>Ga0126342_10017277_pt1 | contig 12489 bp, 13 predicted proteins | sample Cyp1metagenome_FD_92528 | JGI IMG/M metagenome (GOLD analysis project Ga0126342, IMG submission 92528) | Coral microbial communities from Lord Howe Island, Old Settlement Bay, Australia - Cyphastrea 1 metagenome | ecosystem: Host-associated > Invertebrates > Cnidaria > Coral ...
TAAATCGAAAATCTCAACTCTTCCCCAAGGCTTCTGTAAGGTTTTGACAAATCCTCTCTTTTCTGATAGGCTCTGATGGGATCTTCATTGGATTCTGATTGAGAACCTCTGTTTTCTGATAGGTTTTGGTGAGAATCAAAATTTACAACCATTCAACCACAATTAAAAACACTAAGGAAGAAGGGAAAAAATCAGCTAGAGCCAGAAAGGTTGTTTCTAAATTGCAAGTGCTAATTCCAATTTTTAATTGCAAATGCAAGGGCCTGCAAGGGGGTACCCTTTGTGGACCTGTTTTTTGCAAATTTTTAAAAGGATTCTAATAAAGAAAACAACTCTTTTGAACAAGGTAAAATTTTTGATTTGGTAAGGGTTTTCTTTGTTTTTTGCTCTTGAAAAGCATGCAATCACAATTTAAAACCATTCAACCACAATGAAACATACTAAGGAAGAAGGGACAAATACAGCTGAGCTGTAACTGGTTCTGAGTTTTTTTCCTGCATTCATACTAATCTCAATTAGCCCTTGTACAATTTAGTATTGGAAAAATCCAATAATTTGGGAATTTTCTGAACATTATTTGCAGCTATTGCGAATGCAGCACAATTATTGCAGATGCTTTGGACCAATCAATAAGGCCTAATTTAAAATCAATAAGGGCTGAAAAATCAGATTCTGAAAATTATTTGTAGCTATTGCGCGCGCTTTACTATTGTCCATCCAACATTATATGATATGTTAAACCATCCCCAAATGCTCCTCAGTTCTATGGACTTACTGTACATCCCAACCAGTCACCATTTACGAAGATCATAAATCATCTAGCTGAAGGACATGGTTCTTGGAGTGTCCAAGAATGACTTGTTACAGGATTGGTGGTGGCTCCCTCTTGGTCTCAACTATTGATTTGCGACACGCCCTGCAGGCCTTAAGTCTTCGTTACATAGCAGATTGCACCAGAACTGTTGTGGACGAATGGTGGGTTTTATCTTCCCCTCATTGTTGCCGAAACGGCCATTAACATACCAGGCTTGATCCCCATGTTTATCGCTTTAGGTTTGAAATCTATTTTTTTTGCTTGTGACATGCGAAACCGGCTTGTATAGTTTTTTTTTTTAGCAACACAGAGTTTTCACACAGGATTGATTGATCTACACCACATGATCAAAAGATCCAATCCTATGGCGCGGTTGGTTTGGCATCGCCCATCATCGCCCCGATGGATTCCTTGTGAAACTTCAGGCGATGATGCCGGGTGACAAGGTCATTTGCTTCGAGTGTGGGAAGGAGCCGGAAGATGGGGATCCCGAAGGGGCTCAAGCTATCGGTAGCCATGAACATAGCCAAGAAGAAGAGGTTTCTGATAACCAACAGCGGGTTGTTGATGCCCAAAGTTGGACTGGGTTTACATGAATTTATATGATTCTATACTCTTGTCTCAAAAGTTTAAGTATGCGATGATACATGGTTTTCCGCTTGAAATTTGGGATGTCCAGTGCAACGTTTGTCACAAGATCATCCCATCACACAAGTGTGGTTACACAAACCACAATCGGTTTGAACAAGCACCACACACAAGAAATACGATGCGTCACTGTAGCAACTTCACGCGTTTCAGTGGAGGGGGCTGGGTATTCAACCAACCTCTCCCAAGGGTGACCCCGAGAACCCCGCAATGATCGATGGCTAGTTAAAGCCCTGATTGTTGGGAGGTCGCCGGTTCACCGCGGTGTGATGCGGTTTGGTTGAACACCCATGATTGTTGTTACCCTCTGGTAAACTAACATAGCAATTGAAAATGGCCATTTATAGTGAGTTTTCCCATTAAAAATGGTGATTTTCCATAGTTACGTTAGTTTACCAGAGGGTAAGCTCTGAACATGCACACGCCTTTGCCCAGAGTTGGGCCCAGAAGGCCAAGACTTTGCCCTTTGGTATTGTTTGACTTGTTTTTTTTGCTGAGGTTTCAAAAGTGTATACGTTCTTGAATGGAATCTCTTACACCAGCTGATCAAAGATACTCTGGGCTGTCACCGTCACCCTCATCTTTCAGCTGCTCCCGAAATATGCCAGGACTCATCCTGAATTCATTTTGTCATTCGATGAGCTTCAGTGAAGCAAAAAAGAACGTCTGGGGTCGAGCAGCACATAGATGGAACTCTGCATAATTACTGTATCAACCTTCAAATTTGTTGTTTCTGCTCACACCTATGACAAATCCGAAGTTCCTCGCTGAAATGGGGAGTCAGTCTCATAGAATGTGCCAGGTCGCACAGAGTTAGGCACAGGGGAGTGGTTCACTGAAGTCTCTTTCTCTTTGCATGGATCGTTGTGGAGCTAGTTAGGCATCGTCGTTTCACACAGGCGGCAGCGCGCGGGGTGGCCCGCTCAGTGTGCTAAGCACATCCAGTTGAGCACACCCTGGTGCAAAGGCGCCGATTGCGTGGCAAAGGGCAAGCAAAATGAGTACTGGAATGGGGTTGATTTGAATGATGAATACCTTAAGAAGATTTTGATCTCAAGAAAATGAAACGGGTGTGATCCAAAAAAGGGGAAATTCAGGTTCTTCTCTCCCAAAAAAAGGATGAAAGAAAAGTGAGGAGCCTGCTATTTTGATGATGATTCACTATGATTGTGCCCTATGAAAAGCTAAAATCCTTGGCTGCATCCATTGCCTGCAGTCGATGGCCCTCGACTGTCTGTCCCACATGATTTTCTGGATGGATTTGGCCATACACTCAGGCTTTAAGTTTTCAGGGATTAGATGGGTTTACCATACGGCCTACTAAGCAACCCATATTTTTTTCCATGTTTTTCCTGATGGAAATCATTCTTGCTACCAGCTAAGATTTGTTGTGAACACCAGCGTACTGTTTAGAGAGTTTAGTGTTGATCCATAGAACAAACTACCTCTTTTCAAAACAATAGGCTTGATCACGACATGGATGGTCAAGAATCATCAGAGGACTAGAAGATAGTAAGACCCCCAATGGAACATTCAACAATAAATAATTTCTATGATCAAACATCCCCTGAGTCTACTACAATCACCACATATGTTTGTGTTTGATCCTGCACAAACAAGGCTTTTGTTGTGAGAGGTAGCTTCATCCACAACTTTTCTCCCACTGGGGGCTCGGGCTAAGATGAAGATGACAGGCGGTGCAGCTGGATTTTCTTGGCTTCAAACGTTTTGAACGTTACAGGAAACCCATTAATTATTTTCCCCACTACTGGTACATAAATTGTAACTTTTCCTCTCGTCCAATTCCTGGGACTTGGTTCAGCACAGCGCGACTTAATTTTAAAACCAAGCCAAGCCACACGGACAGGGAGTAGATGCTTAGACTTCAATCATCAGGTTCACAGCAGACCAGGATCATGTGACATCAATTGACACCAAATTCCCCATGGCAACCGCAGAAAGTTCCATGGATTGCACGGTGATGAGCTAACACAGTCTCCAGTGTTGCAATGGGGTGTCTGTGGCTGTGGCTGTGCTGGAGGACGGAGCATAACGGGCATAACGGGCAGAACTTAGACCTCTGGTTGCTCATGAACGGGCGTATCTTTCTGAGTTTGTCAGAGTTTGCATGATGTCGTTTGGGATTCATCAGTACGGATGATTCTGACAGCTTTCCTGAGTCAGCAAACTACTATTGCTGATAAGTTTGACCCTTTCCATCAGTTTCCCTGATCCACCTTGTCCAACCCCCTGCTTTTTGATTTGTGAAGCTTGTGGGCCCAGTGCCCCAGAATTGGTTTAAGGGAACGTCGGAAAACCATGGAACACTCTGAAATCGATGTCGATTTCCCCTGAAATCCATGGAAACGTTAACCCCCTTGGTTATGCTCTGGTAATCAAACGTGGCAATGCTGGATACTCTGCTGGATACTCTCCAGTAATCAACCGTGGCAGTTGTTCACATCCCCCATTTGTAGATGATTTTCCCATCTTTTTCCATCAAACCTCCATTTTTTTGGGGGATTTCCATGGATTTCCCAGCTAAAAAAATGTTTGAGGAACCTGGAGGGGATTTATCCCATCTCACGTGGTGAAATCCATGTCATCCCAGGGGTCCCAGGAGCCTACTCCTGGCGCCTGTCAGTCACGCCCTTGACGCTGACCTGGGCACGTTCGAACGTGCTCAACTCAGCAGAGGAATCTCCAAGCTTGGGGGATAGCCGGATAGCCCGTGTTTTTTTTTGGCTTTTTTTTTCATGAATCAAAAATTGTGTGTTTTTGAACCACTGGATTTTGGGGTTGAAGGATGATGGTGATGACGGTTAACCACACTTGTTTGATAGAAGTGAATTGATAATAACGATGAACCAGTAGTGGATGGAATGAGATACCCCCTTTTCGGATAAACCCACATGTTTTTTTTTTAATTAGCAAGCTTAAACTTGCCAGATGGAGTATGACATGGCTGATCATCAAATTGCTTTGAGAAATTGGCCGGTCAGCTTGTTTCTGAGACCTACAAGCATGAAATTCAACATGGGAAGAGGTTGAAAACGCAGCTATGGCAGTTGCGTAAGACCCAACAGCATGTCACCTCGCCCATCCCCAACGTTGGACAGGCAACAATTGGGCGGTGCTGGTTGAGACCTCCAAGTATTGGTACAACTATCGCCATGCTGCAAATGCATCTGGTCTCAGAAATGGTGGGTGCTGGTCGCATTTTGACGAAGCTGGCAAGACCAAAGAAATCCGAGAAAAAAATGGTGAAGCCTCTTAGAGAAGCTTCCCAGGCAGTGGTTTATAATCCTGCTTAGTTGTCTTATTCTACACGCGGGGGGTGTTCCATTTATGTCGATTTGGCATCATAAGACTTGAAAATGTTAGAAGCAGAAGCCCGAGGATCCCCAGGAAAGCCTTGAGTAGAGGATGGGAAGAAGGGCCCATTGTTGGAGCTGGGTTGTGTCTTTGATACCGCCTACACAAATGGAAGTCTCTCTCTCTCTCTCTCTTTTTTTCTCCCTGAGTCGAATTCACCAACTAGGAGTTGATAGTGGGATGCAGGAAGCAGACAAATTACACAGTTCAGAGGATCGCATTTGAGCATTTTGGTGAGCTGCGGAATCACATACAGCGATCTGGCCGCCTCTCTAGGACTGCAGTACAACAGATAAGAACACCTTCAAACCAAGACACTTCCCAGTTTTCGTGAGCTTAGAACTAGATCAAATTTTTAGATATCGTAATTATCCTAGTCCGGTAAAGGGGAGAGGTAGAAGATGGCAACACACACACACACACACTTGTTGCATGAATTTTAGTTCTAACTTACTTTACGATCAATCACAATTCAAGATCCGTACATTCCATCATCCAGACCTTGGCAAATTGATGTACGAACATATATACATCTTTGTACATGGATGCCCTATATATATATGTCATATATGTATCATATTCACCATATTATACAAACTATTACAAACTTAATATATCAATATATATATATTATACATAACATATACACATTTTTTTCAAATACCCTTTCTTTGTGATCGTTGACATACTTCACATCCAAACTTGGTAAGGCCTTCTATTCCGGTCAGCCCCAGACCTTGTCCTTCTATCACACGGTGAAGCGCTTGGGCATTCCCGACTCGCAGATCATTTTGATGATGGCGGAGGTGGGGATCACCCTGGATCTGATGTTGCTGGGGATCGAGATCAACCGGATAAAAAAGAAGCAGCAGATTGATCAGATTGAAACGTTAGATGTTTTTTTGACATTTTTTGACACCTTAGAAGCCTTAGACCTTGAATAGTTTGATCAGATTTCGATCATCTTCAGTGTTGTGCATTTTTTTGGCACCTTAGATATTAATGACCCCCATCCATGTCACCCAAAACAGAGGCCCTGGTCTCTTGCAGAGGTTTCTACCTGCTCAGCCATTTTGTTGAAATTTACGTCTTCACACGTATTTAAGGAACGCCCTCCCATGCCATAGCAGTGTGTTTCTGGCCCAGTTTGGTGATGAATCTAGATCAATGATCAGCAAAATCTAGGCACAAAAAAACCCTCCATGGATGTGGGAAATGACAAAGATGATCAGCTGACCACCTGAATCCCCAGGACGTGCCTTGCAACTCCAGAAATGCCAAGCCCGGAACGGTCTTCAATGAGAAGTGCCCTGGCCTATCCTGGGTTTCGGTGCACAATAGCCTTGAAAAATCACAAAGGAAGTGCTGACATTCGGAACACATGGGAGGAGTTAACTGAGTTAACCCCTGGATCCCTGAATTTTTTTCAGTTTTTCCCAGGCAGCACAAGCTGAATCTCTATGGGACCGAGGTGGAGGTGCGAATTCGACAGGTTTTTTTTTGATATTCTGCGGCTTCCATGCAAAAATCAGAAGCAATGACCCAGGAATCCCGACGTCAGTTCTCTGGTCATGGCTTTCCAGTGGAAAGCAGCGTAGCTTGCAGGTGGACTATCGTGGTGATGAAGTCTCTGTAGAAAACTTCTTGAGACTTCTCACAGGCACAGCGAGATCTGTTGGGGAAAACAGCATGGTTCAAGAGGTTCATTTGGAATCTATACATATCTATACAGTATACTTTTAGGACATAAACCACTTCTACTTCAATCAGACTTGGAGTTTGCTGGCCCAAATGCCTTAGCATGATGATCGTACATCAATATATCAAGCATCGTTAGAGTAGGTCTTCTAACAGTGGGGTCATTTTATTCATTTTTCATGACCTTCCACAATTGATTTACAGTAACAAGTCAATGAAAAACATCCACCACAGAATATCTCACACCATGACGGTCACAATTTTTCATGACTGGTGTGAGATATTCTGACAGTAAAAAGTCCTCAGTGGTGACTTTTTTGCACAGCGGAGGCATTCGGCCTCATCCTGTAGCCGAAAAAACACACAATGGCAATAGAAAATTACTGCTCACATACACCGAAAATCATTTGTAATTTTCATTTTATTCAATATTATATAATTTGTGATTTATGGATACTTGTCCTATTCTGAATGGTGGTTACCGTTATTAGATCAGCACCTGGTTACTTTGTTTGAGTTTGTTGTTTGGAATGCTAGCAACCCCGATGAGGAATTTAGTCCTGCAACACATCATAATTGAACACCCTTGCTCTAGATGTAGGCTGAAGATGATCTTTGACTTTCCCAGTGGGCATGCACCATTTGGTTCAAACGACTGAGAATACTTTTTAGGCGCAGCAACTCCAAGTTGCATCTTCCATGGGTACTTTACTGTACATCTCCACTTTCTTGTCGCCGAAATCACCATTTTCGGTTGATGCAAGTGCCATTTTTACACTTCTTAAAATTTCTGTTTGTTCGTGAACCCCTATATTTTTGGTTGGCAAAATCGGGTACTCCCTAAAAATACTGAGCATGGCCAAAATCTCTGGTTTTTCCGGGCCGAAACTTTTGACCCATCGCCAAATAAAACCAAAGTCTATACCCCAAGGGCCTTAAGGGAAAATCTTGCTGGAAAGCATAGGAACCCCCTCATGAACCCCCCTAGATTTCAAGGTAATCCCCTCATGAACCCCGTGACGCATTTCCTACAGGTCGCCATCCTCCCAGCACGCCTCGCAACAAGCGCTTGTTGACCGATGCCTCAAGTGCCGGGCCCAGGAATTGGATCATTTCGATGGAATGAAGGGTCCATGGATTTTCTGGAGGATGATGATGATGATGATGATGATGATGATGACGACGACTCGTGAGATGAGAATTGGTGATAATGATATCTTTTCTAATCTTTTCTGTTGATAATAGCAATTTTTAACAGATTAGTAGTAGATGCAGTGGTAAGTAATCATCATCATCATGATTAGTGCCACGAATGATAATTGGATAGGTCTGGATGATGGATTATTATTGGAGAGTAAGTAATCATCATTATCATCATTGACGAGTATTGATCATGTACCATATGATATTGACAATTACCATGAAATTACGAATCCAGATTATTGGATGCTGATACTTCATACTTATGATTATTGGATGAGGACTAACGATATTTTTCTGGTCCAGAGGATTATTGGATTATGAATAAAAAAACATCAGCAATCCCTTTCCCCGTTCTTTTCCACACCCCCAGAAACCATGGGTGTAAGGGATGAACATGGATGTATTTGGTACCATTTAAGGGGGATATTTCATATTGGGATATTTTTTTTTAGGTACCCACCTTTTCTTGGTGTATCCAATGTCTTTGACCCACATCCATGTGAAAAATCCATAAAAATAGCCCTGAGATATGATTTCAATATATTTCAATATATTTCAATATGATAAAAATCCATAATACATGATTTCAATATATTTCAATGGTTTGTTCTCCACGCGAACCCTCCGACATTCTGCCAAAGACCCCCAAAGACGAGTCACGGGCGGCAGATCCACCAACAAAAACACAGAGATGATGGATTCTGACGGACTTTACAAAGACTGGTGGGTCATTTCATTTTATATCCCATAGGATCCATGGTGCTGGTATATATGCTAACATGACTGGGGTATATTGATGGAATCCATGAGTACCATATATAGCAGCACCATGGATCCTATGGGTATAGTTTTAAACTTTCGAAGCGGATTAAATATAATTTGGCAAGACTACTTCCAGATTACCTGGTGAACCTGAGAGTTCGTACAGGGAGTGCACACAGACAAATAAATCGGCACTTCTAAGCTCGCTTTTCAGAACGGACCCGCCTGAAAAGACCATTGTGATCTGTGGGTTCCCTTGAATACCTCGTAATTTTGATTACGAATTTGAGGAATCCCCCAAAAATGATTTACCACCTGGATTACTACTGATATTGGCTGACTATGATGAACACGAATCAGACTAATCATTTCACTACCATTGAGACATCATCATCGGGGCCAACGGGGCCCCGCGTTGGCCAAGGCAACATTTTCATTTTCATCACCGGGCATTCGGGCGAAGAGTTCATCAAGTTCCAGGTGAGAAACCGTAAAAACTGCCTTTCTGGAAAGCTCTGAATCAATCAACGTATTGGATGACAACGACACACATATGTATATATATATATATGTATATATATATATATGTATATATATATATATTATATAATCTACACATAGACCTGTATATGTTAATACATGTGTAAACCTTATTGAGGCTTATTATTACAGCCTTCATAGTTGACATAGTTCTAATCATCCAGAAGTAGATGAAATATGGACTTTCCATCTGAATCTTCCATCAAGTTAGTGAGATTTTTCCGAAATTCCATACATATTCTATACACTTCGATACATTTTCTATACATTTCGATACATATTCCATAGATCTTCTGCAGGATCTCTCTATCAACGGGCCTTTGTTCAGGACTGGGAAGAGCTGACTTCCACGGATATTGCAGATGCCTTCAAGCAGATGCAGCAGCAGCGCGGAGCCAAGGGCCAGCCATCAGGGACTTGATGGATTTTTTGAAAGATCTCACCATGATCTCACCACTTTAGGGAGGTTTCAATGCGTTTTCCATTTGTTTCTTAAATGGTGGGTTAAGCCGTTAAGCTTCGATTTTTTTAAAACCAAATACATCACTTAAACGAACTGAACGGCTGTTTTTCCTTTAATCTGAGATCTGCAACACGTCCGGGTTGAGTTGAAAAAGCTAGCGGTCATACTGTTGATGTTCACTGCCCGGACCCACAAGGATGCTCTGATTACCCAGAGGTTGTATGTATATATATATACATGGTATATATATATGATATACATATATATGATATATGTATATATGATATATGTATGATATATATATATATGATATATGTATATATGATATATATATATGATATATATATATATATATATGTTTTATTGATACTTACATGGATTACGATTCTCCTTTCAGAATTCAGAAAGCTGCCACCTCAAACAAGCTTAATTGTTTGATTTCAATTTCATGAAGATCATCTACGATTTGCAGATTTTCAATCCTTTTCAAGGTTCAAGGTGAAGCCATGGCACAATAGCTAAGTTGACGCCAAAACGGTTCGGATGGTTGACATGGTTCTTGGTTGATCATGGGGATAGAACTACAGGAGTATTCATGGGTGTATTCCATAAACAAACATTCGAGGTTTGTGGGGAATTTTCCATTGCCATATTTGATGAGCGGAGGTTATTTGTGTGTTCAGCTGTTCAGCCAGTGCCACTTTCAAGGCGGCGCTATAAGCAGATCTTCTGGGTGAGCGACACATGTCAAGCTGCCACGCTGCAAAATCAGCAGCAGCTCCCAGTGGGACCCAGCTTTGCGAACAGGGCGTAACCCTCTGGTAAATTAACAGTTGGACCCTGAAAATCACCGTTTTTAGAGGAAACTAATCTTCCAAGCCCGATGACTACCAGGGTCTATGTTCATTTACTGGAGGGTAGCTTTATATTTCCACGAAAAGTTGGAACTTCAGCAGCAAGACCTGGGGATTTCAGACATATTGTGAAGATATTTGGGAAGTGAAAGTTCTTATGTTAGAATATGTTAGAGGGGATGGGATGGATGGGACAATATGGGACATTTCTCCAAAATTTGAACATTCAAAAAAAAAACACAATCTTCAGCCTAAAATGTGGGTATCTGGGAAAAAATGGGAAAAAATGGGAAAAATGCTGCTCCATCCCTTTATGGTTCATTTGAGAAGTGTGGACTGAATCCTCGACCCATAGCCTGTTGCGTATTCTTGTCCAACAAATTTGGCCCGCAACCATGGTATCCCACTCATATCCCTATGAATTACCTGCAATAGATACTGATCCGATTGCACCTCCACTGTGTTGCAGTGGTATCCACAGGACAACATGACATACTCTGTACATTGCTCTATCAACGGCCATTTCAGGAACCTAAATTGGAGGTACCTACCATATATAAGGTCTATGTAAGGGCTATGTAAGGGGATATACCCCCCAAAATATGGTCTTATATGGTACAGTACCTCCATTTTAGGATCCTGGAATTCCCATTGACTCTATGCTTTATCCTTTCTCCCAGTATATCTCGGCTTACCAAATGAAACATATTTCGACCGTTGGACGTTGCATGTGTCCTCATGCTTTTTCATTCGGCTCTATATATATATATATTATATATATATTGTGGAAAACACACCTTGCAATAGACTCATTAGACTAGCCCAAATTTTCAATAGGAACATCTAGCCCCACTAATTTTTAACAGGAACTATTATATAATAATAGCATATAATAGCCACTAATTTCAGTTTCATCCCAATTTTTCAGGCTGATGAATTTTAATGGTGGATGTTTGATTGCCAGGTTCTACTCTCCCGGCGTCCTTGCCATTGGCAGCAGCGGTAAGAAGGCAGAGATTTCAGGGGGGATCCCCAATAGCTGGATGGTTTAAAATTCATAATGGAACAGCCTTTGTTGAATTGGATGATCTAGGGGTACCCCATAATTGAATGGGCACCTCCAAATATGTTCAGTAGGAAAACATAGATTTGCATTGCAAATTGGGGTTACTTGCATGTTCTTTGAAGAACAGCATTCTGTATGGGGAAAAGATGATTCTGGCACACTCACCCTGGGCTGAAGCCTGTATCATATCTGTATATAATCCTGGAAAAGCTGGAATATCTACCAACTTCACTCCCAAACAGGAGATGGTCCAATTGTATATTCTTTCTACTTCTACTCCAGAATGAGTACATCTAATGTATATACAGTCCATATAAATACAGTATAAATGTATATATATATATATAGATAGTATACACGTATACATATTATATATATATATATATGTAAATACAGTATAGATGTATATATACAAATACAGTATATATGTATATATATATACAGTATAAATATATATATATATCTACACACAGTATATATACAGTATAATGACCCCGGGCTTTTAACTTTAGCTTGGCTTGCCCCTTAGCACTACCAATGCATTACCGGCCTCCAAAACGATAGCAACACGATAACAAAAACGATGGCGAAATATGATGCAAACGTGAGCCTTTGTTGCCTTTTTGGTGGATATCCACCTGACCGGTCTGAACATATCACCTTTCGAAGACCTGTATGTTTGATGCATAGCGACGGAAAATGAAAGGACATGAATGCCAAGTGAAAAGAACATGAAAGGAACATGAAGGAACATTAAAGGAACACATACAAAATGAAAGGAACATTAAGGGAAATGAATACGACATGAAATCCACACGAAAGGAACATGGAAGCAAAATGAAAGGAACATGAAAGGGAAACATGACATTTGTTTTATCACATTTCTAGTACAGAGAGCCCACCACCTGAGAAAACGATAAGAGTAAAAAAACGACAACATGATTTTGGGACATTAAAAAAGACACCGGGTTTTTATACAATCCCATATATATCTATACAGAGACAGTGTAGATATATATAGTATATATATAGTATATATATAGTATATATATAGTATATATATATA
>Ga0126342_10017278_pt1 | contig 12488 bp, 18 predicted proteins | sample Cyp1metagenome_FD_92528 | JGI IMG/M metagenome (GOLD analysis project Ga0126342, IMG submission 92528) | Coral microbial communities from Lord Howe Island, Old Settlement Bay, Australia - Cyphastrea 1 metagenome | ecosystem: Host-associated > Invertebrates > Cnidaria > Coral ...
AGGCGAAGGGTCACAAGAACGGTCACTGTTTTCGCTAGCACACAGCCCTTGAGCGAGGTTCTCCATCCTATGTCCCTTAAGCCACGCAAGTGGATGCATAGCTGAAGTCACAAGCCAACATGTGTATACAACTTTACAGATTCATAGCCGAGTCCTGGCCCACTCAGAGATATGACAACCCCATGACTGTGGTATCAAGACGCATTCACTAAGTACATCTAAGAAACACTAAGGAATATTAACGAACGTTACGGAAATATAAGACATCTATAGAAACCTGAGAATCTTGGCATTTGCTGATTCGCCGCTCATCGGTCATTTGAGTCATCTGTGTCAGGTGCCTTTAGAGGTGGCGGAAGTGGACCAGCGGATCGGTCACTTCACTCCAGTCGCACAGTGGAACTTTCGAGAAGTGCAGCGAGCACATCGAGGTGGGATTTTGAAGGTCGAATTGTCAAACGGAAAAACAAAAAACAAACATCAGGAACATCAGGAACATGTCAGACCGACATCTTCCCAGAACTAGAGAACGACATGAAGGAAAGTTATGATAGAAACATGTTGCTTTCTTCAGGTCAGTTTGTCTTGAAAGGTTTGCTCAATGATGTTCTAACAGTGTACTATCAATATGGAAATGGAATGGGATGAATTCTGAAGACTTAGAGAGGGGTTGCCGCCGTCCCTTACGTGGGACATTCTATCCAGGCAAAACAAATTCAAAAGTAGCAAACACATCCAAGACAGCTGCAAACAGTCTGTTCGATAGGAACCCTATCACCAGCATCAAGTACTCGGTCATAACTTGATGAAGCGAAAAGGCTTTCCCACCATCTTTTTGGGGTTCTTCGTAGCACTGCGGCGACAATGGTGTGTTTGCTTGAAGTCGTTGTTTGATATGTCTGATCTGTTTGCCAGGTAGCAATGAGCGGCGTGCCTCTCGAGACATTAAGCCTGGTGATAAGATTTTGGCCGTGAATGGTGCTGAGGTCGATGGGGCAATGCTTTTGGAGCTCCAGTCTGCAGCCAGTATGAGTTCCCCGAAAGACCTGGACATTCGCTTGCAACGCGAAATGCTGGATGTTTTTGGACCTCAGCCAGATCGAGCAGATCGAGCAGACGATTCTGAGAAACGAGACAGTCTTGGGAGTTTGTCCTCTGCGACCTGGAGCTGGAAACCGCCCAAACCTGAAAAACTTGACAAAGCCAGGGACAAACCCGAGCAAAATTGGCAAACCGGGCCAAGTGGCCGGGGCCGGCAGAGCCCAGCCCCACCTTCCAGTCGACACAGCACTCGATCTGCAGACGACCGACGCTCTGATAGCCACGGTGCTAGATCTGGGGTTGGCCCTTTGTTGATACCCCCTCAATATGAGGGAAATGGAAGGAGGGCGATCTCAGCTGAACCCTACACCTCTCCAACTGCACGGAATTCGCGAAGCCGAGGGGACGTTGGCATGTCCACCTTGAACCAGGCTGCACGCTCCATGCTTCACTGCTAATCAGTGCAAAGCCCAAGCATTTGAGCGCAAGCCATGCGTACAGCGCATCATTCAACTGTTGACAAGTTCGGACACCGGTGAACAAAGTGCAGTTGGCACTCTTGTGACTTCGCAATAGTGGCAAATGGGAAACCATTTTCACATCACTGATAATTTTGCGGTTCGGGGTTGCCAACCAAATGAGTCTAAACTGAAACCCATCGAGGTGTTGACAAGCCAGGTTCATACGGGAAACCTAGTACGTTTTCTCAGCAAAATTTGTTACAATCATGACATCATGACATCATGACCGTTCGTCAGCTGGACTTCCTTAGAAAGCTTGGATTCTTGAGGATTCTTGAGGATTCTTGCGATTCCATTCTCCAGATTTCTCCAGCCTCAACAGCCGTTCTTCCGGTTGTGGGGCTTTGTCGTGTTTCTGAGGTTTCACACGGCGAACGGCATTCCAGGGTGCGGCACTTTTGTAGATGCGCTTCAGTTCATCCCACGATTTTAAGATGTTCAAACTTTGAGGTTTGTGTTCAGAGTGGCCACCAAAGGATGTTTGCTGGTCTTGCTTGGAAACACCAGAATACTGTACTGCATGCATGCGGAGGGAACCAATCTTGGAACCAGATCATTTTTTTGGAATTGCTTTCCCTAGAAGTGCTGCGTCGCTAGTCTCTTGAGACGTTGGTTCTTTGTGTTCTTTCATGTTTTTTTTTCAACACGTGGTTCATTGCTGCAAGTGCTTGTGACGCTTGTGACACTGAACTATGGGCTGTTGCACTGCTGACAGGTCGCACGTAACAATCCGTGCACCTGCTTCTGAAGTGAGTGAGCAGGAGATTGGCTGCTTATCCCAGTTGCATGAGCCCTTGTGCAACCAAAAGACCAGCACTCGAGTTTGAAACACATTTTGGAGAGGTCCTTGGTTATCACCATTGGTTACCATTTGTTTATCATTTGTGTTCCTTGGTGACGTGCACCGCGGGCGGCATGACATGGACATCCTCGAAGGACCTCGAATTTGCCGCTGCCATTGCTGCCTGGCATTCCAAGGCTGAGGGAAACAGGACAACACATCCAACACTTTGCTTATCCGGCTGGATCCTGCCGGATCTTGCCGGATCCTGCGGGATCCTGCCGGATACTTTCTAGAGATTGTCCGTTTTGAGTCCGTTTGATAAAATGTTAACAGTTAACAAGACATCTGGAGCATTTCAAGGCAATCCAAACATATCCGAGCCATCGACCCACACCATCAGTTGAGCATTGTTTGAAAAAGGTCCATGCAAGACCCTTGTTAGCCAGGCTAGTTGCGGCTAGTTATTGCTTGTCACAGGCAAAGGACAAGCTTTGGGCTCCTGTGATGTATTGCAACGCACGGATCCCTACAGGTCCCATGCAATCCTGCAGCTCTAGTGTTAAGATTTCAATCCATCAACAGCACATAGACCATGTTTTGCATGGGGCCTGCAAAATTCAGGAGGTTCAAATCCATCGCGTAGATGCTGCTTGTTCGAGAGGAAGAACAAAGACAGCAAAATACTCATACATGATTTGCAGAGAATAGCCACTTCATTTTTTTCAATGTTTGCTTAGTTTGCTTCTATCATCTCTAGGTTTTCCATTGTCCTGAGGGCCACCAGTTGCGCAAGCCGGCGAGGTCAAATTGGCGTTGGGGAGTAGAGCAGTGGAAAATCCTTTGAATGTTGCAGGTTTGTGGGGTTAGCTTCTCAGCAGAGGAGTATATAGTTGAATGCTTTGGAATGCCATGTTCCAATAGGCTTTGGAATTCCAAATGTGCTACCGTGATTTGTTTGCATCGTTTGTGTTTGACATACAGCACCTTCGTGCGCCACTCAATAGTATGCATACATATACATCAACAAAATTGAATAAATGAATGGATCAATGATTAATTATAGAATAAAGAATAATGAAGAACAAACTTCAATAAATGATGGTGATAGCAGTGCTATGCCAAACACATTTTCGTCGAACATGTCCAGGCGCCGTACTGGACAAGTACAAGTCTCAGGCAATTACCGCCAGCTGGACGTGAGGCTGATGGAACTTGGCGGGCGGTTCTTGGGATGCACAAAGTGTGGAGATATGTGGAGATGTGCAAAATTTGCTTTCATATACAGAAGCATGGCGAACCCAATGCATGGATAGGAGTGCTATGCGAGTACTGATGGATGGGAACTTGATACTTCTACAGTCATTCACGAGATAAATCCATAGTACCATAGTGTTTGGTGGTTGCACTTGCACTTCGGATTTGCACCAGGCCAGCCTTGCCTGAGGAGTCACCCGAACTCTTGAAGAGCGTCTGTAGAGTGAAGAGTTGACAACTGACATCAACTGACATCAACTGACATCAACTGACATCAACTGACACAAGACCATGAGAGTTTCGTGTCCAAAGTCTGGTCAAACAAAGAGCATTTGGAGCTGAGACAGGGACCCAAGCCTGATGGGAGATGGTAGCGGCCGGAGGGGTTGCATTTAAGACTTGTCTCAGACACAATGTCCTTCATGGCCCCGTTTTGCAACTGCAACGCTTCGTAGTGCCGTGAAAGTCAATTGAGCAATAGGAAGAGTGATTGTTCAAGAAACGGGGAGATACCTCAGTGGTTGGGTTTTGTAATTGTTCATCCTTGTAGACTGTATATAGACCTTTGGCTTTGAGCGTTGAATTCACTGCACGCTGAGTACTGCCTTGCCGCATTGCCGCGTGTGTGGCCGAGTGGCTATGAAGGCGATGAAGCGACCAGCCTCAAAAGGTGCAACAGGAGCCAGGAAGAAACCTGCAACAGCTGCGACGAAGAAACCTGCCACGGCGGCAAAGACAACCAAAGCTGCACCTACAGGAACCAAAAGTTTGAAATTTCCCAAAGGTTTTCTTTGGGGCAGTGCTACTGCTGCCTACCAAATCGAAGGTGCTGCCTTTGAAGGTGGAAGGACAGCTTGCATTTGGGATACCTTTTGTGCCGCGGAAGGCAAGGTCAAAAATGGAGACAATGGCACTGTGGCTTGTGACCACTACCACCGCTTCAAGGAGGATGTGAAGATCATGAAGAAGTTGGGCCTCCCCGCATATCGGTTCTCCATCTCTTGGTCTCGCCTGCTCCCTGCCGGCAGGGGAGAGCCAAACCCTGAAGCAGTGAAGTTTTATGGAGATTTGTTGGATGAGTTGCACAAAGCCGGGATCAAGCCCCTTGCCACAATCTATCACTGGGACCTGCCCCAGTGTTTAGAAGATGAATATGGAGGATGGCTCGATCGAAAAGTGCAAGCCTCAGATGTTGGTGAATGCAGCTGCATGCAGGTATCGATAGTATCCACGTGAGCTCTGTTTGATTGGAAACCAGTCGTGATGTCTCAGAATTTGGCGAATCTGGGAGAATCCGTTCTGCGATGGTCATCGCAAGAGAGACCTTTCAATCTTGAATCTGGAGTCAAATGAGTCAAATGCAACAGCCACGATTCGTTTGTGAGGTGATCGAAGACTTTGAACATTATGCAGTGACCTGCTTCAGAGAATTTGGTGACAAGATCACGTCTGAACCTCAAGTGTTTGATTGGTGGGTAGAGATGGGTAAGCGCTATTTGTTGTCGTGGGCACACAGGTTTTGGGGCCACCGGAACCATCTATGGATTGTGCTGGTGCTATTCTTTCGAACATTCCGACTGCATTATGTATAAACACAACCAAATTATTGTTGATTCAATTCCCTACGCGTGATTTCATTATCCCAGTTTTGGTTGTTTGACGTCCCAATGGGGACACTATTTGCTAAATGCACACCCCGATTTGCAGTGTACTCGGTGTGTTTCATTCTTTCGAGGTCATGGATCACTTTCAACGAACCCTGGTGTTCCACAGTGTTGGGCTATGCCAATGGAGAAATGGCACCAGGGAAGAAGGTCACAAATTGTGGGGTGGACGGTAGGAAGTCTACATGTTCCCATATGTTCCTTTCTTATCCCTTGTCGTGGGTGCGAAACTTTTTTTGAATAAGATGTCAACAAGATGTCACAAGTCCTTTGAGTTGAAGTGTGGCTGCTGCATCTGGATACCAGTGGCCACCAGTGGCCACCAGTGGCCGTTGGCCGCTTGGCAAGACAGGAGAAGCCAGACACGGAGCCCTACCTGGCTGCGCACCATATCATCCTCTCGCATGCTCGAGCAGTGACTTGATCAAACAGATGCAGAGACTCAGCAGACAGAAGAATAAAGTCCGATTCCGCAACTTCATTGGATTGCGCAACTAGGATTGCGCAACTCTGCGGTCGGATTGCGCAACTAGGATTGCGCAACTTGGCTTGCGCAACTCCCAGGATTGCTCAACTCCGCTTGCGCAACTTTTAGGATTGCGCAACCCTGATTGCGCAACTCCTGGGACCTAGGATTGCGCAACTCTTTGGTCGGATTGCGCAACTAGGATTATTTAGGATTGCGCAACTCCCAGGATTGCGCAACTCTTTGGTCAGATTGCGCAACTTGGCTTGCGCAACTCCCAGGATTGCGCAACTCTTTGTTCGGATTGCGCAACTTGGCTTGCGCAACTCCCAGGATTGCGCAACAACTTAGTCGGATTGCGCAACTCTTTAGTCGCATTGCGCAACTAGGATTGCGCAACTTGGCTTGTGCAACTCCCAGGATTGCGCAACTCTTTGGTCGGATTGCGCAGCTAGGATTGCGCAACTTGGCTTGCGCAACACCCAGGATTGCGCAACTGTTTGGTCGGATTGCGCAACTAGGATTGCGCAACTTGCCTTGCTCAAGTTTAAGATGATATCAGAATTCCCATGCCTATGGAACTTCAACCTGGCTTGGAGTCTCCACAAGTTAAAGATGATATCAAAATTCCCACCCCCATAGAACTTCAAACCGACTCTGATTCTCCACAAAGTTAAGATGATATCAGAATTCCCAACCCCATGGAACTTCAAACTGACTTGGAGTCTCCACAAGGTTAAGATGATATCACAATTCCCACCCCCATGGAACTTCAAACTGACTTGGGACCAAAATTCCCACCTTCAAACTGACTTGGAGTCTCCACAAGGTAAAGATGATATCAAAACTTCCACCCCGGAACTTCAAACTGACTTGGGGTCTCACAAGGTTAAGATGATATCAAAATTCCCACCCCCATGGAACTTCAAACTGGCTTGGGGTCTCCACAAGTTAAAGATGATATCAAAATTCCCACCCCCATGGAGCTTCAAACTGACTTGGAGTCTCCACAAGGCTAAGATGATATCAAAATTCCCACCCCCATGGAACTTCAAACTGACTTGGAGTCTCCACAAGGTCAAAACTCCCACCCCCATGGAACTTCAAGCTGACTTGGAATCTCCACAAGTTAAAGATGATATCAAGTTCCCACCCCCATAGAACTTCAAACCGACTCTGATTCTCCACAAGGTTAAGATGATATCACACTTCTCACCCCCATGGAAATTCAAACTGACTTGGAGTCTCCGCAAGGTAAAGATGATATCAAAATTTCCACCCCCATGGAGCTTCAAGCTGACTTGGAATCTCCGCAAGTTAAAGATGATATCAAAATTCACACCCCCATAGAACTTCAAACCGACTTTGATTCTCCCCAAAGTTAAAGATGATATCAAAATTCACACCCCCATAGAACTTCAAACCGACTTTGATTCTCCCCAAAGTTAAAGATGATATCAAAATTCACACCCCCATAGCACTTCAAACCGACTTTGATTCTCCACAAAGTTAAGATGATATCAAAATTCCCACCCCCATGGAATTTCAAACTGACTTGGTGTCTCCACAAGGTTAAGATGATATCAAAATTCACACCCCCATGGAACTTCAAACTGGCTTGGAGTCTCCACAAGTTAAAGATGATATCAAAATTCCCACCCCCATGGAGCTTCAAACTGACTCTGAGTATGAATGCCCCTTCGACGACTATGAAGTCCTTGGTGGGACGCGTCTTGAAGTTGTGGGAAAAACTTCGGACGTAACCGAGAGAAAAACGGTGCTATACTGCTGCTGCAACAGGAAAGTGAGAGTTTCATGATTTGTAACGATTTTCAAACGTCGGAAAGTGAAACTGGGAAGTCGCATCCTGATACTTGAGGCTTTAATTATGCAACGTGGAGTCTCACAGTTTCCTGATCTGCCTTCCGAGATTCGCAGTGCCCGTGAAACCATCTCCACCTAAAGATTCACCATCTCTCTGCAGAGTTTCACAACACCAGTTTCACAATCTCCCCCCAGATTTTCACAATTTGTCTTCGATCTCAGTTTCACAATCCGTCCCCAGAGTTTCACAATCCGCTTTCAAAGTTGCACAATCCTAGTTTCACAATCCGTCCCCAGAGTTTCACAATCCGCCTTCAGAGTTGCACAATCCTAGTTTCACGATTCGTCCCCAGAGTTTCACAGTCCGCCTTCAAAGTTGCACAATCTCAGTTTCACAATCCGTCCCGAGAGTTGCACAATCCGTCTGCAGAGTTTCACAATCCGCCTTTAGAGTTGCACAATCCCAGTTTCACAATCCAACTTTAGAGTTTCACAATCCAACTTTAGAATTTCACAATCCGAGTTTCAAGTTTCACAATCCGATTTTCAAGTTTCACAATACCAGTTTCATAATCCGTGCGGCAAGTTTCACAATCCAAGTTTCACAATCCGACCGGGAAGTTTCACAATCCAACGTTGACCGATTGAGAAGATCTCACAAGATCTCAGAAAGCATTGCTACTACTGAGTTACTACTGCTACTACCGATCCTGAGGGCCTTGCTGCTTGCAGTCTTTGTTGCAACAGGCAGACAGGCACATTTTTTGTTCATTCTGAGGTGAAACGCTACCGGGACGAGTTTAAGGAGAAGCAGGGTGGAGTGATCGGCATCACCCTCAATATGGACTGGAGGTGGGTTGCCTTGACAAACTGCCAGAACAATAACCATACAAATGTACTCGTATCATACATGCACAGAACAGGAACCTCCCTCGTACATACTCGCATGCACCATAGGACCATACTTGGACCCAACTAACCCAACTAACCCAACTAGTTTTGGATAGTTGTGGTATGTGTTATGATGTGAAGATCAAGGCGGTCTAGGACAAGGCATGCATACGCAAGTGGCCACAGCGCTTGAGAAAAGGCATGTGTCGAAGAGCATTGTGTTTTGCGTCTGAGTCGTCCTTTCTTCACCAATTCTGGCTGTGTCGACTTCGTAAGTGCAGATTTCATCCAAATACGTACAGTACCTTCATTAGATTATTGTTTGTACACATAAGAACTATACCAAAAAGGAGAACAATTAGCCCAAATGATGTCAAATCCTATCCATAGTTGGATTGCTTTCATCACTACGAGCATCCATCTTTCTCGTAATTAAGTATGTGGTGCATCAAGCGCAAACATTCTGTTCTGAGGTGATGCTTTCATCAAACTATACTGACTATACTATCTGGGTAAGTTCAAAGGGACCTTGTCTTGAAATAGGTGACACCAAAGGCACAGCTTTCCAGATTCACATGTACGTGGAGAAATCTGTTTTGGCGACCCCGGGGTTTGAGGCCAATTCAATGAATTCACTGAGCGAGAACAGACGCTTGCGTCAGGCAGCCCTATACTTCCAAGGAGGAAGATGCAGCCGCGGCGCAGAGAGCGCTGGATTGGCAGCTAGGGTGGTTCGCAGATCCCATTTGGAAGGGCGACTATCCAGACGCTGGGCTGGGATTCGTTTTGCCTCTGACCCAGCAAGTTTGTATTCAGTAAACTGTTTGTCAAGGACTGCGACACGTTTGATTTTCAAAGCGATTTCAACTTCGCATGAAGTACTTTGGTGAGGTAAATCATGGTAAACCCACCAGTTCATGCAAGCATCATCATGTATGTGTGTTACATGAGGCCTTGGAACAGCACGGAAAGGTGAACATAGTATTGATATACTGTGTTGAGATGAAACGAGATGGTAGGTGAAGAGCCGGATAGGCACATGGACAGATGCAGAGTGGCAGAAAGGTAGATATGGTAGATGTAGAATGATGTAAAAACATAAAGCAGTTTCTCGGGTTCGCAGTTTAGCCCAATACCCAAGCTCTTTGTCCCGTGCAAAGACACGTCCTTGGTGGAAACACAATGATACGATGTAGGCAAATGACTGTCATGGATTGACGGGCAAGCTGATAGACAAATCCATGGCACATTGATGCAACATGTAGTGGAGACCAGGGAGACCTGGGGAGACATGCAAGCTGAATGAAGGGGGCAGCTGACTGGGTAATTGTGGGTCTTGAGCTTGGATAGGACCTCGTTTCGTGTACACCTGGTTCATTTATGCAGAAAGGTGAATCACATAGATCCATTAAACACGGAATTCTGTTGCGCAATGCCGAACAAAGTGCAATTTGATTTCACTGCATTTAAGTAAGGAGAGTATGCGAAAGCGGTGCGGCGAGCGCCTTCCATCCTTCACAGCAGAAGAGAAGGAACTCATAATCGGAACATCCGAGTTCTTCGGTTTGAACCTTGGTTGCTGCTGCGATGGTATTTGCCGGGTGTTTGAATGTTCCTGGCTTTTCCGTCTGATACAACGCCAATTGACAAAGTGATTGGTCATTCATGGAACACCTGATCGACTGAGCTTCATATCAGTGAGCTGCCAAGGAATCACTATTCAACTGCTTATGTTGCTGCTCCAAAGGCTGGTAACAAATGGGTGGATCTGTGACATATTCATTGCGTGGTGCCCATGCATTTCTCACACAGCATTGCTGCATATCATCTCATCAAACTTGACGTGCCAACATGCAAACCATTAGCAGCATTAGCCTTGCGTTGTTTGGACTTGATCCACTTGTACCCGGTGCCACAGGGACAAGCTCAGACTGTTTCCATGTGGGGCAACGTGCAAGCTGGTGGATACTTCGATGACCAGGAAGTGGAGCTGATCGATGATCCTCGGTATCCTGGCACGGATCGGGTGAGCAGCATCAGCATAGTTGATTGGGACTACAATAGCTATGGTACAATACCTTGACATGCCACTAAGACGGATCTATCAGCATGGAAAATTCAAATTCCCCGACAACCATTCCAAGGTAGTTGCGCAAGGTTTCCGGTCATTGCGACAATTTATTTTTGTTCGACAGTTTCTTTCCACAACCTCAGGTGGGGCCGGACTGATATGGACTGGGGTGTTGTGCCTTGGGGATTGAAACACATGTGCGAGTACATCGATTCAATATACAAGCCGGAAGGACTGCCTATGGCTGGTTTCGCTTCGCATCGATTAGCCCGCTTCATGTTTGGGCTAATTTTCTTCTCATTCTGGAACGTTGCAGAAGTGTGAACTGAGCTGTGCACCATGTGAATTGCAGTGACAATAAGTGCAGATGTTCACATATCGTCGGCTAGGTAGGTCTGGGATAGGTGTAGGACTCTTATACGTTGCATGTTCACACTTTGATTTCTTTATTTATTTTTATTCATGTGATCTGACAGATTCACACCTGGAGTGATCACCAAGGATGCCAGTCCGATCGTTGGCCTTTTGGCGCGAAGTACGTGATCAGCTCCAAGCATCATCTCTCGAAAAGGGGATCAACTGAGGGCCTGGGAGCTCGTTCACTTAAATAGCTCTAGATCATGAGTTTTCGCCCTGCTTACCCTGCTCCTTCGTCGTTGCGGCGCCAGCAAGCCATGGCAGCAGCTCGTTCAGCTGAAGGAGTGCGCCCAGAAGACAGCGCATCGATGGTAGGCTCTACGGTGGGATCTCATGGGTCTTGGAGTGTTTTGGTCAACGAACAGACCAATGTGGCTCCACCAGCCGGTCGGGGGGTGCCCATGCAGTTCCCAACACCGAAGGCTCCTCCTCCTGGCTTTGGACCTGTGGACAAGCAAGCGGCTCTGGCGACTGAGGCTGACCCGGAACTGACTCAGAATGTGCCACCACACGATCCCCAGTTCTGGGCGGGGGTGTTTGATCCACCCTCAACAGTGCCTGCAGCTCCTGCTACACAAGCAGCCAAAGCTCTTTGGGACAATGCCCAGCAACAGGCTCAACGGTTGGCCAAGCAGAAAGCTCAGGCCAAACGCCGTGGACAGAGAGGGATCCGATGGGGGCAGATGCCAGGGCTGAATGCTCAGAACTTTCAGTTCAGCTCCCGAATTTCATTCAGCAGCTTGGTGCTCGTGAGAATGAGCGGTCAGTTCTGGTGATCGACAGCCGCGACAAGATGATCCAATCCCCATTTCAGGGGTGGCTTCTCGACGAGATCCTCCTCAATGCTCAGTCTGGGGTGAATGTCTTGTCGGATAGTCACAGTTGGTTCGATCGCCGAGCACAGGCTATCACATGAACCTCTTTTACGTGAGGATCCTCGACGGCTTCAAGCTCATTTTGGTGGGGACCATGACGTCCTATGGCACGGTTCCTGCTGCCAGATGGGACGAAGCCACCAGCAAGGTGCTCAACCACAAGGCCTTTCAACCGTTCAGATGGCCCATGATGTCAAACGAGGCATCCACGTGGGTTGATGTGAAGGTCAAAGTGGAAGGGGATTTGCTCTTGCACCTGAGCTCCGTGGATACCGCTCGGACCAAGACATGTCGGTCCAGCTCAACTACATCAACGATGTTATGGTCGCAAACTTCAGGGACACGCTCTTCGTGCCGTCCTGCGTGGTCACGATCTTCCAAGGTTGGCGAGTTGTGGCTACTTCGTTCGAAGTGGGCGGGCGCTTGTATGCGTGCTCAGAAGGTGGCATGGTGGCAGCCCTTGATTTTCCACTATGTCACTTTGAGGTGCGCATGACAGCTCTGTCCTCCGCAGATTCGATCGGAATGGACGCCGACAGGCTTGAGTTCAGATTTTGATCGTCTGGGGACAAGCTGGATGTAGCCTGTTCACAGGCTGTGGTGCCTTCCACGTGGCTCGTGGTGTCACGGGTGTCAGGACCCACGCTCATCAAGAATGCTCATTGGTGCCGTGATCATCA
>Ga0126342_10017279_pt1 | contig 12488 bp, 15 predicted proteins | sample Cyp1metagenome_FD_92528 | JGI IMG/M metagenome (GOLD analysis project Ga0126342, IMG submission 92528) | Coral microbial communities from Lord Howe Island, Old Settlement Bay, Australia - Cyphastrea 1 metagenome | ecosystem: Host-associated > Invertebrates > Cnidaria > Coral ...
GTATACTACCAACCAGATAATGAAATAAGGATATATAGATATATAGACATATATATATATATTATAATATATATATATATTCCAACTATAGATAGTTCTATAGACATGTTATCACTAGATATATGACTATATCTGGTTGGTGGTTTGGAACATTTTATATTTTTCCATAATATATGGGAATAATAATCCCAACTGACTATTAATATATATATATATATCATTTTCCACCCAGGTCTTCGATTCCCTGCAGAGCACCTTGGAATGCGACGGCCTTTCCCTGGGCCGTGGCACCTGGGCGGAGGCCTATCGCCGCAGCGCGCCGGGCACGCGCCGGCGCCAGGCCTTGAAGATGCTCTGCACCCTGGGCATCGTCACCGAAAAGGCACCGGCCCGGGGATGCCTTGAAAAATGCTGGGGTTATGGGGAAACCATGGAGATTTTATATGGAAAATGGTGATACATGGTGGTTTGATTGGGGAAAAATGATGAATTTCATTGGGAAACATGATGGTCTGATGAGATCTATACCCAACTTTAGAAAAATAGGCGCAGGTACTGCACTGTGCGACGGCAGGAGTTGGCTGATGATTTAACGGTCATCAGTGATGAGCACATTGAAGAGCGCCTGGCTGTGAAAATTTGTTGTGGTGGGTCAAACATGGGGGCACTACTGGACCCACATCATGGTTTCATTTATCCTTTTGTTAGGACCGAAAATTCCATTTGTTCAATTTTTTGGTTTCGTTTTTTCTCCTAGTGCTCACGCATGTGTAGATGTACAACAGAGGTGACACAAACATCAAAATCAGGAAGCAACATGCAGTAATGGTTGCCGATGTGGGTAAAAACAAGACTAACGAACTGTTTACTTTCACTTGCAAACCGCAGCTGTGGAGTGAATGATGCCTGCTTAGAACAATGGACATAGCCAATGCAGTGAGAAGCTGTATATATATATATACACATAACATGTATGTATATATAAATATTTATACATATATGTCTTACAAACAATTGACATTGCAGTAGATCGGCAAGAAGGAACCCAAAAGTGCCATGATGTTAAGCTTTCCCTGCAGGGCCGAAGGAATTTGCCCAACAAAATGCAAAAGGTCTCAGTCCCAGTATCAAGGAATTTAGGTTGTTCAACCAATTCAAAACAATAAGTTCCAGTTTTTGTTCAAACCCAAACCTACCTATCCTACATGCCCATCTGAAGATTGACACGCAACCTCTCAAAGGATAGGTTCCAGTCAGATGTTCCATCAGGTTGTCTTGCATGGCCAGAGATTGTATGTTTGGGGTCCAAACCCCCTCACAAATTGCAACCTCCATTTTTTTGTTGGTGAAATCGGTTTTTGCGCGGTAGATATGCTATCATCAAATGGCCAAATTCATCCAATTTTAGTTTGTTAGATAGATCATGTCAAGTAAATCACATTTTTTTATTGGCTATAATAGCTATGTATATGTGTATATTTCATGATCTATCCATATCTCCATATACCTCCATATAGTTTCACCGCCGGTCGGATGGCAAGGTGCGTCTCCATTGCCATGCTGATGCTGGAGAAATGGCCGCCTTCGCACGGCTTGCCACCGGTGCATCAGGCGAAGGACGGAGGGAACACGGCGGCCACGGCGGCTGGAGCTCGGGATTTGTGACATGTGTGTGTAAAAAGCCATGGAAACATGTTGGGAAAATAGTGGGAAACACGTGGTATCACATGGTAACATATAGTAACACAACCAACAGTCATGGATGAATAATGGATGATGAAATATACATGGATATACCCTCTGGTGATTTAACGTAGCTATGGAAAATATGGAGTACAATGTCCTATTTAGTTCGATGATTTCTGAAAAAAATATTTTCCATAGCTATGTTAAAGAACCAGATGGTATAACAATTGTGGTACAAATGCAAAAGCATCAAACTTGCAGATTGAAATGGGAATATGACGGGTGTCTTCCATGGGGGAATCATGGGACATATATATATATTATGTATATTCAATATCGTTCAATGATGATGGTGTTTCTCAAATATCATGGCTGGTTGGTGGTTTCAACCAATTTTTTATTTTCCATAATATATGGGATAATCCTTCCCAACTGACTAATATTTTTCAAGATGGTTAAAACCACCAACCAGATGGTGAACGGCATGCGTCGGATATGGATGTACAGTACATGTGTAATGTGGTGCCCCGCCAGCGATCTTTGTTGGTTTAGTTTCACTTTCACCCCATATGTAGATATCCCACATAACCCCAGTGAAACATTTGTGAAATAAGCCAACTTAGCTAAGTATAGGCCACCACCTTCTGAAACAGAGCTAGCCATCACATGTTCGATGATTGGAGGATCGAGTTTATGGGTTGCATCCCCCAGCTGCAATGAAAACACAATGATGATCTCACTGGATTTGGGGGATGCCATATTTTCAGACAAACCCATTCTGATTGGTGCTTTGGAACATGTTTTATTTTCCCATATGAATCTTGGGAATGTCATCATCCCGACTGACGAACTCATATTTTTCAGAGGGGTAGGTATGCCACCAACCAGCGTTGAATGTGTCCATGTTCGGTGGTGATATCTTTGGGATCTTTTCTGAATGGACGATGGAGCAAAAACATCCGAACCTGGGGGAGATCCTTAAAGACCTTGCCATTCACGTATGATTTCCAGACCTTACGTGTCAAATTTGTATGTCAAATTTCTGTATGTCAAACCTTCTATAAAGGAGGCTTTAATATCTTTAATGGGAACTTCAACTATAAATGGTTTCCATTGCCATGCCGCCCCAGGCGATTCTATGTGCATATTGTGCTAAGTTAGTCAGACGGACCAGCACATGCACATGCACGAGCGTAAAAACATGTATTATTATGTATTACATGTATTATGGTATATGGTTTAGCCTTCGGATAGCCTGCTGGCGATGGCGATGCATATACATATACACGCACTATATATATACATATAAATACATAAGTAAATAAATAAATAGATATACACATACTATATAAAATATATGTGCATAGTATTTTACAACTATACAATTATATAAACATAGTCTGATGTATTAATATCAGCACGGTATGCCGAAAAAAAAAAAAAAACGTGTGATATACCGCTCCGGTACTCAAACGTGGCTAGCTGGAGAATTACCCCATTTAGTTCGATTATTTTTCCAGCTGTAAACTTCCATTTCTAGTGGATTTTCCCAACCATAGAGTTCCATGTCCAGTGACTTTTCCCAACTATAAACCTCCATTTACAGTGGATTATTCTCACATTACCCATGATTTTCCCAGCTCGACGAGGAGTTCTTTCAGGCCCAGCTAGAGGCGATGTACCGAGACAAAGTTCCATCACCATGTCATGGCTGAGGCTGCCATTCGCTCGCCTGACTTCACTGAATCCATTTTAGGCATGTTTAAGTCATTTAAAATGAACAAAATAAGAATTCCTTTCTAGCGGTTTGACAGTTTGTTCAAATCAAGTTTAATGTTTTTGATTTGCCCTGAAGTCTAAAAAAATCAGAAATAAGGTTAGGACGTTTTTACCCAGCTAAAGTGGGGGTATGATGGTGAGTTTACGCAGAGCAATGGTGATTTGCTCGGAAAATGGTGACTTAATGGTGACTTGAGGGCTGGCGGGAAGTCTGAGATTCAATAGTCATTTAATGATTTTAATGGGTCTTAACAATCTAACCGTTGGGAAATCATGGGGATTTTCATGGGGATATACACGGATAGGTAATGACTCACAGATTGCAACATAGACAGTCACCATGGTTTGAATATGTTTAATAAACAAATCATCTATAAAAGACCGTTTTCCAAACTGTTAGAGGAGGTATAATATATAAAACCTGAAGTTCTTCGCTTTGTGGGTCCAACTGTCGAAGCCAAGGAGCCGAGCCTATCCCCAAAAGCCAGGGGCCAGGTGGAACTTTTCAGGTTGGTAGTGTGCTCCGATCCCCCTATTAAACACCCACATTGTATGGTCCCAATTATATCCAGGAAATCCCCTACTATACCATGGCTTTTAAGGGGGGGTTGAATATTAGGGGGTGGGATTGCAATGTTGTGTGTCCATACTTTGGGCAAGAAAGGCCATGTGGCTGATAGGCAAAGATGTTGAGAGATTGATGTTTGGATTTGAAGGGATGAAGTCAGGAGAATCCTGCTGTGCCACAACAGGCCTACAGCAGTTGATGATGGTTCATGCTGACCATTGTTCAATTCGTTAGGTTCATGCAAAATCTATAGGACATGTCCGGCAAAGTTTCCTTTGATTGAAGTCATTGAGAAAGGGATGGACGAACCTGCTGGTCTCACATTCATAGAGGTTGGCATTTGCTGACTGAAGCGCAAATGTAACATGATCTGATAGGTCGACTCCAGCAAAAAGAAGTGGAGTTGTGGGCGAAAAGGATCCGGCTTGGGCTTTTGACATGTCAAGGATTTTCAGGGCCCCGATTTTCATGGCTGATGTTTGTGCAAAATAACGAGGAGGTGGTAGCCCAGTCCTTGCCAGTGGCTACCTTCAAGGAATTCCAGCTTTGAAGATTTTGAAGTGATACTCATGAGCAAAATCATTCAGGGTGCCTATTCTTCTGCATCTTTGGAACAGCTGCATCCCATGACTTGTCACATGACCAGTAGAGATATGGCCGCGCCCAGTCTTTGGACGTTGTCGGACATGGCCACATGCTGTGGTTCCCTTGGATTTGCATATTGAACCCAATGCCCATGAAAAGGGCCCAGTTAAAACAAGTTGATGTCTAAACCAAGTATATATAATATAATTTATATATATATATACATGTGTGTGGTTAAGATATGTTTTACTTAAATTCGATACATATACATATATACCATATATATATACATACATGTTTAACATTATATTTTTTAAATATGCATATATTCATGCAAGATAAAACCATATGTGTATATATATATAATTATATATATATATATCTTTCATGGAAGCCAATAAATATCCCTTTTGAAGCCAAGTTAACTATCATACGGGCCCCTTCCTGCAGAATGTTCACTCGTATTTTTGGGGTCCTGCCCAGGCACAAATGTCGATGTCGGTGTTCCCCAGATGAGGGCTGTGGAGTCGGCGAGGTTGAAGGGAAAATTTACAGGAAAACCCTATATTTCATGGTAAAAAACATGGTTTCCAGGTAAGATTTTCCCAATCAATCCATTGAAATTGGATTTGGAAGAATATGTTCTTCAAGAAGTAGATGCTCATCACCTTTTCTCACAGCCTCGCCAATAGCAGGACTGTTGGAAAGAGTTTCCAAATGTTTCCATCATGTATATATCACACAGCAAAAGCAAATGCCGATTGACTGCGCATGTAGGTGCAACTGCGATTATTAATGTTTGTATGTATACTTCGAAATGCCTTGACAATAGATGCGCTAGAGGCACTTTTTTCATAAACATATTGATGCGCGCAACTCATGGTGGCTTTCCAATAAATGAATGATTCATTCACATCTTCACGTTTTGCTGCTGGTCATATCCAAAAGTTTCTGTGCATAATGAAACTTTGTACAGCCCCTTGCTTGCCGACGACTCAGCGACTCAGCTTACCTGCCGGTTGCTTCACGGCTCAAGTGGTGTGTTGGTTGGCCATGCTCATGAAGTGATATATATATATATATATTTAATTATAGCAGGCAGCGCTTGCTAGATGTCCTGACGTTTCCATTGCCATTTCGGCCAAGTTTGCTTCCACAATCGCAAACCAGGGACATCAAGTGACTCAACCAACCAAGCCTCAAGATTCCGAGACTACATCAAACATCATCAAACATGTGGCGAAATCCTTGAGGTTGTCCTTTCACAACTCCCATGGTGATCTTTCACAACGGATAACCACTGAACTTCTGGATCTCCGTGGCCATGGCGGGCGTGCGGAGACAGCTTCTGTCCATTGGTGAAGATGAAGAGGAAGAGCCGATGTTCAAAGTGAAACTCGTTGCCGCGGAGCGTTTCCAGTGATGGCACATGGGGTAGGTCAACGGCCTGAAAGCATATGAAAACTCACATAAACTCATATCCATCGCAAAAAATGAGTTTGGAAATAGATGATTTTTTGCAACTTCTGCCTTGGGGGTCCATGTTCGTTGAGTTTGGGTCTGAAAATCTCGTCTGTGGTATTTCAACTTCCAGTGATCCAACCGGGCCACAGTGGCCACTTTTCGCCAGTGGCTACTGAGTCTGGGTCATGTGCCAATCTTTTTTTCTTACTGGTGCTTAGTAGGGAATGGATGGCAATGGGGGAATGGGATGATTATTTTATTACTAGTGATTATGGATCATTCCCTCATTCCCTGCTAAGCACCAGTAAGTTTTTGAAGGTTAAAAAGAACAAAGATTTGAAGAACACGACCCCCGGTTTGCTTTGCCAAGAGTTGCAGTGCGGTTTTTGTTTGGGACCATGGTGAAATGATCTTTTGAGGTCTGGTTGCTGGGTGCCTTCCACAGGTCTTCTTCACCCTGACACCCTGCGTTTGTAAAATTGCTCATATGCCATAGCTGGAACATGATCATAGTGGCAGTTTTCTGTCATTTTCTTCCAAGCAGCAGGTTGCATCCTTTGGAAGATATAAACTGTTGCTGATTGCCTCCCATGTTTGTCTGTTTTATCTATTTTGCGTGGTGTCCAGGTGTTTGTTATTTCGGATCCCATGTTGGCCAAGGAAGAAGAGTCGCTTGAGCAGACAGATGGCGGCAACCAAGGCCGGGGCTTTCTGAGCCTAGGCATGGTTGCCGGTGTCTTTCATCGCGTCCATAGATATTAATAACATACCGGTGAACCTTTAGCTTTCCATATAACATGGTAGAACATTTGGTATAAACATATTATATACAGTATACCTTTGAATATGTTTGAATGTTGACCAGGGTAGGACAAAGTTGGACATGGGGTAAAAACAATCTACAACCAAATGACCAAATGCTGGTTTTGCAGGTCACCTGGATGTTTTCTGATCCTGCCAGCGTCTTGTGCAGAAGGCCCCAGCGGATTTGCCGTCGAGCTTCCAGAAGAAGAGCAAAGAAGCCAAACAGGCGCCGTGTCAGTGCGTAATTTGTTTCTCATAGCTGTAAGATATGGGATGCTTCTATGGCAAGGTGTACATAAAACTTATTTGTGTATATATATATATATGTAGATTCAGTTGTATTGACTGTGCATATACCGGTCAACACCAGAGCATTATGAAGGTATTGGATATATGATATATTCAACCTCAAACGCCGGTTGTGCTTGGATGCTTCTTTTCAGGTTATCTAGCAAATGGCTGTCATAGGCTTGCAACCCGATATCTAAAGGAAAGTGTTAGGCATCAACCACCAGGGACTTTAATAGCACACTCCGTAAGCCAACAGAAAAAACCGTACCTAGCCAAAAAAAAATCGAACAAACTATCACCAATAAGCTCTTAAGAACCTGGAAACCCATGGAAACCCAACATCTATTGGTTTAACATATGTATGATATATATATATATATTTTTACATATATATATATATATACATATTTGGGTTTTTTTTAAGACGGGAGCAGCAAGACCCCCATGGATCGGTTCCACCCGCTCCCTCTGCAGGACCGGCCCGATCCCCGGAAGAGTCGCCGAGATCGCCGTTGTGGTGCCGAGGTCGACAAGGTCGACGTCAGCGAGATGCTGGGCCAACTGTAGGGATGCGAACCGTCCGGGATATTACCTACCCTCCGGCGTCTAACATGGCTAGCTGGATAAAAATCATCGAAGTAAAAGGTGGATATCGTGGATAGCTGGGTTTTTAGATATCAAATTGAGGATTTCCAATGTTAGATCCCCAAAAAAACCGCTTGAAATACCATGTTTAATATCATGGAATATCAATGAGGATCTTGGGAAAGCAACCAACAATCAAGGATGAATAGTGGATAATGGGGATATACCCGGCCTGGTAAAAATACAAAAAGCAAAAATTGCCCATTGTGTTCGTTAATCTACCTATGAAAGATGGCGATTTTCCATAGCTATGTTAGTTTGCCAGAGGGTATGTGAAGGAATATCAAGGTTGTTTCAGAAATTGGCATTTGACTAACTAATGGGGATATGTTTTAATGGACTGTTCATATATACAAATAATGGCATTAAAAACTAATGGGGATATGTTTTAATGGACTGTTCATATATACAAATAATGGCATTTAAAAAAAAGTGTGAACTCTTGGAGAGGGCGCTGGAGAGAGAGACAAGATACCGTGCAGGGTATGGGATGGCCCTGGAGATTCACTGGAGCTGTTTTTTTGATTTTCGAGGTGCGAGTTTCTCTGAATCTCCATTCAGACTAAGAGTTTGCCGGCCAGAGGAGCCAAAGATTGTGGCCATGTTGGATGCCATTTCTTTGTTAGTTGCAGCTACCTCATGTAAACCTATCACTTGAAAATCGTCCATTGGAGCTTCATGTAATGTGGCTTTCCATTGCTATGTCTATATAGGTTCATATACCGGGATGTGGTGCTCAGCAGTCAACCCAAAAACCAAATCCACTTTCTGGGATTCCAGTGGCCTTCCCAGATTTCCTTTTTCTGTTCTACTATTGTGAGAAAATAGATGAAAACGGTCCCACTTGATGGTAGGCATCTGGCAAGATTGAACCCACACCTGGCAACTCTTCTGTGCTGGTAGGCATCCAACACTGAGATTGGTGCCTTCTATTTGTCAACATGTGTTTGGCTGCCCGCGTCATGCCTCAAATGCTTCAAATTTCGGATGATGATTCCCTCTTGCCCTGTCTTGGCCGAACCCACAAAAGCACCATGTAAACCTGACCATGATCGCCTAAACGTTTTCCTTGGTTTTCAAGGTGGCTCCCCCGAGTCGTAAGCTGGTTTACAATCACCACAAAGTACATATATATATATATATAATACGGTATCTAACTCCCAAAAAGATAGAAACGTGATTCATCAGTATTTTGTGGGATTTTACTTTCCCATCTTTTTTGGGGGAACTGCTAAATTAAACCAACTTAGCCGCAGCCCTTTGCAGCCCCATTTTCCCGCTTCTATGCTGAGGATTGGTGACGTGGCAGAAGCCACTGAACCGTTGACAGAGCCGGCCGAGGGCTTTGACGATGCCAAGGACATGGAGCGCCCTGGTGGCATTGCAGCGCCCCGTGTTAGGCTTGGGATTTTAGAGGTGCCATTCTGAATGGGTTCCTGAAGAAAATTTAATCTAAAAGGTGGTTTCATAAGAAAAAGATTGACTATGTGGATTATAAATATAAATTACAAGGGTTATAATAATGAATAATTAATCATAATCATAATCCCTTCCCCCTGATACAAAACGCCCTCCAGACACCATGGTGGATGTCAGGGATGGAACCATGTATTTGGGACCATACAAGTGGGGTGCAACACGGTGCCCTGTTGGCCAAGAGCTGGTTCATAGACCCATCTAACTACCCAACCGTACATATATCCAACATTATCCAACCCATTCCACCCTACCAACCCACTGCCAAACTAACTTAGCTATGGGTATTGCTCCTTCCGTTGGTTACATTTCTTCACAATATACCCGCATAAAAATTATAAAATCTATCCATGACATATGCCCAACACATGGTTAAGTAGTGTAATCCCCCTGCATGATTTTTCAATATTAACAGTGTCCCTTATTCAGTTTATCCTCCATTATATCCCCCATGGTCATATAAGTAAATCCGAGGTATATCACTTTATCACTTTGTACCCACCAACTATATAGTAAGCCCCATTCAATGTTCATCACAAAATAGTTTTACAAGATATACTTCTTGAAGCCTTTAAGCTATCCGCAAAAAAACACACAATGCTTACGGTATAGTGTGTGTGTGTATATATATATACATACATGTATATACACATTATACAGCTCTTCCTGTTGTTCCCTCAGTGGATACCCTCTGGTAAACTAACATAATTATGGAAAATCACAATGTTTGATGGGTAAATCAGCTATTTCCATGGCCATATTCAATAGCTATGTTAGTTCCCTCAGTGGATAAAACATCCGGTGCCGCCAGGGACGTCGAAACCTCCGCCGTCCAAGCCGCACGGCTGGCGCGTGCCCAGCGGCAAGCAGCCCGCGATGCGCCTCGAGGGGCGGTGCCACAAGGTGGCCACCGTGGGTACCCTCTGGTCATTTATATAACCAACTGTAAATAGGGATGTGGATGTGAACCTTGGGGAATGGGAAAAGAATGGGAAAGCAACCAGCAATCATGGATGAATAGTAGATAATGGGGATATATATACCCTCTGGTAATTTGTAACATAGCTATTGAAAATGAAAAATGGTCATGGAAATAGTTGATTACCCATTAGCATGGTGATAGTTATGTGAACGTTTAGCAGAGGGTATGGAGATTCTTGGGTCATGGGGAGTGGTTAAGAATGGAACAATCATGAGAAAATAGTAGGGAAATAACCAACAATAATAGTTGATTATTGGGGTGATTGTTGCCGGGGTGTGCCCCAGTTTGTTAGCTAAGTTGTTTTTTTTTTTAATATGAGAGTTATAGTTAGTTGAGATTACCAGCGAACTTAAAACTGGATAGCACCACCTTGTTCAGTAGCCCCCGCAAAGGATCAAAAAAAAGAGAAAATGCAGAGCAAGTTTAATTTGCAACTATGTTTCAATGTGATATGATTTGATATGATATGAGTTTGTTCTACCTCTTTCAGGACCTATATCGCCGATGAGAATAAGATCTATGGCTACATGGAGGACCCACCACTCCACCAATCGTAACTTATTATCTTATCCTTTCCCTAAGGGATTTCATATGGTCATGAGATGTCATGAGTCATTAGCCGGGTAATTAATTGGCAGGATCATTCCACCTAGAAACTGGCGGGTTAAATTACTGTTGCTGGCAATAAAATCACCACGGTCAATCACAGTGTTTGTTCTGCAACATATGCTACTGTAATTCCACATTGCTGTACTTGTTCAGGTTTTTCAGCCATGTTTTCCTTTGGTTGTATCCACATTTTCCCCCAAGCCTTGCAGCGAAAAACATCAAAGCCCATGTTTTTGTTAACTAAGGCCGGGTTCTTGTTCGTGAATTCCCATGTTTGATGCTACAGCCATCCAATGCCACCATTGTTCTTGGTTATATCCCTATTGGTTCCGAAATTCTGGAGGTTTTAATCCCATCCCGATGATATAGTGTCATATTTATTTGGATACCCTTTACAAGTCTATCCAATCTTTACCATATATAGATAGATAGATCGATAGATAGATAGATAGATATACCCAGTATATTTAATCCATTTTTTTAAGCCAACCATGTTTTTTTTGTTGGTGACGCTTCCCCTTGCAAGGCGACAGTCGCGCGCGGATCAAGGCTTTGGCAGCGGCAGCCCAGCGGGAGCTGAATGACGAGGTCGCAACAAAGCCTTGAAGTCGTCACTTAAACCCATAGGTTTTAGCCAATTTACATATGTATATATATATATATATACGTATAGGGAGAGAGAGAGAGAGATAGATAAATAGATGGATAGATAGATAAATAGATAGATAGATAGATCGATAGATAGATAGATAGATAGCCAACAGAAATCTGGGAATATGATATGATATAACTGCATGATTTTTGATTGGTTATGACACTGGGAATTATATATATATATATATATATACTACCTGGGTTATTTATATACTACATAGCGAAATCTTTAATGGCTCAGATGAGGTCTCACGGGTTCTGGGCCAACCTTTGGTGGTTTAGTTCACTACAAAGACTATAGGGATTATGGTAGACATATCTATAGATAGTTAATGGATGTTAATGGGGTTTACTTATAAACCATCTTGGGATGACAGGATTGAAGAGGCCGGGAAACTTCTTGTGACCCCATTGGGCCTTACTATAGATGATGGTGAGGACCGGGGAATACTTCCCAAGAATCACAACTTTTCAGGTTTGTGAATTATAATACCTTTTTCCAGAAAAGGGATTTAACCATGGAACATGGATATAGTGGTGATGCTTGAACATAATACGGTTGATATCTTGGGGATGATTTGTGTTAACCCAGGGTTGGCTACTTTGACAGCCCGCATACTGGAGCTTTGAGCTGGGCTATGGGATAAAGCCAAGGTCTTAGGGGACTCTTACTTGGTCAATCTTAAATGTGTACTTATAATGGCACTTTACGGTACTCTAATACTTTTTTCCTTGGTTATAAATGGGGATGAACCTCGGTTGAGTAAAACCAATGCCATTCCGTCAGGTAGCTAAATACTTTTACAACAAAGGTACGTTCCCATGATATTCACCCCGCTTCGCGTGGGGTGGCCGCCCACACCGCAGGTTTATTTCGGTCCGTGAGAGGGGCTAAGGGTGGTTTTCCCCCGTGGGGGCTCTTCAAGCTAAGAAGTTTCAATAAGA
>Ga0126342_10017280_pt1 | contig 12488 bp, 4 predicted proteins | sample Cyp1metagenome_FD_92528 | JGI IMG/M metagenome (GOLD analysis project Ga0126342, IMG submission 92528) | Coral microbial communities from Lord Howe Island, Old Settlement Bay, Australia - Cyphastrea 1 metagenome | ecosystem: Host-associated > Invertebrates > Cnidaria > Coral ...
AGTTATTGTATGTTAAGTTTGTGTGTGTTAAGTTTGTGTGTGTGAAGTTTGTGTATGTGAAGTTATTGTATGTTAAGTTTGTGCGTGTGAAGTTATTGTATGTTAAGTTTGTGTGTGTGTGTGGAGTTTGTGTGTGTGAAGTTATTGTATGTTAAGTTTGTGTGTGTGAAGTAAGGAGGCGGGAGGAGGAGGAGGAGGAGAAGGAGCCCGGGATACAGAATCAAAAACAAGAACCCCACACAAAGATGTGGGGAAAAAAACCATGAAGCCAACATAAAATGGCTGGGTGAGTCCTCCATTTTCCGCTTAAGTAACTGGTCAGTAAGCCTGGTTAGTAAGTCCTTACTTCGTTTCATTCTCTCATCTATCAATGGATTATAACTATGGTTATGAAGCACTTCTTGGGGGACCCTCCAAGCTCCACCAGGCCGCCCCCGCGCCGGCCCCGCCGGGCCCCGCCCCGGCGGCGACTTCGCTCGCCGCGGCAGAATCCGCGGCAAGCGAAACAGCGGCTCCAATGGAGGAGGACCGAAGATTCCAAGGAATGGTTACCCTCTGGTAATTTAACATAGCTATTGAAAATGGCTATTTATAGTGGATTTACCCATTGAAAATAATGATTTTCCATAGTTATGTTAGTTTACCAGAGGGTAAACTATTGAATGGAATTGTAGGAGCTCTTGAATATTCATTGTAGGGAATCATAACTATTGAATATACTATTTCCTACAATAAGATTCCAAGTATACAATGTAGGAATATACCCTTTGGTAAACGTTTACATAATTATTGAAAAGCACCACTTTTTAATATGTAAATGAACTATGACTGGGTCATTTTCCATAGCTATGTTGAACCAGCAAATAACCGGGATACCCTTGAGTAAACTTACATAACCATGGATCATCAATGATCATCACCATTCTCCATATGGAGTCAATCAGCAATGGAATTGACAACAATGAGTGGGGATATAATGGGGATATAATGGAAATATGGAAAATATAACAATTAATAAGTAGAGTATGTGCAGGCATCAACCGGCAAGTAACAGGGATATTCTCAAGTAAAAATACAGTTTGTTGAGTTGTTTATTGGTTAAATCCCAATGTTAAGATCTATATAAGTTTTGTTGGTTAGTCACTTCATCCCCATGTTTCAACTATTGTTAGCGATTTTTTTCTTTAAGTCAATGACATAGTTATACTTAATCTCAATGTTTCTTGGTTCACAAGTTCATCCCCCAAGGCTCTCCCCCAGGACAGCGAAGCCGGTGGTTTGGGGATCGGAGAGTTGGAGCGCCTGGCACGCAGGCGGAAGCTTCGCCGCCGGCCAAACAACAGGTAGCAGGTAGCATGATTTCTTCATCTTTCTACAACGATTTGACAGGGGGTACCCTCTGGTAAACTAACATAGCTATTGAAAATGGCCATGTATAGTGATAGTGAATTTTCCCATTAAAAATGGTGATTTTCCATAGTTACGTTAGTTTACCAGAGGGTACCGATTTGATCTCAAATCAATGTACATTCAGGGGTCGATTTATTGGAGGTACCGATTCCACAAAAAAAAAACCTATTTTTTAGGGCTATGTAATGGAATATCGCCACCAAATATGGCCTTGCATGGTACAGTACCTTCATTTTAGGGTCCTGAAAATCTCTTGGATAAAATGGGGATGAACCATCAACAAATAATAGTGATTGTAAAGGGATTCTATAGGGACTACAGTAACCATCAGCAAATTGGGAATTACTGGGATTGAGTGGGTGTGAGTAAAGCAATGCCATAAAACTGCCATAAAAATGGAGGGTTTACACCACTTCTTCATGGCGTTTCATAAATCCATATATGGATCCAGCCGTACCTTTTGCGGGAGTATGACTGGGGCATGAATTGGGGGTTCTCTTGTTCCTTCTCAGGAAGTATTTGCGTGAAAAACTCATGTTGGATTGTTGGCAATAATGATAAACCATCCATATAAATTGATGGTGGAACTACACCCATAAAAATGGTAAAATATTGGGATTGCTATTGCTTTAATGTAATGTGCTGATTAAAGTGACGGTCCCCCTATTGTGAGATGTTTTTCAAAAATAAATCAGGATCCTGAAATTGAGGGGGTGGGCCTCTATTGTGAGACTTTTTTCCAGACCCATTTTTTTCAGGAGGAACAATCTGGGGAAAAAAACTGAAGGGAGGATGAGGGGGGGTGAAGGCGTGCACATTGTAGAAGCGCGTTTGCTTAAGCCGCTCTCAAAAAAAATACCTTTAATTGCACACCTGTCCCTCGCAGCCCAGGCAGCAAGCAAAATGACAACAACATCAACAACAACATCAACATTCTCACTTTAAAAAGCCATATCCACTTTAGATCCTTAAACTGCAAGGTTCCCAAAATAAGTGGATGCCTTATTAAACATTAAAAAAAAACAGCGCCCAAACAATTTTTCAGGGGGGTACCCCATGAGTGACCCAGATCCTTAATAATAAACATTATATGGGTTGGATGGTACCTATTGTGCACACAAAAAATCTGGGTGAAAGAAACACAAAACCCTTTATCCACCTATCTTTGGGAAAAGCTGGTCCATTTACTTTAGAAAGCAATATGCCTTTTAGATCCTGAAAATGCAAATTTCACCAAATAATTAGTTAGATGTGAATTGAAATCTTTACTAATAGATTTCTGTAAGGTTTAAAAGGACAGGCAATTGAAAGTAGATTGATTTCAATTGAAACCATGTCTTACCAATAGATTTCTTTAAGGTTTAAAAGGAAAAAACAATTGAACGTAGATTGATTTCAATTGAAACAATTTCTTATCAATAGATTTCTTTAAGGCTTAAAAGGAAAAACAATTGAAAGCAAATTGGCAACAATTGAAATCCTTTCTTATCAATAGACTTCTTTTAGGTTTTAAATGAAAATCAATTGAAATCCTTACTTAAGTTGATCATCCTGAATTCCCCAGACCTGGTACCCAAGAAAATGCCGAGTTATTGAATATACCCAAATTGTTTGGGGGGCCCTACACTAATCAGCATCCAACTTTACCAACATTATAGAGAAAAAAACGGTGGAAAAACAAAAAAACCGTATTTAGGCGGTGTTGTTAGATAAAAAGGTAAAACGCAATGAACATCAACTTACTTTATAATAAACACTTGCCATTTGTCAGGTGTACTTTGTTAAGAATGGATGACTCTCGCGGCCCCGCGAAATGCAGGAACGATTTCACCTTAAAGGGGTGATTTTAAGTAACCTAAGCGACAGTGGCGGCGAAAACCCAGCGTTTTTTCTGTCTTTTTTGAGGGCTGCAAGACCTGCGATACGACGCCACAATGGGTCAGTTCATCTCCATTGATGTGCTGAAGAGGTACGGATTCACCAGCAAAACGCCGGAAAAAAAGGGGTTCAAACTGAAGCTGCGAACCTAAAAAACTCAAGACATTTAAAACTGTCGATGAAATTTACTAGTCAGATTCATCAAGATTCAGGAACAGTAAGTATATTCATCTCAGAATCTCATGGAAAAATCACAGTCTCAGTCCAACTTGCAACTAATAAGCACATATTGAGCACAGTATATCCAGTATATCATACATAATTTTACGGTATACGCATGGATTTGGCCATGTCTTTTTCCCATTTGGATTTGTTTAGCTACACTTACACCTTTGCAGCCTTGCCATGAAGCGCAAAGCCGGGAGCCGCGGGGTGGCTGTCAATTCCATCAAACTTGAGGTCTCCTTGCCAAGTGGACGGTGTGGAACTGTCTCGGTCTTGGAGTCTGGCACCATTGGTGATGTGAAAATTGCTGCTCAACAGTCATTGGGGCAACCTTTCCTGAGACTTGCTACAGCTAATGGGCGCCTTGTAGATCCGACAGACTCTGTGCGACTTTCTGGGCTTGAAGATGGCGACAGCCTCACTGCTGTTGCACAGCAGCCAAAGATAGCTGCAACAGGGGGTGCGTTTGCTCTGTGGTGTGTCAGGGGACACAGAATTGTCACCTGGGGCAATCCAGCCTTTGGTGGTGACAGCTCCAGAGTCCAAGATCAGCTGAGGAATGTGCAGCAGATTTGTGGCACACGGAGTGCTTTTGCTGCCATTTTGGCAGATGGAAGCGTGGTGACCTGGGGCAATCCAGGCTGGGGTGGTGACAGCTCCAGAGTCCAGGGTCAGCTCAGCAATGTTCAGCAGGTTAGTGGCACGTCAGGCGCTTTTGCTGCGATCTTGGCAAATGGAAATGTGGTGACATGGGGCGCTCCACACTTTGGCGGTGACAGCTCCAGAGTCCAAGGTCAGCTCATGAATGTGCAGCAGATTTGTGGCACACGGAGTGCTTTTGCTGCCATTTTGGCAGATGGAAGCGTCGTGACCTGGGGCAATCCGCGCTATGGTGGTGACAGCTCCAGTGTCCAAGATCAGCTCATGAATGTCCAGCAGATTTGTGGCACAGACTGTGCTTGTGCTGCAGTTTTGGCAGATGGCAGTGTGGTGACCTGGGGCGATCCAGGCTGGGGTGGTGACAGCTCCAGTGTCCAAGATCAACTCATGAATGTCCAGCAGGTTTGTGGCACAGACTGTGCTTTTGCTGCAGTTTTGGCAGATGGCAGTGTGGTGACCTGGGGCGATCCAGGCTGGGGTGGTGACAGCTCCAGAGTCCAGGGTCAGCTCAGCAATGTTCAGCAGGTTAGTGGCACGTCAAACGCTTTTGCTGCGATCTTGGCAAATGGAAATGTGGTGACATGGGGCGCGCCACACTTTGGCGGTGACAGCTCTGGAGTCCAAGATCAGCTCAGAAATGTTCAGCGAATTTGTGGCACGCTTGTTGCTTTTGCTGCGATTTTGGCAGATGGAAGCGTCGTGACCTGGGGCGATCCAGACCGTGGTGGTGACAGCTCCAGAGTCCAGGGTCAGCTCAGCAATGTTCAGCAGGTTAGTGGCACGTCAAACGCTTTTGCTGCGATCTTGGCAGATGGAAATGTGGTGACATGGGGCGCTCCACGCTTTGGCGGTGACAGCTCTGGAGTCCAAGATCAGTTTCTCTACATATAGGTGCATGCCAGAGAGCCAAAATGAATCAACATGACATATCCTACATTTGCTTCAGGTGAAACATTCCTCACATCCTGATGTGGGCCGCTCAGTCTTGGATCTGCTAAGTGGATGTTCCATATCAGCATGGGCCATGGGATGTCAAGATTTGATCTCCGAACTCATGGCTTGGTGAACTGCTGCAACTGACCAAAAAATGCGATCATGTCATAGTGGTTCTTTGTGGTCGAAAGAATGTGGAGATTTGATAACAATGTTAACTTACCTCAACAAATGATACCGGGGGGACGGGAAACTGTTTGAAACGGCAGAACATTGATGAGGTGTATCCCGGAATCGGTTTGTGTGAACGATAGTAGACAATCAATATTATTCCATTTTGGGGCCAATCAGCATGGTTTCTAGTTTCTTGTAGCATATACCCTCTGGTAATCTAACATAACTATGGAAAATCAGCATGTTTGATGGGAAAACTCACTATAAATGTCATTGTTTATCGCTATGTTATGTTAAATTACCAGAGGGTATCATGAATCAATCCATTGAGTGGGGGGTAGTGATGAATTCTGTGGAAATGTGTGAATGGCACAGCCCATTCGGCTAGATACTATTTCAGAGCAAGCTTGACTTTGCTTGGATCTGCGGGACAGTCGATTGTCCCTAGGCAAAGGGCCTATTATATGTGACCGTATATACTGTTCTACATCATATGATATGATATGATATGATATGACATGATATGATATGACATGATATATTATATATATAGCTTCAAAGTGCATACGCGCAAAGTACAAGTACATACACGGCATAACCCAGTAATGAAAAATAGCTACCTACATGGTCATGGGTCAAAATATAAGACCAAGCGTTTCAGGTATCCGATTTTGAGACATACCCTCCTGTAAATATTTTCATTGGATTGGGTTAAGGGAAAATCTACAGGAAACCATGGTTTTTACCATTAAATATGGGGGGTTCCTGTAAATTTTCCCGTAAACCAATCTAATGATATTTAGGATTGCTTGGATGGCAAACAATTTTGAGGGCTGTGCTAGAATACACCTACTCACTGCGAATCCGAATTCCTGTTGAACCATGTTGAACCTTGATTCTTTCGAACACTTGGCGCCACCATTCCTAGAAATGCCTTCCCTGTATTTGCTGCTTCAATTGCTTCAATTGCTTCAATCCTCATCGTTGTTGATCAAATCATAAAGTCTCCATATGATCCATTCATACAAGTTCAACTCCTCAATTGAGCAGTGTTCAAAACCCTATGATGTTCCTACCTAAGTAAAATGATCATCATCCATGAACTGGTATTTTTTGTGTTAGCATACCAGTAAAAATGAATGACCTTGCGGGTTTTGAACACTGCTCAATTTTGATGTTCAAATGGTTGGTTCCTTCATGTTCCTTCAACATATCGCCAGTGATGCGTGATTTGTTGTTGGGAAAAAAACAACTAGTGATCTATGGCTTATGATTTTCTTGGGAAACAAACTAGTGATATATGGCTTGAATGCTTATGAACATTTACCCTCTGGTTATTTAACATAGCCATGGGAAATGACCCATTTACAGATGGTTTACCTATTAAAAATGGTGATTTTCCATGGCTATGTTAGTCATAACCAGATGGTAATCACCATAGATCACCCTAAACATCCATACCCCCCCCCTTTACGGCGAACCCCCGGAGGCTGGGCTGCAGCCAGTCTGCCATCCTCCAAGCCGCGAGCATCGACGTCTCGGTGGTGGCGGCACTGCCAGAGGCGCGATGGCCAGCCAGCGGCCAGCCAGCGCGGTCAGGGAGGGACCCCTTTGGGGCTGCGATTTATGGATCTATAGATGGATTTAGATGGATTTAGATGGGGATTTAGATGGATTTAGATGGATTTCACCTATCCAAAATCTTCCAAAACTAGGGATTTTCATGGGATTTGTGAGATTATGATGGCATTTATGATGGGATTTAGATGGATTTATAAACCAACCCAAATTGGGATTTAGATGGATTTATGTGGTCTCAAACCATCCAAAATTATTGGATTGATTGGGGGTTGAAACCCATCCAAAATTGGGATTTATTTGTGATTGATGTTCGCTACATTCCTGGATAATGTTGGCTTTACCGTAGAGATATCTATGTGTACAGTTTCGAAAAAAACAACAAAAAACACACACACACACACTATGCGTACAGTTACACACACAAAAAAAGATCTACCCTCTGGTTATTTAACATAGCCATGGAAGCCATTGCCCGTAGAAATAGATGGTTTACCTATTAGTATGGGGGGATTTTACAGTTTGCTATGTTAGTCATAACCAGATGGTAACATCATCGTGGGGCACTGTCTATTTAAGATCTATGATCCAACAAAAGAAGCCCAGGGCAATGTTTGGCAGGATTTCATGATGAACGGTTTCAACAACATCTCGAATCTGTTTGAGTTGATAAATGGTTTAAGTAACATCATTGGGGATGGAAAGATGACTTGCGATGTATTAACTATCATAAGTGGTTAGTAACCAGAAATGATCCCCACTTATCTTAATGGTTGCCAGTCATGGTTTCATGGGTCATCATAGGTTTCATGAACTAAGAGCTGCAATGCGATTTTCAATTCCTTGGGTTCGGCATCGCTCCTGAGCGCATAGAAACCAAGTTACAGTAGGCATATTTGATTGGGCTTGAGTACGGATGCGCTAAGAGGTTCGAGGCTCTTTTCTAGATGATGTTTATTGAATTTCCTATTTCAATGCCAATTTTTCTATTTGAACAAAACGTGTTTCTTCATGTTTCTTCGTTTAGGCTTGGGGTGGCTTTACCAAACTACAAGGACACCCTGGACCCACCACAATGCTATGTCCATCAGTTTTCATTATTTTCATCGAGATTCAACCAAACCTCCCTCAAGGGTGATCCCGATTCCCAATGATAGATGCTTAAGACGTTAAGATCGTGAAGACCTTATTATTGGTTGTTATATATAATGGGATTTGTAAGGGGTTGGATTGCCGTGACATTGGGAAGATCGTCTTCCATTTATTTCCATTTCTTTTTCTGTGGGGGTCAATTTGAGTATTCAAGGAGTCACCAATACCACTTGTTAGCACATCTCCATTCTGAGTTGCTTCCTCCGCCAAAACATTGCATATGTGTTTAACCCGCATAGCAATTTGGGCAACGCCTTCATGGATGATTTTTGTTGTCCGCATTTTGAGTGATTCTCATTTTTGGTGTGGTTCTCTCCGCCTGTTCACATTTCCCTTTGAGATGGCGGTCCGCAAAATTGGTCCTAGAAACATCATCGGAGAATGGATGTTTGGTCTGGTTGATGGTTTCAAACATGGCTTTTATTTTCCATATGAGATGTCATCCTTCGCATTGACGAAGTCATATTTTTCAAGATGGTTATCGCACCACCAACCAGAAATTATCTAGTTGATTTGCGATAGCTAAGCAGGTTTATAACTAGGCCATTTCTATAACCAACCAGGTGTTGTCTTCTTTTTTTTCCACTGCCATCTTTGATGATCAAACTTTCTTAGGATCCCCAAGTCTTGTTGGTGCACTCCTCGGTTTGGCTAGCTGTCCGGCAAAATCCCATGGGTCAAAGCTCAAAAGGTTTGCTAGGTAAATCCCATAGTGTTTAAAGGTTAAATCTCACTTATGCGGATTATTTTCTTGGGTTATTCAGGTGCTTTCTTCATCAACAGTGGTTTCATGACTTGAAGTTTCATAAAACACAAATACACAGGGGACGCCCTGTCGGCAGAGAAGCACGCCTTAATGAGGCAAACCAAAGTTACCTTTGGAGCTGCTCCAAGACAAGCAGCACTCCGCCGGCCAAAAAGGATCTGGCCGGACCTGTCGGACAGGTCCGCTCAATGGCTGCAGGTGGATGGCCGGGACAGTCTGTGCCAAAAAATGACGTGCTACCAACAAGGACGAGGAAGCAAAGCTGCCAAGTTGGACCCTGGGTGACCTTCACAGAAGTGCCTCTCGGAATTCATCGCTTGGCAGTGCAAGCATCTCAGCTCCTTCAGATGTTTGATTGCCATGGCAATGATGATTCCCGGAGGGTTTTTCTCCACATAAATATCGCTTAATCATGAAATATGAACTAACGCACTATTAATCCAAGATTAATCACTATGATTAGCATCATCCAAATTTCACCATGATCAACCACTAATCCAATTGTTTAACCATTGTTACGCCACTTTTTTAGACCAACCATGATTTTTTATCCCTGGCTCTGAACTGTCCACAGGACATACGCGCCTCGGTAGTGATGGCCGAAGTGTCACAAGCCAGCCCGGCCCCTGGCGACGACGTCAGCGGATGGGCGTGGCACGGTGGGTTGCCGGCTGGAGATGGATCCCATGCGAGTAGGCGTGTTTACTAAGCATAGTTATAGTAACCATAATATTAAGAACACTAATGATTGGTGGTTTGGAACATGTTATATTTTTCCATATATTGGGAATAATCATCCCAACTGACTAATATTTTTCAGAGGGGTTAAAACCACCAACCAGACTATTAATAACCAGCTAGCAAGTGGGTATTGGCAATAACAATAATGTAGGGACCCTATGGATCCAAATATCTCCTGAAGTATTTAGGGTATGATTTGGGGGCGTTCAGTACTTTTCAGGTGTTTGGATCCATAGTTTTTTTTTGACCATAGTATAGTAATATAATTCAGGTATGTATATATACATACATACATATACATATACATATACATATATATTATATCTGGGTAAATTATAACGAAGCTCTGGGGCTCAGGCTTCCCGTGCCGAGCTTGTTCTCAGCTCATGTCACTGGGGCGAATGAGCCATGCCTTTTTCGGAGTTGCTTCAGCCCTGGGCTCGTCATTGCATGACTGGCCATTTGGTGCCCTGGCTAATTACATGCTCAGATCATTTGTTGGCATTCTCAATATCTTGGGGACTACTGGCTTTCTGCCTTTTGCCATTTGTATATTGTCGCTGAATCTGAACTGGTCCACTGTTTATTTTCCTGCCGGCATCACACGTGGTTTGGAGGTGGGCAATGCCTGTAGCCAACATGGACCTCGCCATGTGACACTTGATCCCTTGACATGCGGGCTGCTGAGGCTTTCTGCGGTGCAGCAATGGGCTGCGGCGGTCATGAAATCACATGCCCAGACTTGCAAGGTATTGTCCCATGTGTCAAATTATGGTGACAACCTGGATTTTAAACATTTCTTCGCCAGAGAGACAGCAGTTTGATGCTCACTGCGTCAAGTGCCTTACCATGAACGGAAGTGTGAGTGGCTTAGCGTGGACAGCACACGTCAAACTTCTTGCGGGACAGATTCTCACTCTTGTGTGGAAAGTTTGGGAAGACTGGCTTGCATACAGGCAAGGAGGCTGCAAATTGTGCGGCTTTGCTTGAGGACTGGAGCAAAACAGCTGGTATTTACTAGTGTCTGCAATCAGTGTGTGCCGCAACGGATGCAGTGATTTGCAGGGGCGCAAGAGCGTAAGGCGGGATCTCGAACACTTTGGGTCCAGTGACGCTTTCCTTTGAGAAAATGTCGAAAGCCTTCCGGAGAGCTAAGCCTGAGCCAATGTGTTACCTTTTTGTCTTGAATGACATATCTCTTGGAGGAAACCTTCGAGTGTTTTTGCCTGGCAACATGCCGGCTTTGTAATCTTACTTGACACTCGGCGCCACTTGTTGCGCCTTGGCGGTGTCATATGGGAATGTGTGGATGGCTGGGCGTGTCCCACTCCCGCATTCTCCGAATGTTATTTCTTGTGCCGCAAGTCTTGGTGACAGGCCGGTCGCTTTTCGATGTCCACTGTGGTTGTGCGTGTCCAGGCGACCTGACCACGCACACCCTTGATGATAATTGATGTAGTTATTGGTCTTTGTTGCTGCGATTTGTTTGCCATCTGGCTGCAGTTTCACTTTCGTCAGGCTGCGGACCTTCGACATGTGTGAAAGGGTAAATTATAACGACCTCACTGCGACCTCACTGGAATCATGGTTAGTAAGGGGAATTATCCCAATATGGCCTTAATTCAGGTTCCTGAACTTTGAGGACGACTTCATCTTGCAGGTTCGAGAGCCTTGGGCGCCTCCGACGCAACTGCCAGCAGAGGCGAATCCGGTGACGACCTCTAGTTCTGTCCAGCCCATGCAACCGTCGTACGCATACGCACCGCCGATTCGCTCACCCCTGCTCACTGTGGGGCTTCCTCGTCATATTGGGAACAGTGAAGAATAAGGTCCCAAGGTTGCTTACCTTATTTATGTGTGCTGATCAGTTGAACTGGTGTTTGTTTTAGGTTTGGAGTTTGTGATTGTTGACTTGGTGTGCTGTCGTGAGGGACCAAGGCGCTTTACTGTTTCCATGGTTTGACCTCGTCAAGGACACATGGACGGTCCAGCTCTGCGGCTACGGTCAGCTGGGGTTGGGCCCGCTAAGGAAGATGGGAGGCCTTAATTCAGGTTAGTGAAATATACAATCTACCCATATATACATATATGCAAAGGCGATAAGGCAATTCTATATGGGTTGAAGTTACTAAATGAGATGCACCCTCCAAGTATACCAAGTATACCCCATTGTATCCCCAGCTCCCAAAATAGATCCCAATCAATATTCATCCATATTCATCCCAATAGCAATCCAACAATAAGCGAGTCGGCAATCCGGATGAGTACTTTAACAATCTTGATGCTGCAATCTTTTGCAGGATGGCTCAGGTTCAGAATATTTTTTTGGGAGTGCCAAACGTACTTAAATTATGTAGACAAATCATGTTAAGTCATCCCAAGAATGATCTTCCCCAAACTACGCATCCCCAATTAAGGTATCTATAAATAGATGTAAACCCATTAGTATCCCCCCTATATATATGTATATATATATATAGTACATCATCCCCAATAAACATTGACATAAACTCATTAGTATCCAGTTGTTTTATAGTTGATTTGCCATTTATAGTTTTTGTTTTCTCCAAATAAACATGGTGTTTTCCATCGTTTTTTGTATGTTCAGAGGGTAAAGCCATAGTTTGCCCAGACCTGGACCACTTGCGGCGAACTCCCGAGGCACGGGGAGGATTTTTTGGGAGCTAAGATTAGGGAGAGATTAAGGATATGTTTTTTTCGGGGAATCTTTTGTGGAATAGTATGACATAATGTAAGATAATTAATATATATATATATATATATAATGTCTGCCTCTGATTTATAAACCTGGGCCCCCCCCCTCTTGATTACCTCAAATAAAGTTAATAACTTGTTTGTATGTAAAGGTTTTCAATTACCACAATTTAAAACGAATACATAAAATGCAATTTCCAAAAAAAACAGGAATCCAACAATTGTTTTAGTATTGGTTTAGTATTCATCTCATGGA
>Ga0126342_10017281_pt1:0-7500 | contig 12487 bp, 9 predicted proteins | sample Cyp1metagenome_FD_92528 | JGI IMG/M metagenome (GOLD analysis project Ga0126342, IMG submission 92528) | Coral microbial communities from Lord Howe Island, Old Settlement Bay, Australia - Cyphastrea 1 metagenome | ecosystem: Host-associated > Invertebrates > Cnidaria > Coral ...
TAGTGATTAACCATAGAAATAGTTGATCTTCCCATTCAAAATGGTGGATCTTTGCATAGTTATGTTAGTGATTAACCATAGAAATAGTTGATCTTCCCATTCAAAAAGGTGGATCTTTGCATAGTTTCATCTATGTTTACAAGAGGGTAAATTCAATGGATTGGTTCAAGGGAAAATCTACAGGAAACCATGGATTTTCCCATTAAATATGGGGGTTTCCTGTAAATTTTCCCTTAAACCAATCCAATGATAAATGGGATGTTGACCACCATTTGCAACTGTTGATTCGGATTTCCCTGGGGTCATCCCACAGTGGGGTCATCCCACAATGGCAACGCCGGATCCACGGATGGCGGCCACGTGACAAATACGGATCCACCGTGGCCGGTTCCGCTTCGGGGACCGTGGCCGCGGGTGCCTGGGCATATTGATCAGGGTGATATCTTATACATACAGTATATATACGTATATTAATACACATACAATTTTTTGTAGAGATTATCTATCATTAATATACATAGAATTTTTGTAACTGTATATAATTTTCATAGCTAGGTATACTATACCCAAATTGGGGGTGACCCATCTCTAAGGGATCATCCCAAAGGGTCTCGGTCTCGGGTCTCCGAGGGTCTCGGTCTCGGTCTCCTCCCTGCCGGCTGGAAATTATGATATTGGAAGTTAATGTTGGAAAATGATATTGGGAAATTGATATTGGAATATGATCATGTTCCCGATTTTTTTTAATATACCCTCTGGTAATTTTTAACATAACTTTTTGGGAAATCGCCATTGAAAAATAAAATTTAAAACCCAGCTGCAAAATGGTGGATCTTTCAATCTTTCCATAGTTATGTTAGTTTGCCAGAGGGTATATGTGAGGGAATTTCCAAACCATGATATCATGTTTGATTACCAGCAAACTATTTCAAGACAATCTGCAGCACCACACTGTTGTGACACTGAATAAGTTGGTGCTTTTTCAAGATCATGATCTTAATCCCCCATTTCAGATGGCTTCCAATTATCATACCCTCCAGAAATAAAACATGGCAACTGAAAATCCCTTATAAATGGAATTGTTAGTTGGAAAACCACATCAAACTATATGGTGGATTCACCCAATTATCCTATGAATTTCTCAATGTAAACATGTTTGGTAAGATTCCTCCTCCCCTGGCTCTTTCCGTAGCCATCATCACTTTTCATGGCTAGTTCATCCCTACAAAAATGACACCTGATTGGTGTTGATCCATCCAAAAAAGTCTGAAATAGACTGGAAAATTTCTAAAATCCAGCGAGTTTGGTGCCTTAAACCTCAGTTTTCGATATAACACCCACAGTTTTACCATGGTTATCTTGGATTTGCCGCTAAATCATCGACAAAAAGCCAAGGATTAGGAAACATATACACCATTGTTCAGCATTGACCACTACTTCCATCACTAATCATGATTACTATATATGATCACCATCGTCATTAATCAACACTATTAAACATATTGACCCATCTTTTGGTATATTACATGATATTACTAGGCTAGATCAATATCCATTAACAACCATTATCAATCAGTGTAATCCATAGTTAACCGTTATCAACCACTTTGAATGGCGAACCATAGTGAAACATGATTCACCAGTATTATCAACCTTTCTCGTGTTCACTATTATTATTTATATTATCATATTCTTATTCGTGTTAACTATGAACCACATAATCCATCATAAACCATGGTTCACCGGCATTCTCAATTTTTACCATCTTAACTGTTATTATTCGTATCATCAACTATGGACAATCATCACTCATATGATTATTCACCATAATTAATATTACAGTAACTTTTAATTCTTTGAGCATTATTAACCAACATTAACCAACTTAGTGGCCATTATGAACCAAGATTAACTAGTAACCAATATTAAACAACATTAACCATGTCTCCCACCTCCGCAGCTGCATCCGCTTCCCTTGCCGGCTCCGGCTGGGGCTGGGAGGGCTGGGAAGGCTCCTGGCAGAGATCGATGGTTGTAGCCTCCAACCACTAACAGAACTGTGACTTTTTATGATTTAATCAACAAAAATGGTAAACTAACAAACATGGTGCTTGAACTCAGAAAAATGGTGACTTCACCAGCAAAAATGGTGATTTATTGGAATATGACATCACTATGTTCAACTATTATATATTACTGGCCATCACTGCGGTAAGTGGTATGTTCCATAATTAGTACCCAGCATCACTCTGATTGATCTTAAACCATCACTATTACCACTACGTTTTTCGCCATGACAATAACATAGTGCAATAATATAATATCATATAATTTAATTTAATTCAATATAATATAATATAATATAATATAATACAATATTGTATAACATAATATATAATTCATGAATAGCACAGTAAAAAATACAAAGCACAATCTATAAATCAACCTGCTATTGATCACTATCAACCAAAAAATCACTATCATGTTCCACCAATGTGGCAGACCCAACAATAAACCATCCCTTTGATACACCTCTATTGGGGATTGTGAAAGAATGCGTTTACCGTACATCATGTGGGTGATGGATATCCATCATTGGGAATAATCCTAAAAAAATTGGTATATAATGGTATATATGGTGAGTATACTTCAGTCTACCACATTAGTCACAAGATGTCACAAGTTTTCATGAAAAAATATTGAACCATTTTCTCTTCTTGGTTAAATGGTGAGAGGCTTCATCCAAACATAATATCATTGGTTAATCCCCGCTATCACTGTTCTTGGTCAGATCTATCATCATTAAATATCAATATTAGATGCTCCCCATGATATTCCCCTTTACACTTCCATTTAGTTACTCTATATCCTATTGAATCCCATTCACTAACTATAATACCCATATCAATCATTATATACCCCATCTGTACAGAAGAATATATATATATATTATGATGATTATATATGTATATCCATCTACTAACTGCAAATATCCACCATGTTCCATCATTATAGTTAATAGAATTAATCCATTTATGAAACCTCCACTGGTTGGGGATATCATTGTAGATTCTTTCTCAGCGGGTTTCCTTACGGAAAAAAAAGAAAGTTAAAAAAATATTGGTTGGCTTCGCGCGCTTTTCTTAGGAATAAAAAAGAAGCCCCCCGTGCGAACCCAACCAAAAAATAAATTAAAGTTTAGACACTTGATGAGTACGGATTTATAGGATCATTAGATAATTGGGTTATCTCATTCATTAATCCATTTATAAATCCTCGATCTCTTCTGACTAGACTAATTATATTCTATGAATGGATCCTATTGTTAATCCTCCATTTTCTATTATAGTTGATGTCATTAGCCCATTTTTAATCAAATGGAAAATAGTATGATTAGTGGATAATTATCTCATTAACATCCATTAACCCATTAACTATTAGCCCATTTATTATCCCATTAATGGACCACAACTAACATAACTATGGAAAATCACCATGTTAATGGGTAAACCAACTATAAATTGCCATTTTAACTAGCCCGTTTATTATCCCATTAAGGGATATCACAATTTTAATGGGTAAATCAACTATATATATATATATATAAACGGCATGAATTGGAAAACAACTATACAGGGGATAAATTATTGAAATCAACATCATGTGAATGGGAAATTTATTAATGGAACATAACTGTGGTAAATCAACTATAAATGGCCAAATCAACCTTTTATAAATGAGTTTGCTACCTGGTTGGTGGTTTCAACCATCCTGAAAAATATGAAAATCAATGGGCCCATATATGATGGAAAATAAAATTCATGTTTGAAACCACCAACCAGAATTGCATTTGCTCATGGTATAAAAATCCACCATTTGTTCATGGCTAAATCAACCATTTATACATGGATTTACTACCACCCATGGATTTACTACCACCCTCATTCACCCTCTGTTAAAATAACAGTTCGCTATTGATAATGGGCATAGAAATAATGGATTTACCCAGCTACAAAATGGTGGATCTTTCCATAGTTACGTTTGTTTACCAGAGGGTAGGTGCTTGTCTTAAATAACCATTAATCAAATCATTTATCATCAATAATCATCAATCAACCATCATTAATCAACCATATCCCCACATTGCTGATGGTTAAGACCCCCCAAACATACACGATTAATGGATACCCCAAATCACATCCACTCCGCCTTGGGCCGCCGGCGCCAGCGGTGGGCACCGCGCAGGGCCAGGAAGCTTTGACGACGCTGGCGCAAGATCCCGCGCCTGGAAAGCGGGCGTGCCGTAACCGGCGCAAGGACAACCCTGGGAAAACGCGTGAAGAACATGGGGAAGATATGCAAAATATATGGGAAATATATTGGAAATATGGGAAAATATGGCAAAACCATGGGAAATACATCGGAAAACTGGGAAAATATGCCGAATATGTATGGAAAGGGTCAGGAATATATGGGCAAACACATGGGAAAGCTATGGAAATTGTATGAAAACTGTGGAAAATGTACGAAAGCACATGAGAAGTTGGAAAAACTCCAGGCAAATATTATATGGCGAAATGTGCGGAACATCATTGGAAACATATGGAGTGTAACATATAAGGAGTATATAGCAGGAAAACACTAGCAAGTATGGGAAACTCTGGTGGAACATGCGGGAAAAACGCAAAACAAGATGGAAATCCGATGTGAAAATGCAGTGCCAAGATGCCATTCTTTGGCGATTCGCTCCTCAGATGGCAAGTTCGGACCTCATCACATCCTGCCTGTCTTTCCAGTGAATCTATGCCACCATGGGCTTACCATGGGGATTGGGGTTCTACCCATCCAACATGGGTATCTAATAGGGAATAGAGATCAATGGGATATTTTAAATTATGTTAATATATATAACCAACAATGGATCTGGAAAAAAGTCAATAATACAAACCTGACATTCATGAGGTCATTCACGTCGCGACGTGAGGTCAAGGCGCTTCCTCTTCGGCCCCACCCTCGAGTTCCCAAAGCTTCTGCAGCCTCTCTTCCTGAAGCAATGCCGCTAATTTCGATCGATTTTGTACACGGTTGAAATCCCATGGCAGTTTGAGAAAAACATGGGGACCCAACTGCTCAAACCACCAACCAGCCCAAGTTTTGTCCGTCGCCACCATTGATCCGAGTTAAACGCCATCATTTCTGCCAAAGTCACAGATTTTTGTATTTTTGCAGAAACCACCCATTCTGATCATTGCTGGCTAAACCCATGTCCTTCCCTGGTACCGCCATGTAAGCCTTGCTTACATCCCTCAAGCCCTGATTTCGCCCCTCCGGCACCTCCAGTTGGGCCGCCCGCTCTTCGTCGCAGAGCGTCACGTTGGTGAGCACCGGCTGCGGGGGCGGATGGTTTCCGGCTTCCGGCTGTTTCCAATCATACAATCACTTGTGGATGCGGCTTAGTAGGGAATGGGGGAATGATATGGAATGATCCATACTGACTATTACGAAGTATTTTGCAACAATCATCCCCTTCCCCCTACTAAGCACCAGTAAGATGAAAGGGAACAACAACATATGAAAACATATGAAAACAACCAACCGTGGGAAGATACACCCCCTAATTTGAAAAGAAATAGAACCTGAAAAAATAACGTCCCAAAAGTTGCTTTTACTACCTGGGGTGGCCTGCAATGCATGTCAGGTTCTGTTCTGGGCACCGAGGAAAGCGGGTGTCACTTGCTTGAAAAAGCTATACTACTTTGAGAAAGAGACCCTCAATTTGCACAGAGGAAAAGAAAAACACGGTATAGTATATAATATATTTATTTATTTGTTTCTTTATTTATGTCTTCATATGTATGTATTTATATTTCATGTACTTATGATTATTTATGTATCTATTTATTTATATTTATATTTCCTGCAAAATTTCATGTATGTCCGATACATGTACGATCTTTTAAGCATTGCCACTCCTCGCCCAAACGTAGCGCCTCGGGGGCCAAGCGCTGCAACAGGAGCCACTCCAACTTTGCTGCTTTGCTCTTGGCCATCTGGGCCAGCTCTCCTGCCGGGCCGGGAGGATGTTCGTTGAACACTGGCTTTACCCTCTGGTTATGACTAACAGTTTGCCATGGTATAGATGGCCCATAGAAATAGATAGTTTACCGTTCTTAAAAATGGTGATTTCCCACGGCTATGTAACAAATAACCAGATGATAACTTAAAAAAGTGTCAAGCACATACCCAGTAAACAGTAAACAGTTTATACCCAGGAGGATGTTGGTATGAACTTGGTCTTAAACAGTAAACAATTCAGAAACCGAGTTCTCCTGCAAAAGTGTGAAGCACATAATATTCTACAGAATGGATGGGCTTGCCACCATGCGCCATTGTGCTACCAGCAAATAGATATGCAGCAAAGCTGTTACGTGGCGAAACTTAAATTTTCTGCCAACCATCTGGTCTCATAGGTGGGGTGAACGGTGCATCTAGAATAAGACCCAAGATACCCAAGTCTTCTCCATGCTATCAATAACTAGCCAAACCCCAGAAACATCAATGCTACATGCGGAGTATCGGGGATATGGTATGATATGCGATGGTAGTGCAAAAACAATCGTAGAAAACCCCTTTCCCCTACTTTCATGTCACATTTCAGGCATCTACAACGGTTTTAACATGTCCAACTTCAAAATCACTCGTTGTTTTCAAGCGTGTTCAACGATGCCTTTCACAGCGTCCAACTCCATCGAAACCACCTTCACCTGGCGTCAATCAGCGCCGAGTCGGGGTTGATGAAGGGGATGAATAACCCACACATAACATCTGGTCTCGATGGATTGGTTTAAGGGAAAATCTACAGGAAACCACGGTTTTTACCATCAAATATAGGGGTTTCCTGTAAATTTTCCCATCATCCAATTCTATGATGGTCTGGTTTTAACCATCCTGAAAAATATGAGTTCGTCAATGGGAAGGATGACATCACATATATGAAATGGAAAATAAAATTCATGTTCCAAACCACCAATCAGACATCCTTAGCCCATCCATGGCATACTTAGCCCATGGAAAACCCCGGCGGTTCATGTTCGGTGGGATCTCCATGGCGAAGTTGGGCACGTAGCCATACTAGTAGGGGGAAAGAGATTCTGCAGAGATTATTCAGAAAAAAAAATATATATATATATTAATGATATATATATATATATATATATATAGATATACATTAATATTCATATATATATACACACTATATAGTCAAATGGGATTTGGTTGCTGATTTCCAAATTGGATGTGGAAAACGTAAAGCATCTGAATTTCGATATCGGTGAGATTGATCCCAAAGGGACAAGTGCAGTGGTTTAAGTCATCAGTGGAAGCCCTGCACAACCAAAAATCCGAACCTCTGTTGAAGAATCCGTCTTTCTCTCCAAGCTGGCAAAACCCACCAATTGACGGGAAACCTGATGCAGACTGCTGCAGACCTTTTGATCACTC
>Ga0126342_10017282_pt1 | contig 12487 bp, 12 predicted proteins | sample Cyp1metagenome_FD_92528 | JGI IMG/M metagenome (GOLD analysis project Ga0126342, IMG submission 92528) | Coral microbial communities from Lord Howe Island, Old Settlement Bay, Australia - Cyphastrea 1 metagenome | ecosystem: Host-associated > Invertebrates > Cnidaria > Coral ...
AACCGTACCGTACCACATGTACCAACCGTACCGTACCAAGAAAACCAAACCTACCAGCCGTACGTACCAGACATGTTTGGATCTTACTTAAGGCCTCTACCACCTATCTTGAACCTAGCTAAGGTAAATTCATCTATTTTTCATCAGCCATTTTCATCGGAAAAATGCCACCAAACTGGGCCAGTGACAATCTCAATTGACCCTGACCCACCTTGCCCGGTGGAGGTCTGTTTAAAAAAATCTGTTTAGCAAAAAAAACATATCTGGTTTCATATGGGCTCATCAAGAGTTCCTAGTTACAAAAAGGAGTTGATTTGTCCAAGTTATTTCTGTTGGTCTCCCTTCATTACCCATTGCGAGGTGGAATGACATCTCCGCGAAAATGTTGGGTGCTTAAAAACATTGTCATGTGTCTTACCTAGTGATCTCCCACCAAAAATGGTCGTTTTAGTTGGGTCCCACTTATTTTTTGCTGGAAAAAGCAACAAAAACATCCACTTTAGGGTAGTTTCTTTATCCAAGATTCTCCTCCAACGATCTCCAATCCAAGGGACAGCTGGTTCAACTTCCCAATGATCACCACCGGCAGGTACTTGTCTTCTTGAGCTAAAGTCTGTAGCTTGCGGTGACGCTCAGGTTCCTGGCGCTTAGCGGATGGGCCAAAAAAAACATCGCCCAAGGGATGGGAAATTGAAGAATCCGTGATAAACTCAAATAGTAAATGATAGTTCTATGATTCTATGATCTTTTTGGGGATTGATTACCATACTTCAACCAATGTCTACTTCAACCAACAGGAGGGTCAACTGGGAAGAAAGAGACATTAGTATACTTGAAACAGATTAGTATACTTGAAAGAGATCTTTGCTCCGTGCACGCACCAGTGATATATATATATATATACACAGTATATATAATCAGATGGTTTCTATCCCCACCTTTGCTGATTACGTTCCACTTCATGGGTAAATCCTTCATTTACCTTGGTTTTTTTTCACCTGCATTGTGAAAGTCTCCAAAAGCTGGTTTCACATGCGGATCTTCAAAGGGGGTGTCAACATCCGAAGAACTCATCAAACGTGGCCGGAAAATCCACTTCACAATGCCTGGTCAAAACCGGACAAAACGCACCACTTCGGATAGCCAGATCAGGATCAGCTACCCAAAGGGGGAAACGATCCGATGGCCATTGACGAAGCCCGTTTAAAAAAATGATATGTCGGACTGAAGGATTAAGAGGAGGATGTCTATATTTCCAGACTATATAATTCCAGTCTATATTTCCAGGTAAACCACCTTCTGAGAACCATTCAGAAGAACTTGCCATGGGTTTCACTGAAAATTGGCCAATGGATTTATCAAATTTTCCCCGTAAAAACATAGCCAAAAAATAAACGGCACATCATGTGAAAAATCGCTATCTGATAAGACAAACCCCAAAAGAAAGGCAGTTGCTTATACATCCCCATAAATACAACCTATCATATGCTATAATATATATATATATATAACATTATATAATATGATATACCTATATACAGAAACACCTATTGAATCTATTGATAAATACAGCACTGATTTCCTGACTAAAAAACATCATTATGATTGCCCAGTGAAATTGTATGCTTTTCCACCGTCCATGTGAAGAGTGTGGCTAGTGAAAAATCCCCTATGGTGGCCGGTTAAAACTCACATGTTGTTGCAACTTGCTGGTCACAGTTCTTGGTCAAATATTAGGTCAAATGCCCCAATTTCTGCCAAGCAAATCCTGATCTCTACCAGCTAAATCCTCATATTTGGCGGATAAATCACCATTTTTGCTGGTTTTTCCCATTTTTTCCCAAGGCCTGCAAGGCGAGGGCTTGCTTCACCAACTGCTTGTACTTGTCGCGCAAGTGTTTGCGTGGCCGCGGCTTCTTGCATCTGATGCCATGGGCAACAAATGCCCAGGGTGGCACAAATGTGGAGTTCAATTGGAATTTCACTGGCAAAAATTGCGACTGAAACAGCATTTTTCCAGGGATTTAACCAGCAAGATTGGTGATTTGCTAAGCAAAAATTGGTAGTTTGCCAAGTAAAAGTTGCGATTGAACGATGTTGATTTTACCCGAGAAAAATGGTGCTTGATCAGACAATTTGTCGTCAGTGGAACCATGCAAAACCTATGGGAATCGATACTGTAACACGGCACTTTTAACGGGCATTTACGGCACTTTTACGGTTTTCCACCGAATCAATGTCTTGAACCACTCCAGCATCCCCCTTATCATCTCTGATGAGGTCGTTGGCAGGTACGGCCAACCGAAAACTGGGGGTAAAACCACGCAAAACCACAAAAAAACTGCAGACACGACCTGCGATTCCAGTTTTTCATGAATATCAATGAACGGTTTCTATCCGCACATACACTTACATGATCTTACATGTGTATGTGTATACAAACAGCGAAAACACTGTATCTAGCAGCCTAGCAATTCCCAAAAAGATGCCGAAAAGTATGTCAAGTTCAGGATTCGATGTTTCATATAATTTCCAGGTGTCTTTTCGGTATTTTCGACAGGCACAGCAAAGATGTTCCCACGATCTGCTAAAATTGTTGTTGCCTCATGTCTACTGATCAAACCACATCAACTCAATTTCTCCCCAAATGATGTCCCCAAACAATCATCATTGCCTTAGAATCCCCTTAGAAATCCCCGTAGGCGAGACCCCGCTTTCCCCCTCCGAACATGTCCCAGGGGCGTGTGGATCTGGTGACAAAAGCCGCAGCTCTTATCACATCCGTGTTGGCTCAAGAAGTAGACGCAAGGACTGCAACCCTGACGGTTGCAGACCGCTGCCTGGTGAAAGCACTGAAAAGTCAAATTTCTCAAACAAAAAAAATTAATCACCATTGATCACCATTAATCCCCATTAATCACCATTAACATGATCTAACCCCCACTATGATGTTCAGGGTGAGTTGAATGATGATTTCATGGTGACTTAATGATTATTCAACCAGCCAAACTTGGTGTATTGTCTCGGGGAAGATATGGAAAACGTGTGGTTTTTCAGCCATGGGACCATCCCTGAGAAAACACCATGGAGCCATACGGGACCTCCAAGAGATCATGTCCCAGCGAGAAAATTGGGAAGAAAACTAGAAAATTGGAGGTTTTTTTTGAATGGATGAAATAAGAAATCCGTAAGTGAATGTGATATGATGTGGACACTAGATACTAGTTCATGTTTGATTCATATGGATACGAAGAAAAACCAAACGAAAATACAATCCCATCCACTTTGAATAGATCCAAGACTAAACCAGGGGCTCGATAGGTTTCATGCGCTGTTGTGACAATGGGATGATCAACCATAATTGATGCCCGGTTCAACATACGGTTGGGCCCCATTGCAGCAATGGTTGCAAGAAAAAACTCATTTTTTTTACTCCAATAATTAATCACTACGGTTTATGGCAATTATACATATAGCTACTGGATATATACATGTATATATATATATATATGTATATATATATTATCAACATATATCCATGATATCCCAGATCTTGATATTCCAACTATAGCTACTGGGGTTTATGAAGAAACTTTTAACTGACAGGGCCACCGTTGATGGTCGCTGACAGGATATACTTTGGATGGTCGCGTTGCACACGTTGCACACCGCCAACATCCGTGAAGAATCCGCGCGCCATCGTTCTGGGTCAGTTTACTGACACATCTGGCAACGAAAAATGTGGTAAACATTAGTAGAAAATGAATGGAAATGAAATACAGTAGTATACACATATAATATACACCACATATTCATACATATTAATGATCTCGAATGATTCACAGGATTTTTGTTGTTCCCCACCATTGCTTTATCAAAGCACAACCTTCAGGTCGCCCGCCTCAACGAAATCTTCGGGCTTTGGCGGCCCTACCTCTGGCGAAACCGCTGATTTAGCCTCGACTTTCGCTGCTTCAAGGGACGTCTCCAAGCCCACCGACACGGTGGGCAAGTCTCCACAGGACAAGCTGCGTTGCTGTCCCATGGGCACGTCCTGGGTCAAGTTGGCCAGAGCTTGTCATGATGTGACATGTGTTATTAGTATGCAGCATGTGCACGATATATATATATATATGTATATATATATATATATATTATATGTATATATTATGTGTTGATAAAATTTCAGCGTTTGTATTGATGACGTGAAAATTGCATATTTCCCCAGAGAACCATGGGCGAAATGCGAATCCATCTTTTTCGTCTTCAAATCCACAAGGCCGTTTTGAAGCTGTTGGTAGGCGCGACTGCGTTACAACATCTTCAGCATAACAACATCTTCAAAGTTGCAACATCTTCAACATCTTCAACCTAGCAACATCTTCAACGTAGCAACATGTTCAACGTAACAACATCTTTCTTCCAACGCCGTTCAAAGAACGTTATTACACACACACCCCACCCACCCACCCACCCACCTGTGTATTACATGGTCAGACATGTATTAATAGATGGCAAGACTCAAGATGACTCAGGGTTCCTCAATGCTCCGGGGAACCTCAAGCCTTGCCTCTATAATATACGTGTATATATATATATATGTATATACATACACACATACATTACATGTATAACGGTATAACGTAAATACATATTATGAAATGCACCTGTGTATATTACATGTATATACTGTATATAGTAATATATATATATAATTTCCCACCTCCAAAACCTCGATCTCGTGGTCGATTGTGTCAGGATGTGCCAGGAAAACCACAATGGATTGATTGGGGATCGGCTGGATACCATGGTTAGGAAACCCCATCTGATTTATTTTTTCGGGCCTTCCAGATTTTGTCCACCAGTTCTTGGACAAAAACCGTTGGGAATTTGCAGAGTTCCTAAGTCACATTGGGCCCAACTTGGGACTGTCATGGGGCTGTAAACTTATGAGATTCTTTGGCAGCCAGAGATTGGAAAATCCTTTAAAGGTTGTTTATCCGTGTTTTATCCTATTTGAATTTTCCGGGATATCCTTTTTTTATCCTTTTTTTATCCTCCTTCATTTTGGTGTTTTTTTGTTTATCCTTTTTTTGATCATTTTTTTATCATGTTTTTATCCTCCTTGATTTTGGTGTGTTTTTGTTTATCATTGTTTTATCCATTTTTTATCATTTTTTAATCCTTTTTTTATCCTCCTGGCTGCAAAATGGATCAAAATTGGCTTCTCCAGGTACAAAAGGCAAAGGGCTGAGGAAAAGTGTATGGTTTTATCCTGTTTTTATCCTTTTTTTTATCATTTTTTTTATCCTCCTAGCTGCAAAATGAATCAAAATTGGCTTCCCCAGGTACAAAAGGCAAAGGGCTGAGGAAAAGTGTAGGGTTTTATCCTTTTGTTTATCCTTTTTTTATCCTTTTTTTATCCTCCTAGCTGCAAAATGGATCAAAATTGGCTTCTCTAGGTACAAAAGGCAAAGTGTAGGATGTTATCCTTTTTTTATCTTTTTTTTATCATGTTTTATCCTTTTTTTAACCTCCTAGCTGCAAAATGGATCAAAATTGGCTTCTCCAGGTACAAAACGCAAAGGCAAAGGGCTGAGGAAAAGTGTAGGGTTTTATCCTTTTTTTATCCTTTTTTAATCCTCCTAGCTGCAAAATGGACCAAGATTGGCTTCTTACTACTTACTACTACTAACTACTAATAACCAGTACTAATTACTACTAACTACTACTAACTAGGAGGATAAAACAAGGATTAAAAAATGATTAAAAAAAAAAAATGATGAAAATTCAAATGAGGATAAGAAAAGGATATCCAGGTCAAGGACAAAAGGATAAAAAAAATGATAAAAAATGATTAAAAAAAGGATATACAAAATTGAGGAAAAATCAGGGGAGGATAAAAAAAGGATATCCAGGTCAAGGGCAAAAGGATAAAAAAGGGATAAAAGAACCTTTAATTCTGACCCCATTCTGTGGCTCAAAGATTCTCATAACTGTAAACTAACCCAATTCTATGAAACCTCAGGAATATCTTTGTGTCGCGGCAGGCTAAAAAAAAAATATATATGAAACGAATTAGAGACAATCAGAGGCTTAAGGCACCTCACTATTCAATAAGGCTACTTCCAACCCCATCTATGTATATGTATATGTATATGTATATGTATATGTATATGTATATCTATATCTATATCTATATATATATTATATATACATATATTGGACAGACTCCCGTCATACGCTAAAGGCCGCCCCCGGGGCACTGTCCTGTACAGCACAGAAATCGAGTAAGGTGTTTTTGACAGAAATCCTGAGGAACAGCCGCATGAAAATATCATGGCAATAAAATGGGATATAATGGGGATACAGTGATACACTGTCAATGGGAATATAACAGGGATAATGTAGTGCAACCGGAAATGTCATCTGCCGGAGGATCCCCATATTTTGATGCTGAATTCCCCATAGTATCCCATGTTCAGTGGGCGAAATCCCTATCGTTCTTGGGTTTGTCATTCCATTGTGCTGGTTGGTTGATAGCAATTCCCACTTCATGCGTTCTGATACTCCATGATAATCCCCAATTGATTTAAAGGGTAGGTGATAAACCTCCGAACTTATCATCGGTCAACAGGGGTTTTGAACACTGCTCAGTTATTGAGGAACCCATATTCAATGCATGAAAGTAGTTAATTTTGCTGACTGATCATCTGATTGACAGTAATTAAGTATGTAAACCGTTTCGGTCTTCATTTTCATTCCCAGCTGGAGCAGAGTCTTCCAGTAAATCCGTTCGTTGGAATGACAATCAAACAAAGGAGGGATCAATTTCTGCCACCAAATGTGCCAAAATCCAAATATGGTTGCCACAGTACAAATCGCACAAGATCAACGTATCTCTTTGGGATTGCTAAAGTAATCAATCTTGGGGTTTTCTAGATTTGAACTAATCAAAAAAAATATCCCGGCAAGAGGCCCCAAACAGTGCGGGGGGAGTGGGAGGATAATGTAGGATAATGTTGAGGATAATGATGAGGATGATGATCATGGTGATGATGATGATAATGATGATGAAGGTGATGACGAAGATGATGATGAAGAGAAGAAGAAGATGATGACGATGATGATGACGATGGTGAGAAAGATGATGATGGTCATGATGATGATAAAGATGATGATAAGGATGATGCTGATGATGATGGTGATGATGATGATGAGGAGGAGGAGGACGAAGAGGAGGAGGATGATGATGATGATGGTGATGTTGCGGACGATGATGTTGAGGATGAGGAGATTGAGGATGATGAGGTGCAGAAGGATGCTGTGGAGGATGATGATGTTGAGGAGGATGATGATGTTGAGAAGGGTGAGGATGAGGATGATAATACGGAAGACGAAGTGGAGGATGAAAAGGTGGAGGATCATGATGCAGAGAAGGATGATGACAATGATGATAATGATGATGATGGTGGTGATGATGATGGTGATGATGATGGTGATAATGATGATGGTGATGATAATGAGGAGGAGGTGGTGATGATGATGATGATGGTGATGATGGTGATGATGATGTAGAGGATAATGATGCTGAGGATGATGATGTTGAGGATGATAATGATGGTGAGGTCGATCATGATGATGATGAGGAGGAGGAGGAGGATGATAATGCGGAAGATGAAGTGGAGAATGATGATGTAGAGAAGGAGGAGGAGGAGGAGGAGGAGGATGTTGAGGATGAGGAGGAGGAGGAGGAGGAGGATGATAATGATCATGTTGAGGATGATAACGATGGTGAGGTTGATGATGATGATGATGATGATGATGATGAAGCCACGGCCCAGAAGCTAGGACCACACTTTGTGGGAGCTTGCGCAATCGATTTGCACCTCAACATGTCACAAGAGCCACTTTACACAGAAAATTACAGGTAAAATGCCGCAGGCCAGAAGCTCGGACCACACTTTGTGCGACCCTGCGCAGTAGATATGAACTTCAACATGTCACAAGGGCCACTTTATACAGAAATTTACAGGAAAAATGCCGGGGCCCAGGGTGAGCACCCTGATCAGGCACCCGCCTTTACAGCTACCGTAAAAACCCCTCAGTGTGGACACACTGTTTGGGGAAAAACATACTCAGTCTTTGCATTCTGTGTCACCATCGGTGCAGTTTCGAAAAGGCGACAGCCAAACTCCAGCAATCAAACATGTCAAGCAAAAGGAAAGGTTGAAAAGAATAGGAAAACCTTATTCCAACATGGGCAATTGTTTCTTGCCAGCTTAAATGGCAAAAATCCCACATTATCAGGATGGTACGTATACAGTATCCTTCGTAAGTCCTTATATAACTCAGGTGTTCCATTTGTTCTTGGGTCATTTTCTACAATGCACTCTTCCCATCTTAAACTATCACCAAGTGTCTCATATTCATACGCATACTCTTCAACATGAGCCATGGTCGCCCACAGGGCGTTGCTGATTGGAAGGCTTGGCAGTGGCAAATGGCTGCAGAAAGGATTTACAAACTAAGGAGTTTCCATGCTTGATTCCCGCCTATTTTCAAACTAAAAAGCTTACATGCTTGATTCCCACCCATTTTGCTCGCAAAAAACCTACAGTATCTGTCTAAATCCAATGTTTTGGTGTTACACTCCAATATCTTTTTGATGAAACCATGTGAACCCGCCATTTCTGAGCGAAACAGCTGACTTTCGAATACTTTCGATTGGTTAAAACATGTTGAAACCTCTTTCTTCCTCTGAGAACCCCATGGCCAGTCTCCAACCATCCAGATTTGCGCACCAAGCACGTCGGTGCGCCCCGCTTGCTTACGACGCTGCTCCACCTTAGCACGCTGCTGTTGGGGCATTTGGGGATATTTGGGGTCTGAAAATAAGCAATTCCCTTTTTGTTGATACAGTGTTTGGGATTTTCGTATGGGATTTCGTGTTTTGGGCCCTGGTCCCGGCTACCTCATGTTCCCCTTAGTTTTGTTGGCAATGTTTAGTATAGAAACATCTTTGGAGAAAGCCACTTTCATGTTCAAATCCAGGAGGACCCCAAATCATCAGTGGTGCTTTTGTTGAATGGGAAGGGGAAAGAATGGCTTTGAGGTATCAAAGAAATCCAAAGAACTTCATTGCCATGTAGATGTCTTGGGAACCCAAAATATTCCAGTTTGTTGATGTTTTCATGTTGCGGGGCACCCCCAATATCGGGAAACAGCCGGGTTTCCCCTTCACCCAACGTGGCAATGGAAAGTCCCGTGCTTGGGGTCAAAAGATCTCTGTATGGACGATTTTCCCATATGGCTGTGTCTGAAAATGGGGCAAACCCTGAACTACCACAAAATCCTCCAAAAAGCGGAAAAAAAAAACAAAGGGTCCCTTGGCTGCGAACCACTGATGAAGTTCGAAACGAAGTTCCTAAAACTACCAGGTTTGTCTGAAAATAGGCGACCTCTAAGTCCATTGGTTCATCGTCATGTTCCTATCAAAATGACCCATTTGATGGCGATTTTCATGCACATCATATAGGGAAGATGCAATTTAACAAATGCCATCATATCTAAATCATTCATTAAGCCCATTGAAAAAAAACACATCCATGGTATAATTACTCCATATTATGAATGGAAAAAACCCATGCTATACATTGATACATCCATGGTTCAGACCAACTTACGGCACCTCGTCACCACTTTCGGAGGAATCAACTTCTGACTCCTCCGGGTGAGCCTCGGAGGCCTCCCGGGAAATCCCGGCTGCAACGCCGAAAGAACCACGTTACTTTTTAAGGTGAATTGGGAAATCTAGATGACCAAATGGACCAAATGGTTCATCTAAATTCATGATACTTGGAATTTAACAATTTCATAGAATTTATCTTTTTTGGTGAGCTCACAATTATAAATATGTCTTTTTCGGCTTCCATTGGGATGCCAACTGGGATCGGACTCAAGCGATGTTAGAGGAAAATGTGTGGTTGCTGTTTAGGTCTGTGATCTATATGATATCATATATGTCTGATATGTGTATATATATAATACTAGCGCAATGATGGAACAAGTTCCTGGGTAGAACTATTCAGAAGTAAACTAGCTAACGAAGTGATGGGCAAAGGACTGACTGCCTGTCAAACTATCTATCTACTACCCAACTAAATAGCTACGAGTAACTGACAAACCAACCAGGTATCGAACTATCTAACCAACCGACTATCTAAATAAAGTGGCTAAAAATCTAGGTGAATGCATAATAAATAACTAAAAATAGTATATAAAAGTAACCAACCAACTAAACTAACTAACTAGCTGACTAGCCAACCAACTGACAGACTAACAAACGAACTATACCTGAAATCATAAGGTCAGCCAGATTTGCATTCTGCTTCACAAGCCTGAAGTAAGCTGATTTTGAATAAGCTGATTTTCGAAGGTGCTTCCCACTTTCGTAATCCTAGATTCTACTTAGGTTGAAAACACGTTTTGGGTGTTGATGTTACATTTTGCGAAGTGTATACTCTAAATATAGGTTTAAAAACAGGCTAGCCCGTTCCATCCATTGGTTCATCAGTCATCTTCCCTGTATTTTGTTGCCCAGGTCAACAGGTTGAGGTCGTAGCCCCGGAAACTGCTGGTTTACCTAGTTTAATGTGGTAAACTGGTGCGTGCTAAACGTAGGGTTGCTGGATGGGTTGCTGGGGGTTGCTGGGATGATGACATTACGAATGTGATGACTGATCATTCCCGAAAATTACCTGCGTAAAACGCACCAGTAAGTAAACTAATGCCATCCCAGCCATCCCCAATTTTGGTTTATGCCACTGTGAAAAAACCGTACCACGACTGGGATGATGAGTTTATGCCCCCAGATAAATCGCTGGCCAATGACTGAGTTTGTGATTGGGTTTACCTAGTTTACATCAGTTTGCGTACTTTACTCTCCTAGAATGACTCGAAGTTACACTTAAAATTGTGAATGTTACATAGTTTCTGAACAAAATTTTCACCGGTAACCTCAAGAAAAAGCTGTTCAAAGCTCCTTCGAATAAATTCGTTGAATCACCTATCTTGCTCGGTTGAACATGTTGAACCCCCCCAGTTGTTCTTATCTGGTTGGTGATTGCAACCCCAGTCACCAGTCATTTTAACATATGTCTGGGTAAATTATAATATTTCACTAACCTGAATTAAGGCCATTTGGGGATGATTTCCCTTATTAACCATGATTCCAGTGAGGTCGCAGTGAGGTCGCTATAATTTTCCCAGATATGTTTACTGCTTACAAACCGTGTAAAACCTCCCCTGGCTGCTGCTTCAAATCTCCAAATTCTTGCATGGTTGGGATCTATTTTTGGGATATCCAATAGTTATATCATTGTGAGTGTGTGTGTATATATATACACATATTCATTTATGATTATATTATATATATAACATTATATAACTTATATATGATTAATGATATATGTATTCCCATGAAATCCCGTGAAAGTACCAGACTTAAGTCCAACATTTTTCACCAGAAATGGCGATCTCCCGATCTCTTGAGGTCTCCACCTTCGCCCGGCGCTTGGCTTCGCCTGATTTCACATAGATCAGCTGATTGAGCCACCTACCCCTCTGGTTAATATATGGTTATTATATGGTTAATGATCTTGAATAATATGGTTTATCAATGATTACTGAGTTGGTTTCATACACTATTAATATTAATGGTTAATTAATTAATGGCTATGATGATGGTTAATGATGGTTAATAATAATCTGGTTGGTGGTTGAGCCCTACCCCTCTGAAAAATGATGGAGAAAGTCAGTTGGGATGATGACATTCCCAGGGAAAGTCATAAAAAGTCCATGGTTCCAAAGCACCAATCAGAGATTATGACCCTTAGAAAATCGTGCTGGTGGCGGAAGCGAACATCGGAATGGAAGTGAACCAACAAGTAGTTGGGGGGGTACCATCAAAAATGGAGGTTTCATATGGTTTAACCATGCTGAAACGGGGATATACTGCCAATAGATTGTTTTTCGGTGGTGAAAAATTAGATTTCAGGGTAAACCTTCCTTGAGATTAGGGTAGATATGGGTAGATAGCCAAAATGATGGCGAAACAATGGGGATGCTCATGGGACTGTTCACAAACAGATTTATCATGATTTCTTACCACGTAGGCTACAGTAGAACTTCTTATAGAAGGCTATAATCAAGTGGTGGAACCACGATCATATATTCCGCAATCAAGTGTGGAATCACAGATCAATTTCCCCTTTGGTAAACGTTAACATGGCTATGGAAAATCACCATATTTAAATTCGGTAAATCAACGAACTAAATTAACTAAATGTGCCATTTTCAGGTTCAAATTACTTTACTTCGTGTGATCCCCACCATGACATTTATACATTTTCTTACTGGCAAATCTTCTGGCATTCTATCTGACATATCTTCTGGCATTCTATCTGGCATATCTTCTGGCATATGT
>Ga0126342_10017283_pt1 | contig 12487 bp, 15 predicted proteins | sample Cyp1metagenome_FD_92528 | JGI IMG/M metagenome (GOLD analysis project Ga0126342, IMG submission 92528) | Coral microbial communities from Lord Howe Island, Old Settlement Bay, Australia - Cyphastrea 1 metagenome | ecosystem: Host-associated > Invertebrates > Cnidaria > Coral ...
ATCCTAATTATCCTAATTAATTAGGATAATTAGGATAATTAGGCTTCCAAAGGCTCTCCGGGAGGCTAATTATCTTAATTATCCTAATTAATTAGGATAATTAGGATAATTAGGATAATTAGCCCAAAGCATCCAGCGTATGCTTATTTCACTAACATTCGACAATGTAATGTTGTTGTGCCTACATCACCATGTCAGACCCCAATGTTGGTGCTAGGTGCCAACATTCACATTTGAGATTTCGAGACCGATTCGAGACCACAGAAACCCACTGCATCTAAAAACATGAAACTTACTTTTTCTCATTTGGAAGTGATGCGGCTCAGCCGTGGGTGTTTTACCCGAAGCAGCCATCGCATGCACATGCGGATTTCCAATGCACTTCCTTAGGTGTTCAATGATCATTGATCATCAACAGTTGATAAGTACAGGGAAAACCAACCATTGCAAAAAGAACTAAACAAACCAACTAAGAAAAAGAAACTCATTAACTATAAACTTAGAGAAGTTTCGATGCACGTCGTGCCAGTGACTTGACTTCTCCAATAAAGTCTTCATCTTTGTAACAATGCCAATCTCCTTGATGCGTTCAGATGCAAAATTCTGATACTAGCACTCAACTGGTATTTTGAAAAAAAACAAAACTATAACTGCATTTTTTCAAATCAAAACTTCACTGCATGATATGATGCACAAACCAAGCTGCGGCAGTTTTCCTGGAATTTCTGCTGCTCCATCAAGATTTCAGTGAATGCCTGATCAGGGGCACTGCATGCTCAGTGTTTTGAATGGCTGTTGGGGAAGAACCTTTAGCTTGACCTGTTGCAAACAAGCTACATGAAGCTTGGGACGTAAAGGAAACCTGGCAACTCCAGCATTCAGAAAGTATATGCTCAGAGCCTTGTAGGTCTTCACAAACCTTGAGTGGTGTTTCCACCAGCATTGACAAATATGTTTTTGCAATGATCATAGTTCCAGTTAACCACAAACCCAAAAAACTAAACAAAACTTCCATTTTTTTTGGTAAGGCTCTCCATACCCGAATCATGCAACCGCAACGATTGGTCAAGATCCAGTTCAATGGGGCATTGCTCTAAGTCCAGCGACCAATTTGAAATTTGGGTGGTCAGCAAAAGGCACAAATCCAATTCAACATCTTCATTGGTCATACGAGATCGCAGTGTACGACAACAAACAGCCAAAAAAGCTGTCATCATACGACTTTCCCAAGCTTTGAGTCGGAGTTCTCCTGGAACTGCATCAAAATGCCCCAATGTGATATAAGGACTTCCATGCCTAGATGATCAAACCAATTCGGCACAGGAAAAAAACAACACCAGATCATGGGTCCATCTATGAACAGCCTCTTAAATTTTGATATGGTGATGCAACCACCCCCAAAAAAAAACATAACAACTATATGTGATGCAGGCACAACAGCATTACATTGTCGAATGTTAGTGCAATAGTCATACACTGAGTTATATTGTATAGGATCCATATGCATCAATGTATATGTACCAACATGGGGGCCTGACATGGTGATGTAGCCATGTGGCTTCTCAGAGGTTTCATCCCCACAGCTGGCTCACTTTTTTAGATTACATCATACAAGATTAGCAAAACAAGCATACACTGGATGCTTTGGGATTAATAGCAATGTGCAACTTATATAATATATTACCATGTATGGATCCCATACAGGTTTGCAAACTTACTAATACATCAACCAAAGGATCAAAACCTTGATCGGTTTTCTTGATTTCCACCAAGCATCGGAATAGCATTGGCAGCCATCCACCTGCGGAAGCGGATGCTCAATGCTTCAAGCTGCTCATTGAGCTTTGTGGTCGCACCTGAGTGGCTTGGCTGACAGGGTGGAGAAGCATTGCAGAAATATAAGGCCATGAGTTGAAAACAACACTAAGTGCTAAAATGGTGTGGTGGTAAAAATAAACCTTCCAAACGCGAATGGAGGTACCAAAAAAATCCAGCCGCATGAGGCAAAGCAAGACTCCACCATTCACATGGTGAAGGATTCCCAGATGTAAAGTGTGCATGAGGCAATAATGGATCATGCTTGAATGCCATCCAACCACAAAAGCGATCGGGTTGACATAGTCATGCCTGCATTGGGGTTAAGGTGCAACATCAAACCCAAACATGCATTCGAAATGATTCTTGCAACTGAAACCCAAAATTGTTGTGGCGAAAAACAGTAACATAGCTGAACATTACTCATGATGTTCACCAAGGGGCAATGCATCATTCAAAAATTGAGCTTCTGTCAACCGAGGGATTGATGCAACCCGCTCCAGATTGTGGAACCTTGGCTGGTTTATCCCGGCGGAGGGCCCACCAGGCTTGTAACAAATAATGTTACATTTGGTGTGGTGAATTTTGCCCTCCATATAATAGAAATAGATATATTACATCAATAGGTCACATGATTCTATCGTTGGGGACTGATGTATGTTTTATTTTCCATAATGGTGCATGTACATAAAAATCTTATATTGGATGCATTGTCAAGCCACACATTGGGTCCATGTGCAGATGTTGCTCTGCACTTGAAGCATATTCCACGTTTGATTCGCCACCAACGTTTCAAATTCCAGGATTCCTTCAACCATTTCCAATCACCCCTGAACAGGGTTTTTTTTGGGATAAGCACCCACTATGGATTGATAAATTAGATTCAGCAAATTGTACAACTTTTCGATGAACACATTCGTTAGTATTTTCCCACTCAGGCCTTATGGATGTCAGTGCATATGGCCCACCAGCCAACTTCTGTCCAGCCTGGGTTGCCCTTATGCCAGTGAGTCTATGACCAGTGCCATCCACTGAAGGGAATACCCCATAGTAGGCAACCTGGGGCCAAAAGGCCAAAAGGGCGGATAGCAAGACCTTGACCAAAACAAATTCAATCAAAAACAGAAGTTTTACATTAAATAATGTACCCATAAACCATGAGGTGTATGCCCAATTTAAGGGATCCATGTTACATATATCCAAACCTGATGACTTTCCATTCATTGGGATGATATGAATAATGGTGAGTAATGGGTAATGTAAATGAATACAGGAGCCCTGTGGGATGCAAAGTTATTGAAATTGCGTATGTCTTTCAATCATGTGAAGGTATACAATTACAACGCATGGCTCCTACATTTTATGGTTTTGGATGGTTTTGGAAAGCATCATACCTCACAGAAAGTCATCATCAATTACCAGAAAGGTTTTCAATTCTTGAAAACTAGGGGCATTGAGGCTCCAAGCAATCACACGCCAAATTGGGTCCAGTGATTCGGCCCCCAAAGATATTTCGCACCGAAGGGTAGCCAAGAGAAGCCTGCTGGTGTCCACACCTGGGCAATGTGAGGTTATCATGCATCCATCAACAAGTAATGTTGATGGACACAACAACATTATAAATAAAACCCCAAAGATTCATAAATGGCATTTGGGTTATAGCTATATATCATTAATGTGATTTAAATCAAATCATATACGCGCCACATCCTATGCATGATAAATATTGAAAGCAAAACATAGATGAATATGTTCAAGGCACTGTAAATGCAATCATTGGTTCGGGCTTTAACTCTATCCAGAAGTACTAAGCTCATAGCAATTACTATGATTTTCGATCCAGCCAGTGTGTACTTGGCATCATCCCCAGTGATTGCCAATGGGTTGTGACACCCAGCATCAGCTGCTGGGTGGCTAGGCTTGAATTGCCGCCACCGTTCCCAAAACCGTTTGATTAACGCTGGGTCAAATCGAAACCGTCCATTGTCAGCTAACCAATGGAGAAGTTCATGTGGTAAGATCACTGGGACTCTCACACTGGTTCGCTGCCCTGGTTTTTGACGATCCTTGCATGGTACTTCCACCATCCATGGCTCCTTAGATTCCAGAAGGTAAACAAAATCAATAATTCAGATGTTTGTTTGATGCTGCAACATCAAAAAAACAATGAATCTGAATATTGAAAAACACATTTCATCCCATGTCATTCATTACAATTTTTTCTTATATTAAAATGCGATCAATAAATCCAAAATATATCCATATGATTGCACCGCAAGGATGGAATGTGTTTCCCCAATAACCAAATCAAATTAGAGGCTCCACAGGTAGTGACAGAAGTCTGAAGAGGTCACGCTCACAATTCCCAGGGTGACGACCAGAAGTACCAATTCTGGCTATAGCTTTTGTAGTATCTGACACATGATCCCCAGCTTCCAAACACATGGCTGCCGCTGCCTCTTGGATGCCAACACAGCTGGTGGCCCCCCTTCCAAGGCTGGCCAGCAAATGATCAGCAAAGGCCATGGAAGAATCTCCAAGGCGACCTGCGAGGGGAGAGGTCAAAGACTACAGAATAAAGCCTGCAAACTAGATAGAATTGATGATGTTGAGGTCCTAAACTCATGGTATCATGTGAGACATGCGATGTTCAAATCATGTCACTTCTGCACAGCTGATGCTGAACACTTTTATCCTCTTTTGCAGAGAAAACTGCAAAGCCCCAAATGGCAGGTTGATCACATAGCGTGGAGGTTGGTTCCTAGCTCCAAACCATGTTCCATCTAGCACCATCACCGGAAATCTACGCCCCAAGGACTCTATACAGCATTGGCCCCAGGTCAAAACAATTTTCACCAAATAAAGTGAATGTCCAGAATGGCCTTTTTTTGGTTCACGAGTGCTGCATATATATTTTTTTTCAGTCAACAACCCACTCAATGCTGTGCACCCTTGAGGTTCCAAGTCAAAAGTGTTCAAGCCGACGCTGCTGGGTTTTCTGCAGCTTCTGCACCAGGCTCCTTGGCTTTCTTAGGCTTAACACAATGCTTTCTGACATGCGCAGCCGCGGACTTGTAGTCTTTGATTGCCTTGGCCAATGCCTGGGTTGCACACTGGATGTCCCCATCCGACCTACCCTCAGAAATCATCCCTTCCAAAGAATCCCTCTTCACCTGCATCGATGACAAGTGGGTACCTGTGTCTGCAACCATGGCATCCATCAAGCCAGCCGGCCTAGGTTGCGAGAAAGAAATGATAACCCAGAAATCAAAACCACAATGTCAGTAACCGTGGTGAAAGATCGCGATGAATAACATTTCAATTACTATAATGCTTGGATCAATCCTGAGCAAAAGACACACCAAACGAAGTCAGCTTCGCCTTCCATGATTTGCACTCAAGAATCGCATCAGCACCTTGCTTCATTGCCTGAGCTGCAGGGCCAATATCTTGACTCATAAGTTGGTGAATAAAATCATCTTGTTTGAGGGATCCATGCATGTAGATGAGACACCATGCTAATGCTGATGAATAAGAGTAGCATTATCAATCCAATCATCCATTATATAACATGCATGGATCCTGAAACTATTGTGAAAGCACCATTAATGTTGAGCTGAACTACATGGGTTGCCTCCTGCTGTGGCGTCTTTGCTTTGGGAACAGCTCGATTTTTTGGGTCTGCTTTGGGCTTTGCTTTGCCTTTTGCACCAGCCTTTGCCTGTGGGATCACTGGAGCTGGTGCACCCAAAGCAGCATTCTGCATTCCACTCGGAGCAGGGGCCACAATCGGCTGAGACCTTTGCGATGCACACGCGTTAGCATATAAGCCCTTGAGATTAACAAACCATGGAGCTATGGGTGCATATCTGTATATCTGTCATGGTATATCATCATGATATGTGCACCATATAATCCAGATTTGGGGGTTACATGCATTGGGAAATGTACACTTAATGGTATAATTGCAGATGTAGGTCAACCACACATGGATCATAGTGCCATTCAATTGATGGAATATGGGTTTTAGACCAAGAATAATGATGATCAAATAAGATGTTTGAAAAAAAAACAATTGGGCATTGGATAAGATGATTGGTTTCAAATTGTTTCAAATATTGCAATTCCTTTCCTGCTGCTCTACCTCAACTTCTGCTGCTGAGGTTTTGAATCAAGCTGGGGATCCGACGCAAGACTCTTGGCAGTGGCTACATCCACCCGGGCAGTGGATGCAACCCCCACTTCAGAGCTAGAACCGGTCTTATTGGCTTCAGTGGTTGCTTTCCAGCACCAGTAGACTCGAAGATCCTGAACCATAAGTGGCAACTGGGAAACTCATACCAGCAACATCCTGCAAACAGTTTAATGTTTGACTACTGGTGGTGAAAGCTGAACTGGCAGTCCTCCCGTCCGGGGAAATCAGGGTTGCACTCATACTTGCCCTCATCGGTCTTACGCTTTATGAGATCCTTGACAGTGTCTGGATCAGCATACTTCTCATTGAGCTCCTGAGAGAAACAGCTTCAAGCACTGCTTGTATAGGCTAACATGAATTCAGCCCAACAATGAGATGCTCCAAACAATCCATTCATAAATGTTTGATGGTATGATCATCCATCTATATTATATACATTTTCATGATATATGTACCAGGTTAGAAGTTAAAGGCATTCAATCAATGGATTGCTTGACTGATTTGAAGTGAGAATCCTTTCGGGACATCAATGACCACGTGCCACAATGGGAGTGCTCTGCGGTGCTGACACTTTTCATCACCAAATCACTCTGGAGCCAGTTCTCACCACACGAGATGAACATGTTGAACAGCTCATCAAAGTCTTTTTGTTTTTTGGTGCCATCACCTAAGCATTGACCAAGTCAAAGAACCAGTTTCCCATTGTAAAATCCTGCTGGGTACTTGATGGTTGATTGAATCAACAATGTGATTAACATGATATGCACACATGACTCTGTTTGGAATCATACCACCAAAGAACACACATCACCAACGACACATATAAGATCCCCACGTTTTTGGGCTTCCTGGATTTCTTTCAACTTTGCCTTCACTGCAGGTGGACATTTGCTGCCTCAGCAAGCAGACATTAATGAAATGGTTCAACAAACACAATTTGTTCCCTGTAGCCACACCAAGAAGTATGACATATCCCCAAAAAAACACAGTACATGCGGTGACATGATAAGCACTATCAAATTGTTGTTGGTTAATTGTGGCTTACAAGTTCCATACAGGATCCATGTATGGCACATATGTAGTTACATTGGCCAATATTTAGTTATATAATAAGTTATAAATTACTACCTAATATCAAATGCTATTTACACAGATCCAATGGGAGATATCACAAGTAATGTACTATATATTGATTTTTGAGGCTCTTTGGAATGACATTGACTTAATGAGACTGCTTAGTTGACAAGTAACTCCTCATTGATCGGTGAAAGCATGCCTTCTTGGCACGGATGATCTTGTAGCGATCAGAGGCAGCTTTGTCCACAGTTGTCTCCGTCACCTAGGCCAGAGGGTGACGGCCAATGTCCATATATGCCATAATCACTATATTATATGATGATCATTAAATAACAACTAAACAGAGCCAACGTGTGATATAACTAACCTTAATCATATGACAGTGCATCCGATGAAGATTAGCTGTCAGCACACACCCCAAAACCCAGATTACTACAGTTAACCAAGGAAAACTTGATTGCAATATATGATATAGTTATATTTATATGTTCAAGATGATCCAACATACCATTATATATATGTATTATGTTGTAAAATTAGATTTATCTCAATGTTGGTACTATATACGTTATACCATATAGATCTTACATGGGTACAATGTGTTTATGGATGTTGACTAGCAAATAAGTTTACAAAGATATTTGATTTGATATGTGCATCACATGTGTATATATCTATATGTATATATACATTAACGGATGAACTTAAGCATCACCACTTGCTGAACCACCCATTGAGGATCGTACTGCATCTGGCGCTGGCACCATGGCCTCTGGCTTCTCGGCTGCCTTTGGGTCTGAAGCTGGTGTGGTAGGAGTCTGGTCTGGAGGTGGAGGTGACTGTGCGGCTGCACTGCTCGGTGCTGGGGTTTCGGTGGTCACAGTAGAGGGAGAAGGCACCACCACGGCAGGGGAACCCTGTAAGTCAACAGTAGTTTGCCTTGTCAAAGCTGCTGCCAACGATCTCATTGGGGTATCAGGGACTGGAACTGCAGCAGGGACCGGAGTTGGAACATCCACCGTTGGGGGGACATGAGCTGGAGAACCATAAGGTGCATCAACAAGGATGTGGATACCTGGGGTACCCTTGAAGATGTTCATCTCTGCCTGCAACCAGAACTCGAAAGTCGCAATCTCCTCCGATTGGTCTTCGCTTCCAAACTTGTAGCTCCCAAAACCACCCAGGGTCGTGATGTAGGATTCGTAGTGGGCACAACTTGGGTGATCCCGGATCTGTTCAGCTTTCGTTTCACGCTGCCACCACTCCCATTTGTGAACATTGTTGTACCTCTTGTCATACTCTTCACGTGGCTTCTGCAGCAAATCATGAAATTCATTGACCACATCACTGGAGAACTTGATGCTAGCCAGTGGCATTTTCAAGGGCACAACGGGTAGGTGTCCAGGGGACACAGGCTTCAAACCTTCACCATCAAGATCACCAGGAATCGAAGGTCCAGTGTATGGTGGTGCATCCCCTGGAACCGGCACGGCCATGTCACATGTGTCTACTGAATCAATGGTTTCCGGGCAATCTTGGTTTCCAGTAGCCCTGAGGTAGGCTTTGAACATCACCAAGTCATCGAACTCGTCTCCAAAGACCCATCGTTCATCCTGTGGTGTTTCATCAGATTCTCCAATGAAAAGCCGGACTTGATCACAGTAGGGCTTGAACTTTGGGTGAGACATAGCCAACTCACACTCTTTCGCCAATGCATCATCATCCAATGCTGAAAGTTCAGCATTGACAGCTTGTTCCAGCTCCATGGAAACAATGTCATGGGGAGCCCGACTGGTGGGCTTGGGGTCAACATTCGGTTCTGCGGGCACCGGTGAAGGGACAGCAGGCATAGGTGGTTCCGGGGCTTCAGGTACAACCGGTGGCTGCACATGAGCATCACTAGTACTAGAACCAATCACGGTGCCAGCACCAGGACCAGTAGTTGACTGCTTAGGCTTTTTGAACTTATCCCAGAACTGTAGCAAAGCTGGACTCGGAGCCGCATCCTGGGGAAGGCAAGAATAGGATTAAGTGGTTCTTGAAATCCATGTATCACACCAATGGTGTACACACATCGTTTGCCTACAAAGTTGGATTTCGTATCAAGTAAAGGTTGACTATATTTTCAAAAACACATACATATATATACTACTAAAATGTACATCTACTTTTTTATCATTAACCAACCTATCTTGATAAGTGTGTATGCACCATGCACGGATCATATAGTTAGGAATGGTGTCTTTAGTTGTATTTTTGTAAGCTTGGACTAAAGCATCCAACAACCCAGCACCACCAAGGCTATCCGATGTACATCAACTGGATGCAATCCTGGCGATGTTCATCTGGCGCCAGAAGGCCATGACCAGTGCTGGAAGTTGCTGGCAATGTGGCATTGAGAGTCTCCTGGGCAGTAGGGCTACTAAGCAGGATGACCCTGTATAGCAAATCTATAAGTACAATTGAATGGAATGATGTCATCCAGAATAAATCATGATCCTAGCATTTCTGGCTGCTTGGGACCCCACTGCTACTGCATGGGCACCAGGAGATAGTGGAAGGGTAGACAAGCGATCCATTGAATCAGCCCGGGCTGTGTCACCAGCATCACTCAGGGTCAAGTCAATTTCAGTACGCATGTCCACATCATGGTCACTGTGTGGAGGCTCATCACCCATCACTCCAACTGATGGCACTGGTGCCGAAGAAGTACCCACTAGTTCCGTAGAAGTATTCGCTACAACAGCTGATGGTTCATCACCCACCACTACTGAGGGCACCAGTGCCATAGAAGCACCCCCTGCATCTTTCGATCGTTCTGCAGCAGAACCTGACAAGAACAGTTAAGGGAAAGCATATCTATCTAGTATATATATGACTTTACATTTACACAACTTGAATAGTGATGTTTTCACATCATACCGGGTACATTCTGGAAACATGAAATAATGGAAATTGGTGGTCCATACAAAGCACATATCTTAAACCAATTATGTATATAGGTGTATGGTTTCAGAGAAATCAACATATAGGTTTATCATATTTGGTTTATAACTGATTGGGATAAAATAACAAACAAAATACTCTGGAATTACATCAAACAAACATGTTGCAATTAATATGTAGTGCCAAAAAGAAGCCACATATGGTGATATGAGGTATGGTTCATCATCATAACCCAAATGTATCCATGCAGGTGGTTGACCCACCTTCCAAGGCTGACTCTCGTGCATGTGCAGCCTCATCAAACCGATCAAGTAGATTGCACCCATGACCCAATCTAGCTTCCGATGCACTGGAGCTTGATGTCAATGATGATGAAGTAGTGGACTTACTGATCTTTGCATCAGGAGTGACTTTCTCCATGGGGGCTGTTCCATCCTCAGGTTAGGCTTCCAAGCTAGTTGATCTGAAAGGCTGGTGAGTCCATCAATAGTCATCGTTGTTTTTTGTACAGCCACATACAGGTAATCATTAAATCATACAAAGTTAAAAGTAACTCATAAATATATCCCTGGCTGTACAAACCATTTTGTCACTTAACTGGCCTTGACAGATTTGTCCTTCTTCCGCTTGGGATTCACCAACGGAGGCTGTCCTGCAGCTGCTTTGCTTCGACGCATCGCTGCTGCATTCAACGCAGCTTGGACCGCCTGGCAAAGCAGTGGTGAAAGCTGGTTATGGGGTATGTTTTGACACCAATGATCACACTATTGCTAAACATTGATGAGTGGTCCATCATACTCCATGTTTCATGAAATAGAAAATCTGATACCTTCATCAAACTCTATTGAAAATTAAGGCTATGATATTGTTGGAGGTCATTCCCTGAGAAGAAGCATGCAACATGGTGCCTGAAGTCCATGTGCGTAGTCATCATCACCATGCGAATGGCTTGCAGAAGCCATAGAACCCAAACAAAGCGACTGATTTGATCTGAAAATGTTCCTGGTGGATGAAGTGCAGGTGCTGTTGTAAAGCAGCAACTAGCAACAATCAAAATTGCAAAACATCTGGGTTCAGTACGTTACGGTTACGTTACGGTTACGTTACGGTCATTCGAGACATTCGAGACATGTTCGAGACACATTCGAGACAGTTTTCCTTTTAATTTTGTATACATTCATATTCGAGAGTAGCAGTTACGTTACGGTTACGTTACGGTTACGTTACGGTTACGTCACGCTCCCACAAGCTTCAACCACTGGCCAAACTTTCTAGCTTAGCACCATGGGAGGCTCACTGTACTGTGATAAACCACGGACCGTGCAGAGAATGGCGCAAAGGATTGGACCCAAAAAACACCGTAATGTAAAAGTCATATCATATTATCAAGCTTGATAAGCTTCTTGAACCAACTTCTGGCCAACAACATGAAGTTATAGTTGAATTTCACACAAAAGACGGTGTTTCCGGTCCCCTGAACCCCATCTATTTGATGATGTTCCTCCGTGGTGATATCAGCCAAACTAATTAGTAGTTAATTGGTCCAAATTTGTATGCAACCTTGGTTCGTTGCTTCAGATCTGACCCAGTAAGTCATCAACTGCCATTGCAGAAAGACATGCAAACTTTTATCCAAACACTGTACCATCACTATGACCAATGTCAGTAGACTCAACATACCCATTTAGGATCCATGCGTAGTTGATTAATCGCCACAATATGGGATCCATATACTATAACTGGGAGGATAGCCATATTTAGTTGAATGAATATATATATATATATATGAAGGTAAATACAGAATCATATATATATATGTACACATGGATCTGTATAAATATGTATATACTATGATTATCAGTTCCACCCGAAATTATATTTTGATGGTTTATTGATGTTTATTATGGTTTCTTGTCTGGGTGTGAGGTATCCCATCCTTAGAGGGGCAGATCTGGTTGTGGCACAAAAAGGCCTTGCTGTTTCGCTAAGACCAGCATATCCCGAAGGGGACCCAGGTTCGCATGACTCCAATCAAAAGGGGCCCGTCTCAGGTTTTCAGGAAGCTTGACTTCAAGCGGTTCCCTGGAAGCCTGGCAAGGGCACCAAGTAAAGGTCAATCATATATACATATGATCATTGTATTTCCTGTTATAAAAACCATTTCATTGTACAACAAACATGTTTAATGCGATAATGGCCCAAATACAGCATGAAGCCAGAACAAAAGATCCTTAGTTATATTGATGGATATGACACCAGACCTTTCTATCTATTTATCTATGTTTAATCAACAGATACATATATATATATATATCATTATATATATATATATCCCTCATGAAGTGTGTCAACATGTATCCATGTGCATGCACGCAACAAGATGAAAGATCCTGGATATCAATCGCCAAGCTCTTTACGAAAGCGTTAAACACGAGTCCATGAAACTTCTTGTTA
>Ga0126342_10017284_pt1 | contig 12486 bp, 12 predicted proteins | sample Cyp1metagenome_FD_92528 | JGI IMG/M metagenome (GOLD analysis project Ga0126342, IMG submission 92528) | Coral microbial communities from Lord Howe Island, Old Settlement Bay, Australia - Cyphastrea 1 metagenome | ecosystem: Host-associated > Invertebrates > Cnidaria > Coral ...
AAACCGTGGGAATGTAAAAACTTGACGCAGGTATCCTTCAAATGACTACTAGAACCACATGAGATAGGAGTTTGGCACCTTCAAAGGGCAAAAACAATACTTTGCTCATGAGATGGGAAATCAAAAACACTGGACCCTCCGACAACTCCTATCTCATCCGTACCTAATATAATTACTAGACATATCCAGACATTATAGAAATCCAGTTTGGGACAGTTTCCCTTCCCAACATGACTCATGGTGAGATTGGCCCGGCGCAGTTCATCTACCAGGGATTTTGCAACCATGCCGGTGCATGATTACAAGAGTCTTTTAGTGTGAAGCATGGCCAATATTGGATTTTTCCGGCTGGGTCTCCAAAATCCCCCGCTAAAAGCCAATAAATATAGTTGATAATTAATATATGCAAGCTACCCAAGCGAGGCTTACCTATCCGCGCCTCCACAGAGTTCCAGAAACTGCAACTAATTTGTGGGCCACATTCGGCCAAAAAATCGCTCCAACAAACAGAGTATAGACTCTTTGAAGCTCGTGGCCTTCCCAATCTTTGGGAAACCAAACGGTGGCTTCCAGCCGTCCCAAAAGTCACTTTTGGATCATCTTGTCATAAAGAATGTGAACACCACCAACCAAAAAAAAAGATCATTGACTGCGCAAATTTACACAACATCTTCATGATTCGTCAAGAGGTTATATTAATTCATGATATATTAACTGAACATATTTGAAATAACAATGAAATAACATGAAATAACATGAAATAATGATGATGATTGATGAGGATGAGGATGAGGATGAGGATAAGGATGAGGATGATGATGATGATGATGAAGAAGAAGAAGAAGAAGCAGCCACCCCGAGACCGCCTTCACCCTGCCAGGGCACATCTTTCCGGGAAGGGTTTTCCGCTCTAGGGAGCATTCATGTTGAACGCAGCCCGTGAATATCCGCTGCAGGCACCTCATTGAAAGGGTGAATGACATGTTTGGTCGGGTTGGTTGACAAAAAAAGGCAAAACCAATAGAAAATAGCCCGGTTATAAACAAACTTGCCAAAATGATCAGGGGATTCTAAGGGATTCGAGGGGCATCACATTGTAGGTGGATGGTATATTTGGACATCTCCCATGCATTTCACTTGAATAATCATGCCACTACTTGGCTACTTGGTGTGATTTGCTGAGCAACCAATGCTACTCTCTGTGCCATGCATCCCAGTAACTGGGTAAGGGGCATTAATACATAGTTGCCAGCCAAGGATTCAAAGTGTAGGATGCTTACAGTAGAGGAATCCTGCAACGTTGGATATCATTGGTGTGGTTTTCATGTGACTGCGAGTCAAAATTATACATCCCTAACACTAACAATAACCTACTTTGGGGGTTATCTTGGATTTGAAGTCCTCCACAAAAAATATATCTCCAAAATGTTCATCAACAATTTCCAAGTAGATTCAACAAAATTCCGCATGTGGATTACCCTCTGGTAAACTAACATAGCTATGGAGAATCACCATTTTTCAATGGGTAAATCCACTATTTCTATTGCCATTTTCAATAGCTATGTAACAAATTACCAGAGGGTTTACCTATGAAAAATGCTGACTTTCCATGGTTTTTTGGTATGTTTTACCAGAGGGTAACAATGAGAACATCTTTTGACCACCTCGGTTCCCGGGGCTTCCCTGCTGATGGCTCAATTCCGCAGAGATCTCGGCCCTGGGCGGAAAACCACGGTGGTTTTCCACTGGGATGATGGGATAATACTGGGATAGCTATTATCCTCTGAATGGACATAGAAATATCGGATTTACCATGATTTACCCATGAAAAATGGTCAAAGAATGGACATTATAATACCAGAATGGACATGATCCTCTGGTAATGACTGTTACAGTTCGCTATTCAAGCCATGGCCATTTATTAAAGTGGATTTACCCAGCTATAAAATGGTGGATCTTTCCATCGTTTTTTGTTAACGTTTACCAGAGTGTACTCACTGGCGAAAAGCCAATGATAGCTGTACTGACTTGGTAAACACCAGCATTTTTTGAGTCTTGTCCACAGTGATGCCCATGAACAAAATCACCCCGGCATACGCAGAACAAACCCCAAGTGGGAATAGTTTGATTCTTGGGTTTACCTCATGATCAATGGCCATTTTAGGAACCTAAATTGGAGGTACCGATTCCATATATAAGGCCTATTTTTTAGGGCTATGTAAGGGGATATCCCCCAAAAATATGGCCTTATATGGTACTAACGTACCTCCATTTTAGGATCCTGGAATTCCCATTGATTTACCTCATGAAGCTTTTTAGAAAGAGATCCAGGTGTGAAAAAAACCCAAATCATCAGTTCATCTGTTGGATCCCCCAAGAGCTGGTTTAAAAATTCATCTAATTTGTGTGGATCATCAATAGCGTGCCTGCCCCAATAGCTGGTTTATAAATTCATCCCATTGTGGATCTACTTAGTTATATTTATATAGCTATAACCCACAATATGTCACACACACACATACACACACACATATATATAAGTCATGTCAAACCTCACAAATCAGCTCGAAATGGTGTTCTGTACAAAACATCATGTTTGCGGGTCGTCCAGTGACGTCGCGTGCAAAACGAACTCATCCGATTGGTTGCTCGGTTGATCATATCCAAATAGTAAAGTTGCAAACATCCCAAAAACTAGAAACATCGGCTAATCTAATTCACCGCTTATTGGCAATGTGTGGTTACTGTTTACTAAGTTTATTAGCTAATGTTCACTACGTTTATTAGCTAATGTTCCATAATAACTGGAAATCAATAAGTTCTAAGTTTATCTAAGTTTTCAAATTTCCAGTTATTAGCCATATGTTCTAAGTTAGCTAATGTTCACCGTTTTCGAAGTTTGTTCGCCATATCTGGCTGACAATCTGATGATTCACCAGCCTGAATTGTTGGCCATTTTTGGGGATATCCGCAATTCTGACCCGGTTGTTCGAATTTCTCCAAGCGGATTCCCATTGCGTTCCTATTCATAGTCCTTTTTGTATCTACACACACACATATATATATATATATATATACGCATAATAATTATAAATAACATTATGCGACCGTAATATATCTATATATCTATAAACATCTATATAATATTTTGCCACCATGTTTGTTGGATAAATGTCCCAACATTTTGGTTGGTCAACTGGCCATTGATGGTTCCGCCATCCCACTTTTTGGTGGCGGAACCGGGGCCATCCTGGGGCCACCACTCCGCAGCGAAGCGTTGCATGGACTGCACCGCCCAAAAACCTTTCCTGGGGACAGTCCGGGGGGGCGATACGGAAACTCCGTTGAATCATAAAATGTGTTTACCCTCTGGTAAACTAACATAGCTATGGAAAATCACAATTTTTAATGGGAAAATCCACTATAAATGGCCATTTTCAATAGCTATGTTAGTTTACCAGAGGGTAATCAAATGTGGTTGTCTGAGAGTTGTAGGAATTTGCATGAATTTGCAACCTGACAGTTAGTTGTAGGGATTTCTGAGTCTATGGGCAACTGCTACTAGATGATACTTGGTGTATATATTGAATGGACGGAAGCAACTGTTAAAACAGTTGAACCTTTTTGATCCTTTTTGAGTCTTTTTGAGCCTGTGTGAACCCCCCAAACACCAAAAAAAACATCGCGATGTGTTTGGTTCATCATCCTAAATGGGATGGATAGTTATAAATATCTGAAATCACCTCGTAGCAATTGTGTGGCTGCAATGTGAAAATGCTTTGCACTCAGTTGCACATGCAAAGACTGCTCAACGATATCAATATCTCAGCCAAGGCTGAGATGAGTGGCCACAAATGACACAGCTCTGGGAGCGCAAACTGCTTTGGATACGCCCAGTAGATGGTAATTGGTGGTGCAAAGGGCGGGATTCCTAAGCTACCTGGCTATGGAGAACCAACCATTCATCGATGTTTGTTCCATATTTCCCCCTGTAAAAGTCATGGCATGTCATGGCTATTCTTGGGTACTAGTTTTTTCTTTATAGGCAATGAGTAAAGTATATTAAAGTATTCCATTATAATTTCAACTACAGTACCTATCTCAGATTGACCTTGGCCCAAATGTCTGCAACTTTTCGGTCATCGCGACAAAGTCAAACACGGCTACTTCAGCGGCAATCTGGAAGGGATTGATAGCTGGTGGCACTGCAAAATTGACATGGGAATGGGTCAACATTTAAGGGGCCCTCCCCCAAAAAAAGAGTGCGGAAATATCTGCTTTGTCATGTTAAAAAAGGGTCGTGTTGGAAGAGTTTGACCCATACCCAAGTGCTTGGAAGCGACGACCAACTCAGACCAACTCAGAAGCACCAAGCTCCCGAAAAGCAAGGAAACGGTTGGGACCTTGGCCGCTGTTTCCCCCCTCAGGGAGCAGAGTTACCAAGTTTCCCAGTCGAAAACAATCATGGGTATGTCCCGAAAATGGGAGCTCCCTCAAATGTCAATGGTTGATGTTTGTGGATATGATTTCAGGAGTGAGAAAATGCCCCCAAAATGCGGGACCTAGCCACCTGAAAAAATGAAAAAAAAGAAGTCAATCTGGCATGTAGCCAGACTTGGGTGCGCAACCCAATCGCATCGCGGGGCGATGATATGTGAGCTATGGTCACTCGCTGCAATCTGGGCACTTTGATGAACGGCCCAATGATTTTGGGGATGCCTTGCCCGTCCACACCAACCCCAGCTCCAAATGGTCCTCTAAGTGGCGAGTCCACTCGGATACAAGGATTGTGGGACTCAACATGGGACAACACCAAAATGGCTGGAAAATAGATGTCCATCGGTGACTTCATCCCCAGCAAGATTGTTTTTTACATTTAGTGGAAATGTTGATAACCCATATTTGTATGCAGCTATATCATGTTCATATATGTGAATAACATTGCATATTCCACAATGTTACGCGGAATAAAGCATTCTAGATGTATTGATATATATATATATATATATTCCTTGAGAACTAAAACCCTAAGAATTCTTCGGGTCAACACAAGAACCGTATTTCGGAAAAAATAAGAAAACCTCGGTTTTCGATTGAAGACCTCGGGTATTGATTTTGAACCCGTATTTAACCCGTACCTAACCCGTACTTTCAGAATGGGTTAACATACCCCGGGTTTTGTCAGAAAAGCTCGGGTATTGTTCAAACCCTAAGATTTCTGCGGGTTTTGGTTCTCAAGGTTGAAATTGTATTCTTGATTTTGGCCCCCCACCGGCATCATGATGCATCCAGCTCCACCACTTGGAATGAAGAAAACACGTAGAGAACATCTGAGGTTTCCAACACCGACTATGACCATGACTCACTATTCAAAGCCCCCTATTCGGCACTGAAGCTCCAGGGGGTTCCCAACAGCTGCCCGCCACTCCAGCATTTTACCGGTAGGTGGGGGAGGAGTTGGCGGCTCATGGAAATCATCAACAACACTGAGCCGGAGACATGCTTTGGAACATGTGACGGGCAAGATCTATCAGAATCTATCATATCTATTCATATCTAATCAGAGGGAATGATACTGATGGATATCTTTACAAACAACTTATCAATACTTGAGGTTATGATCATTATGATCCGTTTGGTGTGGGTTCAAGCCCTACTGCAGCAGAAAATTGGAAAACAACCAGGACCATCTGAGAGTATGATGAGCCTGTTCAGGTTCAAATGGTGCCGGGATTTTCGGGGAGAGCTTGGGCAACTTCGGTTGCACCTGTGGTTGAACCGCGATTCCCATGAGCTTTTGAACCAGCAGTTCCGAATTGGTTTGCACGTAGCCCAGACTCAGCACCTAACATTTTGAAAGGCGGCCTGGGAGGGGATTGGGGGACACGCCCAGAACGTGGCCAAAGCTACGCACAAATGTGCCTATTTCCTTCTACCAGTCAATTGAAGCAAAACGTATTAAACTTATGAAACCTTTACCCATCCTTTACCCCTTTTCTCCCGACACAGTGGCCTATTAGGCGATCAATACCCTAATATCATCTAATATAATCTAATATCATCTAATATCCCTTATTATCCATCCCTTTCCTTTTCTTGGGTGTCACCAACCAAATATCGGGAACCAACTGGGAATATTAAACATATTAAAACTGCAGTCGTTCACGTCTTGGCGCGTCCCAAGAAGATGCCCTGGCACAAAATCGGTCACGCGAAAATGGGATCGCCAGCGCTGGCGTTCACGTCGTCCGCAAGACGCCTGGCAGTGCCCAGGTTCACATAAACTCGGCCCAGCGCCGAAAGGTCACCATTTTGATGGACCAGCCCTGCATCTGGATTGGGATTGGTAATGCCATACCGCCACTCGTTGGTGAAGTAGCCTGAACAAACAGAACAACGGCGCCAAAAGAAAGAGGAGACATGAGGAAAAAGATAAAGTGAAGGAAGCTACGTGAAGCTACAAACCCAGTGATGCTGTAATAGTTATTATTATTATTACTATTATTATTGTTGCTTTCATTGTATAAGATGGTGTCCTTCTAATCTAGGCTTATAAGTCCCTCAGTCGCTTGGTCATATGTTCCTTCCAGGAGATGACAGTCATCTGGGATCCGAATTCGCCACTATCACCAAAAAACTAGCCGCACGGGCGATCATCGTCCCATGAATTGAGTGGTAAAAAGCACCACATGTTTTCACATCTTCTCCTGGTTCGACTTGTGTCAACCCTGATTTTCTGAGTGCCCAGGTGCTAAACCAGGCATATTTCTCGATGATGTCTTCCTGCTCCAACCACGGCACCACTTCTTTCATGAAGCGAATTTGGCCATTCATCGACACGTCAAAATTCTGATCTGCACAGGCAAACCTCGGAGAGAGTTTTCAACACAAAGTGGACCTCCAAAATGAAGATATTGAAAAGGATCCACATATAATAGTATCAAAACTAAACATATATAATAATATAATAATATTTGGATCCACATATAAAAATAATAATATATATATATTATATCCAAATAAATTCCAAACATATCAAATACTAAACAGACTAAACAGAGTTTCCATCGGGGAGTATTCAATATTAGGGAAACTTACTGCTGGAATTGGAATAATCCAACCGAATATGTTGATGACCTCCCGTAGTCCACTTTGCACTAGATGCGGTCAATGTGAATCACCCAAGAAAGAAACTCCTTCCATCAACTCCAAAGCCTCAACGACCCTGTGACTTGGGGCTGACATGCGACATCCCTCGAGCTCTATTGGAAGAGAGATCGCTATCAAGAGAAAACCCAGAACTCCTCAACAAAAATGGCGGCATATGACCTCCCCAAACATATGTGCATCCCATGTCCTGATCTGCCACGATGCTCGGTGAGCCAAATCTTCTTGCCGAAGTGGCGGTAGCTGTCCACCAAACTTCGAAGCCCATCCTGTCACTGGATGTCAGTGACTGTTACCCCAGTGGTGCTAGTTGCTTGGCCCATCTTGGCCCATCTTGGCCCCATTTTTTTGGGGGTTGATCCTGATCCCCAAATCATTCCAGTCGCTTGTACCCATGTGGGTAGCCGAAATGATTCGTTCCAAACATGGATGGATTCATCACGGGTGGCCCATGACCCATAGAAATTCCAGCTGGAGCATAGATCCGATACTGGACTGCACCGTTTCTAGGGTGGTATTTGGGGGCCAAGGGATTTTGCAAATCTCAAAGATCAAACCTGAATCTAAACATATTTTTTTACTCATCCATATCAAACATATCCCGGAGCCCATGAACCGGTCAGTTCCTGTCAGTTCCTACGTCCGGCCCTCTGGTAAACTAACGTAACTATGGAAAATCACCATTTTTAATGGGTAAATCCACTATTTCTATGGCCATGTTCAATAGCTATGTCAGTTCCTGTCAGTTCCTGTCAGTTCCTACTTATCATGTTGGGGATGGAACATGATAGAACCATAGCTCCAAACCGCGAACCGCTCCCACATCCACCACGGTGCCAGCGTGCACCAGTAGCTGTGGATGGCAATGGCATCGATGCGACAGTTCTGGCAAGCGTTCAGGAAGCTGCCCATCCAGGATGTTCCCTTGCCTCGAAAAGCAGAACTTCCATGAACTTCCGGTGTTAAAAGGTGGCGTGCTGGAAAATCTCCCCATCGATTTTCCCATTCTTTGGGTTGATTTTCCCATAAACCTTCATTTTTAGTTGATCTTCCCACATGTTCCTATGATTTTCATATGATTTCCCGATTGAAACCTCCGTTCACTGCCAGAAATTCCAGCCAGGTTGACACCGGAGGGCAGTTGGCTGGTCTCAGGGATGACCGGTGGTAGCCAACAAACTATGGAATATGAATATGTAGAATCTAATATAATATAAAATGATATAGTTTCATATGATATATATATATATACGTATAATATATATATATATATAAGCCAATATGTTGATGTATATTAATGAATATATGTAATATATATATATACATACACGTTGTGCATGAAATATAATTCTAGATATAATAGCACGTGTTTAAATTTTGAACAGTAACCATGGGAGTCAATATCCCATTTTTGGTGGGTAATCTTCATGTTTCATCCCTTTCATTACTATGTAATTACCCACCTTGTCAGCTTGACTTGAGGCTTAACCTACCAATCCCAAAGATGTAAAAGTCAATTGGGATCGTGATCGCGCTTTTTAGGAAAACATAACATGAAACTGTGCAGTTCACATAAAAAATAATATCAAATATATCAAATATTACGATATCAAATATATCAAATATTAATAAGTCTGCCTAGCGGCTTCTGCCAATGGAGAAATATGAGCATTATGTTTCTAGATGCAGTATGCCAATTCAAAATTTCGACACATGTCCCTGCACTTGACATGTATAAAACCCCAGCAATGGACTTGAATTCTCACCAGCCGGGTTCTGCAAAGAAAAGTGCTGGCTCGATTCATGACAGGTACCTTGCCTGCAAGGTCAAAACGTCAAAAAAACACTTGTGTTTCAATCAATTGCAGGATAAGCGGAGATATCCGGAGACATTTGCATCGTCACTCATGTCTATTGCACTCTTTTGTCACAATGCCAGCAAACTACGGAGCACAAAAAAATATGTCGGAAATCTGCCAACACATTGGTATTCAAACAATGTTCAGAAAGTCCGTGAACTTTTGATCCGCTGGTGACACCATGCCAAATCGATATTCTATAATTCCACTGGCTACTCATTATGTTCCCTATCTTTCAAGGGAAATAAATAGGGGTAGACTGTATTATACTGACCATTTTAAGACTCATCCAAGTATCATATCAAATTGGTTCTAAATCCCATTGTATAATCATAATTGAGTTGCCAATGAATATTCCCACGCCCATAATATATATATATATATCCCTATAATAGGGATATACAGTATGTTTTTTGTGTGTTGGTTAATCCCCAGTAAACCCCATTGTTGGTCATTTATACCAGACCATTACTATCTACCACATACCATGAATATCCATTAATTGCACAATTAATCGAATATAATCGAATTAATATCCTTTAATATGTTCGATATATACCATTGACATTGGTATCATAAGCTTATATATACTATTAACATACCATTTGCCATTGAGGGTTGATTTCCAAACATTTTTTCTCGCCCAAGAAACCGATGTCTCCACACATTGCAGGGCTCACCAAGGTTTGAACGCCCATATTTTGGGCTACTTGCTCCACCTGCGGCCTTGGAGCACCGGTTCATGGGGGAAAGGACTAGAATCCATTAAGTCACCATGGGATGAAACATATTTTAGATTGATAAATTGGTTGACCATCAACTATATACATGTATATATATATATATATTATATATAAAATATATCTATAGGTGATATTTATTTAGTCATTTAAGTGAATCCGTTGGCTGCTAGGATCTTTTGCTTTTGCGAAGTCATGGTTCATCATACTACGCGTGTGGGTCAAAGGAAAGCGCCCTGCAATCTGAGTTGAACATCCAGAGAAAGTGGTGAACCATGTCCTCTCTGAACACTTCGCTCTGGACGTTTGGTTTTCTCACAAACAAAAATGTTTTTTTGTGTGTCTGAGGTGGTTTTTTGCTGTGTCTGAAAATGGAATCTACCGCAAATTCAGCAAATGGTCTACAGAAATTGGAAAACTGATGATGAACTTGGGAGTATATCAGGTGCCTTTGAAAACACCCAGGTCCTGGCACCCAACCTTGGCGCTTCCAACATGTCACTGGTTCAGGTGCACACTGTTTTTACCCTCCCACAAAAACGACGGAAAAAAACTTAGGATATAATGGATTATTAATGGGATAATGATGAAATAAAGGTTATTACCCTCCAGTAAATTAACATTGCTATGGTATGTAGATTGCATATTTCCTTTGATGATTTACCTATCAAACATATACATATACATATATATATTTGAAACTGGTGATACTGGTGATTTTCCATAGCTATGTTGCTTAACCAGAGGACATGCATCTTCTGCCCCAACATGTGGACAGTTTCCGACCTTGGACAACATTGACCCCAAGAAATGGCCAAAACCCAGGGACATATACCCTCTGGTAAACTAACATAACTATGGAAAATCACCATGTTTAATGGGACAACTCACTATTTCTATGGCCATTTTCAATAGCTATGTTAAATTACCAGGGGGTATATATGTGGATGGTTGCGAAATCCTGCACCACCAAAAGGATGGTTGAAACCCTATAAATAGTGGGATAAACTGCAGGATTTCGCTGGCCCATCCACCGTATCTTCCGCTCTTCCGGTCAGCATCAAGGCGCCACATGTTTGCCGCCTCCCAGGGATTGAGGTGGGCTTGGGAGTTGATATCCTGATGCTGGCAATGATGGGTTTGGACACCACCAGGGGTTTGGACAGGAGAACTGATGAATGGTGGTATAATGATGGTATAATTGTGGTATAATTGATGGTGGTATAATGGTGGTATAAGGTATAATAGTGGTTTTTGTTTTGTTTCCCTTCACTCAGAAGCGTCTGAGGCCTGTGATTCAGGCGGCAGGCTGAGACATGCCATGTGGTATAATTATAAATTATAAGTATAATGGGGGTATGATGGTATAACGGGGATATAATGGGAATATTGAAGGGGATATACAGTAACCAGCAATATTAAGACTCCCGAAACGAAACCATCGTTTAGTAGGGGATGAAATCACATCTTTGGGGCCATAGTAGGACGGGAAAGAACATGTAACATCATGTACTGTAACTCTTTCAATTGGTATGACTGCTCATAGGAGGGGGAGTTCGGGTTATACATCCGTTGGCAAGTAGTAGATGGTAGGGTCTCATCAATGTGCATGTCTCGGATGGGCAAAGAGTTGGTTTGTTGGGATGGTACCCAAGTGCACGATTTCTCTACAGTAGTTGTTGCATGTGTTTGGCACTTAGCTAGCTCCCAAAGAATCCTTGAAATTGCAAGGTTTCCCAAAGAATCCATGTCATTATATACATCAGCCAAGGTTTTGTTAATAAAATAACACTCAAACCGTTTGTTTAAGGAGGCACGCAATGAACCACCCAGATCTGATCTGAATAGCTAGTTTTCTGGGATGTTTTTGAGCAATGTCAAGAGATGTCAAGAGTACTTCCTGGATTTTTTTGGTGCATTTCATAGGCACCACTCCTTTGCTACAACTGTTGCATTTGACTTAGCACCACGTTCAAAGAATGCCAAGGCTTCCAAACAACAAGGAAAAGAAGAAGGAAAGGGAAAAGCAGGAGGAAACGACGGAGGCACAAAAGGCAACAAGGGAAGAAAGGACAAAAAAAACAGGACGGGAAAAGAGAAAAATGACCGGAACAAAATAAAAGAAAAAGAACACATAAAAAAAACAGGAAACAAACAAGGAAAACATTGAAAAACAAAAAAGAAAACACTTGATCCAATTTAACGAAGTCTGTATACCCCTCGAAGATCCTCCCTGATCACCCAAGAACCCAATTTCGTTTCTCTATTCAGATAACGAACATCTACCTATTGACATCTATTGACCTACCCTTCCCCAATCAGTCCATGCTTCGAAAGTTAAACATATCCAGAACATATCCCATATATGTGGCGCATGATCCCATGTCCCAACCCAACCACGGATCAACGGCCCTGCTTAAACTGCCACTGCGTTTCTGGCTCGTTGAAGCCCAACAAGGCGTTGTGCGGTCCCGAGTTTGGACTGTTGTTGATCTGCCCATCGTGTACCTCTTTTGTGGCGCTTGCCAACCATCCGGGCAGCCTTTTTCAAGAGGGGGACATATGATGAAATATGCAACAAAAGATCAAAATAGACCACCACAATAGGTCTTATAACATCTTATCAAACTCAGTCTTGCAGCGAAGCTGAGAGACAGCAGCTCTTTTGATCCGAAAAGGGCGCCCTGTGCGAGGCACTGTTGGAAACATGTGGTGACCTG
>Ga0126342_10017285_pt1 | contig 12485 bp, 10 predicted proteins | sample Cyp1metagenome_FD_92528 | JGI IMG/M metagenome (GOLD analysis project Ga0126342, IMG submission 92528) | Coral microbial communities from Lord Howe Island, Old Settlement Bay, Australia - Cyphastrea 1 metagenome | ecosystem: Host-associated > Invertebrates > Cnidaria > Coral ...
AGTATATATATACTATATATAGTATATATATAGTATATATATAGTATATATATATAGTATATATATATATAGTATATATATATTAATATATATAGATTATATATATATATAGATCCTATAATTCATTACGCACGGAAATGAATAAACTACTTGTGATGGGTTAAGAAACTGGCGGTAGCCCTTTAACCAACTCTTTTTCGGCCAAGTTTGCTGCAGTCTGAGCTAGTTAGGAACTCTTGAAACCCAGATGGCTGATGTTTTTGCCTAAAAAACATATGCAAAACCCAACAACGTTTAACATACTGTATACCATCAAAACATGGTTTAACATGGGGACATATGTAAGCCACTTATTTCACAACAATTCTGCCAATGACTTACCAATAACTTACCATTATTCCTTGGGATGGTTTGACCCGAGGCCGCCGCAAACGCAGTCGCAGGCGCTCCAGCCTTGTCCTCGGCGTTCAGAACCACCTATATCACTGAAGGATGTGTGATAAGTTCTGTCTATCCATCTATCCATCTATCTATCTATCTATCCATCTATCCATCTATCCATCTATCGATTTATACTTCTATCCATCCATCTAGCTAGCTAGCTGTCTGTCTGTCTGTCTGTCTATCTATCTATCTATCTCTGTACACACACACACCTATGTGTATGTGTCTATATGTGTACATATGTATATATAAATATATATATATATATTTATGGCATGTACATCGACACTGTTCCTAGCCTCACTACATCGATGCTGACCTTTCACTGCTCACCTTAGGTAGCTCAGATCGAAGCCGCCGAAAGGCCACCGTTCACGGTGCATATTTTCCGCCTCCCCACTGGAATGATTCACGGGATATCTATAGGGATATTTTTTCATGGGAATATCATATCCCTATAGATAGATAATGGGCATATATGAGAACAATAGATTAATCACTCATATCAATACAGATAGAATATTCCCATATCTATATAGATAGAACAATAGATGGGCATATTTTCAATAGATGGGAATATCATATAATTAGTTGGGATATGAGTGATTATAGAATATCATGTGGGTAAAATAAGAATGCCATAAAACACACAAATTTGTGAATGATATATTTATACCACCTATCACAACAGTGATGACTGGGGGGATGGTTTATGACATTGTTTTACCCACATTAAATGAATATAGATATATAGACAATGAACATCCCTGGAATCTGACAATGAAGATCCAACCAAATCCTTTCCTATGGTGAGTATAGAATATAATATAGAATTGTAGTTGGATTTTTACATGGCAACCCCCAAAAGGATGTTAATCCAACTAGAATAAGTGGTGAATTCCTTTTCTATTTTTTTTTTGGGTTACTCTAAATACAGCCTGATTTGAATCCCTCTTTAAGTATCCTTTGGGGCTCTGAGAGCCTGCGATGTCCTGCCTAAGGGATACTCAAATTTGGGTTGGCAAGCATCATATTTTAACTGGGGTGGGTAAAATGTTTATCATAGCGTATTTCTTTTTTCGATAGGCAAGTACAGTACCATATTTTAATTGGGATGGGTATAATTTGGGTCATAGCATAATTTTTTGGGATGGACCTCGATTTTTTCCAACGATTTTTCATGTTCACCAGGGCACTGAGCGTCTTTTCAGCCTCCCTATGTTTTCCCCCTGAATTTTCCAGTGAACGTCCCCTGGACCAGGACCGAAGGCGAAAGCGGAGCCGGAGTAGCAGCCTGGAACCTTGGAACCAGGGGTTCTTCAACATTGGGATTGAGAAAACTTGGATTTTCTCTGCTTTTGAATGGGAATGATACATATACACATGCTAATAGTAATACCAATTTTATTACAAAGTTTAATACTGATAATAATAGTGAGAATAAGAACAATGATCATAGTAGAAAGACTCATAACAACAAATAGTCAAAATAATCACAATAATACCTTCATCTTTGAAGACGTTGAGAAAGTTTTCAACCCCTGGTGGTGTCCCAGTGAGCTGTTTATCGCTTGTCAACATAACTAGCTTCACTGCGGTTTATGGTAGATATAACTGTGGTTAATGGTAGATATAACTATGGTTAATGGATGTTAATGGTCTAGCTGCTAGATATAACATAAATATATGGTTTTAGGTACCAGGTTTTTACAGAGATCTTTGCAGGTAGGTTTTCGATGAGATTCGGGGGAGGAATGTGATCAACCTTGGACCATGCTTGGTCCATGAGTTATAGATTTTGGCTTATCGACATGGATATTTACCTATATATATATGTACATACATGCATATATATATATATTGATTGACAAACCTTCTTAAACATACCCTTTCGCGCTGCAACATGGCGGATGGTCGCCATGCCACATTGGCTGAAAAAAATCAGCAGTGAAGTATGACATCAGAAAGGGCAGATATTGGGGATATATTTGGGGATGTACTTAGTAGATATGCATGTATATCAAAGAATATCAATGGGATATCAATGGGATATATCTGCATATTCTCGATGATATGGATATATATATATATATATATGTAAGTTTTTTTTTGGTACCATATATATATATGTATGTATGTATGTATATGGAAAATCCACATGGACACGTGATTCCAGTCACTAGTTACTGTAAGCAAAAGGGGGGTGCCAGGCAGTCGGCGTGACAAAAAAAACAAGGACGTGCCCAAGGGAGTTAAGGCTTTGAACCTCGGGTCATCATACATAACCTCTGGTAATTTGTTACAGTTCGCTATTGAACATGGCCATTTTTTAGTTCGTGGATTTACCCAGTAAAAATGGTGATTTCCCATAGTTTTCGCTACTGAAAATGGCCATTTATAGTGGATTTACCCCAATTGAACATGGTGATTTTCCATCGTTTTTTGTAAACGTTTACCAGGCCGGGTCACTGGGAAATCTATTGGGATTTTCCGTGACCTGGAAGGGACCTATAGCTGCAAGCATTGCAGAAGTCGCGGGCAAAGCGTTCGAAAAGGCAGAAGACAACCAGCGTTTTTTGGAATACGGATTTAGTATCACTTGACAAGCCCTGGGAATGACAGATTTTTGCTGCTCATGAATTCTCCGTTGGTAAGCCATCTGATTTTGAGGATTTTTGAAACGCTTTTGGCTGCTAAAAAATTGCTGGTTCTTTACAAGTCTTTGTTGGTAAATCTGATTTTGAGGATTTTGGGATTTTCTCTGTTTTTGAGCCATCCCAGTTTTTTAGTTTAGTCTTTTCATACCCTCCAATTTGCTTACACATCCTGTGCATTTTTCCACAAGAAATGCCCAATTTTTGGGCCAGTGTGTGACCTCTTTTCCCAGGAGAAAGCACGGAAGAAGAAGCCGGAAGACCCAGTCAGCGAGCACTGTGGCGATGCTTCTGGCTGGATTTCAGATTGTTTCCATATGAGTGAATAGTTACAGTCCCAAAATGGTGATTTTCAGAGGGAAACTTATTTTCAGAGGGAAACCCTATATCTAAACTATTGTATTTTAAACTATTGCATTGAAAGGTACCCTATTCTCGGACAGACCCAAATGAAAGGGGATTATATGGTAGGTCAATGTGCTATGTTTTGACCAAATGGAGGAACATACTTACTGTCCTGCCAAATAATGCACCTTTTCATGCAGGGTATTTGAGGTTAGCCACTCTGGAGGGTATAACCTTTTAGTAGTTCAACAGTGGCTACCTCTCAAAACTGAATCCAACAAACCCGCATTTTTTTCTCAGCTGTCCCCTGGCTTTTGATGATTGAATCCATGTCTCCGCATTTGGCTGGTCAATTTTTATATCTTCTTTTTGGGTAAATCTCATTTTTTATCTGTTGGCTGTCTCATCATCTGAGTTTGTTTGAACATCGGGGAACAAGCACCAGATCCAGTCGTTTAAATTTGGACAATCAACGACTTCCCCTTTTTCAAAATGGCCATCTGACCACCAGTCTGACCACCAAGTCCCGTGGGCCCTTGAGGTCTAAGTCCAGTAGCTCCAGTGGCTTAGCGACGTTGGGATATACTGCACTGACGAATGGGATTGGTACCCTCTGGTAATTTGTTGCGTAGCTATTGAAAATGGCCATTAATAGTGGATTTTCCCATCAAAAATGGTGATTTTCCATAGCTATTCATGGGATATTCATGGATATGTCACCAACAACTAGGATGATGCTCCAGTGTCCTCAAAGATGGCTAGCTGGGAGTAGCCAATAAATGGAGATGAAAGAGTTTAGAGCAATTGATTGAACTAAATGGCGTATTTTCCAGCCTGCGCCATCGAGCTGATGACACCAGAGTGTAGAGGATTTTTTCATTGGTGGATATGTATATATATATATACATACGTACGTACATACATACATACATACATACAGACAGACAGACAGCCAGGCAGGCAGGCAGGCAGACAGACAGACAGACAGACATACAGACATACAGACATACATACATACATACAGACAGACATACATACATACATAGATACATACATGCATTCATGCATGCATGCATACATGCATACATGCATACATGCATACATGCATCCATGCATCCATGCATCCATGCATCCATGCATGTATGCATGCATCCATGCATACATACATACATACATACATACATACATACATACCTACATACCTACATACCTACATACCTACATACCTACATACCTACATACCTACATACCTACATACCTACATACCTACCTACCTACCTACATACCTACATGCCTACATACCTACATACCTACCTACCTACCTACCTACCTACCTACCTACCTAGATACCTAGATACCTAGATACCTAGATACCTAGATACCTAGATACCTAGATACCTACATACCTACATACCTACATACCTACATACCTACATACCTACATACCTACATACCTACATACCTACATACATACATACGTACATACATACGTACATATTTTCCAACAATAATGGGGATATCGAGTGAGATACAACTAGCAAATGTTGCACAATTGGACAATCGGGATTTGATATCATTTACATAATAGGGTTTTTGCCAAGAAAATGGTGATCAATTGGATGTATGTAGTGGAAATATCATGAGGATATTTTTCGGATACATAACCAAGATGATTTATGGCCGTGTCTGGAAATGGAGTGCGCCCCCCCCCCAAAATGGTTATTTGAAAAGAGAACATGATTATAAACCACTGGATGGGTTTCCGGGGTACCATATTTTCAATGCAAAAACTTGGGATTTCACATCATTTATAGAACCTCAAAACTGGGATCTGACATTAAACAGATGGACATTTATTTGACAATATCAATATCAGTGGCAAAATCAGTTTTTTCATGGATGTTCAACCATAACGAATGGAAATTTTACATTTAGACATTGAAGGGTTAATATGATCTAAACCCAAACAATTGTGAAAATTGAGGAATGGTTGGAGGTTGGTAGCTAAGAAAATGTGTTTTAGAAGGGGGAACCAAATGTCCTCAGCTTCAAGTAGAACCCTATTGAACTAGCACGTCGGTTGGAGTAGACAGAGTATTTCGTTGCAACATCCAAGGACAGAACAAACATCTAAAGCTGGGGTTGCGTGGTTGTCTCACTTTACCGCTGTTTTTTTTTTTTCCGCTGCTATACACATGGGCAGTGGCTGCCAAAATCTCTGGTGCTGAAACATACAGGATTAAGGGGATTGTCCTATTCTCTATATGAATTCCGGGATCATCATTTTGTTGATGGAACACCTTAGGCAGCAGCTCCAGTGCGGAGGCGTATGCGGACGGATGAGGAGTTGACCAAAGGGATACTGTACATACCATTGCGTGCGTGCAAGATCGTCTGTTTGAATGTCCGTTATATGGAAGATCAAAGATGATAAAAGCGTCATACTTCAAACATCAGGAAGTTCCCTAGTGCTTTGCCTCATGGAGTTTAGAGCAGTTCCCCTTCTGGAGATCTGGATGACTTTTGGTGAAGCTATCCGGTCCCTGCAGGAGGTATGATAACCATCAGAGGATTCTGAAGTCACGAGGGTACCCCCAAATCATCCATTCTTTCTTCACTATTGTAGTATAGTTTAACCATGTTTAACCTATGATGACGACTGGGGATTCCCCATGACTTAAGAAGCCTCCATAATCAGTAGACTGGGACGAGGTGAAGAAAAAGAAGGATGACAGCGAGGAGCCAAAGGGCCGTGCGTTTGGGGGATTGATCATCAAAACTGGGTAGACCGGGTAGCTGGGGGAGACCGGGTAGCTGGAGCAACTGCACTGGGGGATTTACCATTCGTGAATGGGAATAGTCCAAGGTTAGACCAGTGAGAGCTTTGTCACCAGCAAATGTAGATTCTACATATGGGAAACTCGATGGAGACCGAGAAAACCAAGGAAAATGATATATATATATATATAATCTACTCCACTCACATAATATATTCTATGTGTGTGGAGTAGATTATATATATAGATTATTTATGAATTACTGGTGGATTTTCATGGATTCTCTATATCTATGTTATGTAATTTTCAGGATTGTACAATGGTTGGTGGTATCTCTGAGTCGATATCCACATCGACCTTGAAAAGTGATAGACCTTTTCGGAGGAAAATCACCTGGTTGAACCAGAGGAAAAGACATATATATATATATTCCATATATATATATATACATTCCATATATATATATATATTCCATATATATATATATATTCCATATCAAGTTTTGTTTGTGATCTGTCAGGAGGTTTACATGAAAACCACACTTTGCATCTTCCATTCCTCTTTGTTTTGGAGGACGCCGAAAAAACGAAATACCACTGGAGTGCCCAACTGATCATAGTTGGAGGTCATTAAATCCCGTTCTGGTCCGACATGGCAATAGCCCGGATCAAAATCGCTGGATTTTAGCCTCTGGTCATTTTTCAGGCATGGAAAGCACCTATTTTTTTTGGCGGGTGCTGTACATCATCAGCTATTTCCATGGGCCATTTTCCGCAGCCGAATCAGCAGAGGGTATGCTGAGATCTTCTCCTTAGGACAGCGGAGCGAAAGCTGAGAAAGCTCCTGCCGAAGGGAGCCAAGTGGAGGTGAAGGAGGCCCAAGATACTACCAGGATCATCCCAGTGGTTCATAGGCCTGGTTGTTAAGTCCTCAAAGTGAGGTTATTCCATATATAACTGGGGTAGAACTATGGTTTTTTTCAGCAGTTACGATCCGTCAAGTGGGAGGATCCGGAGGATTGTACCGCAAATTTCACCATCATGGGGAGATCATGGGATGTCAGATGAAAACCGGAAACGTGATGTGTATTATAATGGAGTTTAATGTGATGTAAAATAAAACCATACTTGGGGATACAATTGGGATCAAACTATCAACAATGGTGAGCAAGGGGCCTTCAAGGGGACATAAGGAATAGGGATTTGACCAATTTGGATAAATGGGGGTGCAATTGGTTGATTTTCTGGGGAGATCAATGGTGAGTTCACCTGAATTTGGGATATGGGGACCCTAGAATTACGGTCTCAGATATATCCACTTAAATTCGGAACCTCACCCGGAATGGGCGTACAACGGGATATGTTTAGGGATATTCATGGGATATTCCATATGCGTTTTTTTTTCCCCAAAAAAGAGGGGTTTCGCCGATGTTTTTTCCATGAAATCAAGGGGTGCTAAAACCATGGACCGGAGGACCATGGCATCATGGGATGCTGATTTGTGTTTCGTCACCATGGCTCCGGTGGTGTTTTCATTGGCATTTTCTCGCTTTGATCACCATTTGCAGTTGGCGAAATCCGCAAAAATGCCCCAAGTGTTGGCTGATCAAATCCCGAATCTTGCCGTGGAAAATCCACCATTTTTGGTCTGACTAAAAATGGGGTATACCCCCCTAATGATAGCCATTGAATGGAGAAAATCATGAATCAACATCAAAATTTGGGGTATATTTTTCATTTATAGATGGGTATTCATCATTTGCCATAGATATTGATGGTACCCATTGATTTCCACCCTTTTTTCACCTGGGCGTTCCACGAGTCAGGCCGCACCTGCAGCTCCAGATGGGAGGCTGCTGCTTCATCCCATAGTCCCATAGATGGGATGCCCATGACAGGAATCTGTAGACTTTGTATGTCATAAACTTAGCATAGCCCAGTCATTTATGGGGGTACACCAAATTGACTTCAAGCATGGTTTATATAGTTTCTGTTATTTTTATTTACCAGCTCAGATCACATCCAACTGGACCCAGTGATATAGTTTATGGTATATATATACATATAATTATCCATTCATATACAGGATGGCGCCACCAAGATAGCGTTCAGTTGACATATCAGTGGCTGATTTCTATGGTTTATGGTAGACATAACTATATGACTATAGTTAATGGGGGTTATAAACCATAAGCCAACTTATAACACCATCCTGTAGATGATCACCCAGTTGTATGGTTTAGCTTGACATTGGACCACCGGACCATTGCAGGCAGCAGCGGAGAAAGGAGTTGGAACAGGTTTGGGCCGATGGGGGATGCCCTCCAGCAAACGAACAAAAAGAAGTGGAAAAACATGGAAAAAAACCCAAGAAAACTTATCTAAACCATGATATAACTAACCATTATTACTATAATCATCGCTATTATTCTGGCTATCCTTGTGCTATTAGTGTTACTAGTTATATTTAAAACTTAGAACTCATTTTCTATAAATCATGCTATTACTTTACCGTTTACAGTTCAAAGATGATTGTGTGATTACTGTCGTGTTCTAATGAACTAGTACATACGTGCAGCACCAATACAACTTTCAAATTATATTATATACATATAATCATAATAGTAACAATGATGGGACAAGTAGATATGATGATCCTCAAAATGATCATATTATGATAAATGATGAACACATTACTATGATATACTGCTAACAACCAAAACCATATGATAGCACAGTAGTATTATCATATCCGGATCTATGATATGATCATTACATTATAACGATGATATTGATAGCAATAATGATATTTTCCGGATACATCAATGTCAAATATCATACTTCCATGATAACAACAGTTATAATTTGCAATAGTAGTTTTGGTAACTACAATAGTTATAAACATCTATGATGATTATCTATAATATTGCTATGATTAATACGAGAACAATAATCCCATTCCCCTAATATTAAACACCCCTTTTAAACGAAACCATGGTTTTTTCTTGGGAAATTCCACATTCCACTGGAACTATACAATGGGTGTTTAATATTAGCCGTGTTTCTCGCCAGGCTGTGAACGAAGCAGAACTGGCCACCCAGCAGGTCCTGGGAGAAGTGGAGGCGCGCGAAGAGACGAATGGAAGACACGTGTTTTGGTTGTGGAATATTTAATGGTGGGTATATTCCGGGAAAAAAATATTCCACATATTCCACAAGAAATCCATTAAACAGCTAATATGGAATATTTAATGGAAAAAAAACATCCTAAAAGAAATCATCACCCATATTTAGCTGTTTCCTATGATGGTATGATGGGGAGCCTATTTAACTGTTTCCCATGATGTTCAGGTCATGATGGTTCCTATAAGGCCTATAAGGACATTAGAATGATTGGGAAGCTGTTGCCATTATTTGTGCCCTATGATGTGGGAAGATACCTTTTGGAAAATAATAACGCAGCGAAGTGGAAAATCAATGAAAATAATCGATCATCTGTTTCTATGGGCCATGGCTTCCATAGCTATGTTAAACAACCAGAGGGTAATGAGAATCTAATGAATATGATGGAATATGATGGACATATACTGCGTTTTTTTTTTTTTTTAAATATATATATATACATAATGAAATTGTTCTAAACATGTCTAAACCACTTTAAATTGCATGTATTCATTTGTGACACCACGACACGCTTTTTAGCCGTTTCCCACCTGGCCACAACCTACTTGGAGGATCCCACATTTAAAAAGGGAACCTGGGTTTTCGAACCATACTTACCATCTGGTTATGACTAACAGTTCGCCATGGAAAATCACCACTTAGTTCGATGGTTTACCTATTAATAGCATGGGTGGATCTTTCCATGGCTATGTTAGTCATAACCAGAGGGTACTAATTATTATGGGCAAAATTGGCAAGTCTCCCATTTGTGGTTGTTGGTTTCCAACTCCGTCGAACTAGTTCGATATATCTACCATGAACCTTCGTATTTTGCAATGGTTACCAGTTGCCATACCAATAACCATAGTTGCTCACATTACTCATCATTAGATCATGTTTGATGGGTAAATCCATTGCCCAGTCACCCTAGTTTCCAAGAATAGATTTACCACGATAGTAAGTATGATTTACTCATCAATGGTCAGTAAAACGCTTATTGATATGATGGGACATTTACGAATCAATTAAGACTCATGGCAATTGCTAACTCTGATTTAATCATCAGACTGGCAATAGTTTTTTGCAGTTTAAATTGTAATTGAAGTACTAATTTAAGTTTTGAATGGGATTGGTACTTCCATAACTAATGAATTTACGAGTTAATTTCCAGTATCAATTAGTAATTTATCATTTGATAACCATTTGATAACTCTAAATTTATTGATTCATTGAAACTATATCCATCATGTAAATAGCTATTGAATGTTATTGAAGTAACAATTTCCGCCATGGACAGGAAGCTGCTGCGGAAGCAACGTCCCGAAAGGAGGAGTCGGACAAGGCTACCGTGGGATGTGACGGATGAACTAGGGATGAACTCATCGGAGGCCTTGGTTCATGGGATAATGGAATATACCATCTGGTAAACCTATTTATAGCTATCTAATACATCATTCTAATAGTAGACTACATAGCTATTTTTTCTAATAGGTAAACTAACAGTTCGCTATGGAAAATGGCCCATAGAAATAGATGGTTTACCTATTAAAAATGGGTGGATCTTTCCATGGCTATGTTAAATTACCAGAGGGTAATGGTTATACTATAATGGTTATAAGTTATAATATAATGGTTAATAGTTAATTTATAACTCACCATTTAATGGGATGTCTAATGATTAATGGTTAATATATGGTGGTTAATAGTGGTTCGTAATGGTAAATGGTGGTTAATAATGGTTTCTTAAGTCAGGGATCCCCAAGTCACCATAGGTTAACCTAGACTGAAATAGTCTAATGACTTGGACGATTTTTCGGGGTACCCCTATTTTAAGGGAAACCTTCATTTATAGGCACTTTAACATTAAAAATCATCATAAACATGGGAGAATATGCGGCTATAATTGAAAAACCCTCTTGCTTATTGAATTTCATCCATAACTGGACATTCTGCAATGATTTACAGAGGTCTTGACCACCAAAACGATGGGGATGTAGTTGATAAAGGACAGTTGATTGATGATTATAGGGAGACATGTTACTCAATATATTTGGATTTCTACAATACCCTGCAGGAACTATTCACCAACCAGTATAATGGAATGGGGATAGAACCATATAGGCCTCAAAAAATGGAGATACAACTCCGTTGTATCCTCATTTTGTGAACATGTTGCGACCTGATTGGCTCACCAACCATGATGCATGTGAAATGAAACATGATGATTTTCGACTTGGGAATAAGGATGATGTGCCCAGGATTGATGTTTGTACTGAGCTGCATTGGAAGATAGCAAGTCCATGGTGAACATGGGGAACACCAAATTCAACCAATTTCCAAGTTTTATTATTTTTGGATTAAACCAACGAAGAATGAATCTGCTTTATTACTTCATGCCATTTTGGGGATATATTCCCCTATCATGATGCCATTTTTGGGATCCAAAATTCTCAGACACACCCTACGAAAGATCAGGCAGAGAAGATCTCGTCTGCAAAGTCCCAGGAGGCGACAGCTTCAATACGCCGCGACCTGGGGGTACCTATGGTTGATCAGGTAGATATAGTTATCTGGTTGGTGGTTTGGAACATTTTTTATTTTTCTATATATTTGTAAGAATAATCCAACTTACTTTCATATTTTTCAGAGGGATTGAAACCACCAATCAGTTATAACATGATATAACGAACTAGTATTCATGGGCTTTATAAACCAACTTATAACATATATAACGAACTAGTTCATGGGCTTTATAAACCAACGTTCACATCACTGGTTACCATCCTGTACATAGGACTGAATACGGGGCTCTAAACTTCCCCAAGTATATAGCTGGATGATTTTGTAGAATGGGGATTTAACCAACAGAAATGGTGATTTAATAGGACTTAACCATCAGACATGGGGATATAATGGGAATACAATTGGGGATAGAACATGAATATAGTCGGACCATAATTGGGATATACAGCCCAACACGTTTTTTTTTTTTTTTTAACGCTTAGAAAAAAATGGTTTTGGGGTTGTTTTTTTTTTCCTTTTTTTTTATTACAAAAATCTGGGGGTACGTGGGGGCCCCCCATTTTCAGACCCCCGCCTTCCTC
>Ga0126342_10017286_pt1 | contig 12484 bp, 7 predicted proteins | sample Cyp1metagenome_FD_92528 | JGI IMG/M metagenome (GOLD analysis project Ga0126342, IMG submission 92528) | Coral microbial communities from Lord Howe Island, Old Settlement Bay, Australia - Cyphastrea 1 metagenome | ecosystem: Host-associated > Invertebrates > Cnidaria > Coral ...
GAGGAGGAGAGGAGGACGAGGCAGGAGGAGGCGGAGGAGGAGGAGGAGAAGGAGGAGGAGGAGAAGGAGGAGGAGGCAACTGACATAAAATCTAACAACCCTCACCTGGCAGGTGGGGAAAAATCATCTGCATACAGCTGGGACATGTGCATGGGTTCACCTTGATGATGTGACTGGAAAACGCTCTCAGACCTATTACCGAGGTGCCGGTAATAAGAAGAGGAGTTCTCACCACCTCAGCTACAGAAGGCAGAAACCTACGTAGGGAATAGCTGGTGAAGGTTCGCACTTCATCATTGGGCAAACCAGCTGCAACCAACACTGCCTTCAGTAAAATCTAGAGATTTGGCCTTTCGCATCGCGTTGGATTTCCACTTGCAACTTGAATCCAGGCGTCCTGATGGCCCCATCTGAAGGTCAGGGAGGCAAAAAGATACATCTGGCGATTTGGCGTGTAGTTCCATCATAACTTGCACAGCAGGACATAAGATGCCATGGTAAACTCCTGCATCCAGCGGCACTGCCCAGTCAAAGCCTGGTCTGATGCCATGCTTGCGGCTCTTGCCGCGAGCACACGTCGCTCTGAAAAAGGAACCCTCCAACTGGAAGCACTTTGACCGCTGCATATGAGCAAACCGCAGGCAACTCATCAGGGCAAAAAAGCAAAGGACGCAAGAATTGCTAAATTTGTGTAGGAGCCCATTGCCAGCTCGCAGAACTTAAGAATTCTGGAAGGCTGGGAAGGACAAAGGTGCTCGCTGGTGAGTTTGATGCGATTCTCCGCGCCTATTCCACACAGCGACCAAAGGATCATCAAGCGGAAAAGGCACGCCAACCTGCTTCTTCCACCAATACTGCTTTTGGAATACAGATTTTGCAGCTGTAGGTCCCGCAGAATCTGCATGTTTCAAAATAGCATACAAAGCAGGAAAGGAAGGAGTCAAGACTGTCTTTTAAGGGGTACTGCTGCTGCAAGAAAGCGGCAAAACGCGCAAGCAACTGACCCTGCCACTTACAGTTTTCTGCTCAAACAATTGCATTTTCCGCACAGAAGCTTCACGTGCACATGCTTTCTCCCCTTCAAGCAGCGGGGACCATTGCTCGCCTCGCGGGCCCAATGCAAGATATATCTCCCAACAAGAATCGATCAGCTGCGAATGTGTTTGGCCTCTGCGAAGAGGTACAGGAAGATCAGTGAACCATCTAAAAGCATGCGTCTTGCAAGACAAATCAAGTGTCTCTTGCTTTTTCGAAGGGATAAGAACAGGAAAATTGTGAGCCGGCGCCGCATCTGCCACACAAGCGCGTTTCTGTCTGCAATGAGCACCCTGGGCAACTTGCACATACCATGCTGCTTCCTCATCATTAATAAACCCAGTCATCAATACTCCAGCTCTAGCGCAGTGAGGCCTGCAATATCACCATCGCACTCCAAGCCCTTTGTCTTCATGCGACTGAGAACTGATTCATGAATGGCTGCCGTCACAAAAGGTGAGAAGCCCAGTTTGTTCACAGGAAGGGTTTGCGGCATCAGACGTGCTCGCCAAAGGTGGCCCAATACACTTAGATTTAGGCAAGTGGAAATGCCTCATCATCCATGCCAAGGCTTCAGGCCTCAGAGTGCATTGAACGGATCGACCATGAGAGATTGCCGCAAAACCGGGGAAAGATTTCGCCCGGAACCCACCTGATCTGGACTTGGGCGCAGATATTCGTCAGGCATTTTTAACAATCCCCTTTCATGCAAAACCCACCAGGCCTAACAAAAGTGCAGAATGGTATGACCTGAAATGACTTGGATCATGATCGTCAAGCATCTCTTTAGAAGGCGGAGAAGAAAGAACTGCATGATGATATTCAAACGATCTGGGAATCCTCCACATTCTCTTCAAACCCGTTCTTCAATGGTTCAAAAGCGATTGCTGTAGTTTATGTATGTTTATGTTACTACCTAGGCTAAGTATAGAATGGGATCGCACTCTCAAATCCTGTTCCATTCCATCATTCCGTTCTCATCCATGCTCCCTTTACAAATTCACTGGAAGCAATGCAGTTAAGTGGCGCAAAGGAACCACTGCGGCGGCGTTTCGCCGGCCTGGAAAAGGTTCATGATGTCCATGAAAACGCAACAAGTTACAACTGGGTAATGAAATGTCTCACCAAATCCAACCCCACTAAAATTACTTATCATAATATAAATATCCAACACCATTAACCCACATTAACGCATATTAACCCATATCAACCCCATTAAAGCCAATTTGAATCGGGTACAGTGCCCAACCTTAGCAAAATTACAAGCAAAGCCATCAGCAAAGCCATGGTGCCTCAGCGGCCTTCACACCATCCGCCACACGTGGCCGCGTGGCGCTGAAATGACCGCGGTGCAACAAAGATGTGGGTCATCATGGATTGATAGTTAATGATAGATATGATAGTTGATCATTCAAATGGCTCAATTGTTTATGGTGGTGATGATCATTAACTGTCAATTCATCATATTATTGATATTTTGTGAATGTGTGTGAGTGTCGTTTGATCATTTGAGCTCCTTATCAATCAACTACATCCTCAGAATACCCCAAAGACGTGCTTTATTGCCAGGGCTGTCCGTTTTTCTCATTTCACCGCGCATGGTTGCCATTGTCACAGACGAGAAAAGAGCAGTCCTCATAATATGACTTGTATTTTCTTTATGTTTAAGAGATTCAGAGAAAAGGTTCTCCATGTTTCACCACTCTGTGCTCTTTTTTTGTCTGTGCCACACAGTCAGCTCCCTGGAAAGACTCCGCTGGCGCGGCTTGGCAGCACACCGAGGATGCCGAGGACACCAGTCCCTTGCTGGAGCGGAACCCGGCACAGCTGGTCACGAAGTCGCCTCTAACAGCAGCCTTCGCTGGTCCCTGTCCCGAAGTCTTCGTCCAAAGAAACTGCGTATCTTGATTATCTTGCAGTCATGTTCTGGTGGCATGTTCTAATGATATCAACATGTCGTTTATGGCATACACATGGTACGCATGTATACATTACATTCATCTGAATTACCTTTCGCTACATACAGTTGTTTATACATATTATTACATGTCAATCATATCTCATAATATTTTAATATATTTTACTATATAAGTGTTTAGGCATGCTGTTGGACACCCTTTCCTGAAGGCATTCCGGAGACTTCAGGTCCAGGTCGGCAGGCAAACTCATGCGACTGGCACGTCGACTCACAAAGCCACCGTTCAGTGGCAGCGCTGCAGTTTTTCCTGACGACAACCTTGGGTAAACGTGCTAAAAGTATGTGTGCACACTTGGAACAGGTATGATATGTATAGGAGTGATTACAATTGCATAGATCCTGATCCAAAATATCCAAAGATAATCAGATGGTTTAGCTTGCGCGGAATAACTTAAAGAAAATATATGTTCACATCCCCCTCAGTAATCCGCATTCCCTTTTTGCTATGACGACGGCCTCCCATCTGAGTGCCGGCCCATGGAGCATCTGTTGTATCTCCAATGGGCACATCCCTTAAATCAACACCAGGGATGGGGTACCGTCCTTGGTGCGACCAAGGAATTTCGTGGGAGGGGGGGGCAGGGAGCAGGAAATTCCACTGCCCTACCTATGGGGTCCGAGCCTAAACATCGGGGGGAGAGTAAACGTTTACATGACCAGTCATGAGCACGTTCACATCCCCCTCAGTAATCCGCATTCCCTTTTTGCTATGACGACGGCCTCCCATCTGAGTGCCGGCCCATGGAGCATCTGTTGTATCTCCAATGGGCACATCCCTATTCCTGTCACTCACCATTTTGGGAGGACCTTCGTCTTTCCCTTCCTAGCAGCGCGGCTGCTTTTCGCCGCATTGGCGAGTCTCTTCTCCTCTTTTAAGGCCTGCACCTCCTTGTACAGGTCTTCTCCTCTTTTCTGAACCTCACCTAATATCCTCCATTTAACTCCTCTCTCATCAAAGCTCTCTCTCAACTCAGGATTGAACAGGCTCCAATCTCCGTTGCTGAGTGCATCCGCCTGCTCATTTTCCTCCCTTCTCAACCACTCCAAGTCCAGCCTCATGTTCAAGCACCTTAATTCCTCCGCCAGCTCCATGAGGAGGACTGTCAATGGGAACTTTGTTGACATCCCCTTGGCCAAAGCGAAGGAATTCCCACGGTTGTCCGTGAAGGCTTTCATTTTACCTTTCAAGCCACCTGGGAACCGGCCTCCCCATAGTTTCACTGCCACCAATGTGGCCAATAACTCCAGCGCGGCTATCACTCTCTTGGGGCTGCCGCCCTTGGAGCGCATCCATGGCGCCAGCTCCTCATCCACATCTATGCTAAACCAGGGACACTGCATCAAGTCCTCAGAAACCCTGAGGTAGCCTCCTATGCAGGCATCCTTCTCTGACGCTCTAGCGTCTGTAAAGAAAACTAGACCTCCTTTCTGTGTCGGAGGCTCCCACTTCACCTCTTCCATCCTCCCCCCTGCCTTCAGCCTCCTAGCCAGCCAGTCAAGGATGGCAAGCACCGCCCATGGGACAATGACCCTCCCAGCTTGGCCCCTCGTAGCCGAGGACCAGACATACAAGGGCCCAAGGAACGGCTTCTCCCACGGCAAGGCCGAAGAGGCGAAGCCCAGCCGGCCTAAAACTGCCACGAATTCCCGGGGGTCTACCACCTTCTCCTGGCATACCCCCTCCATCCACCTCACAAGCCAATCCGCCCGCTTCTCCGACAGCCCAAAAGCGTAGCGGGAATAGTCTGTGAAGAGGCCGATCCACTCTGTCTGTAGGCCCCCTCTTTGTTTCTTCCACTTGAATGGAGCCCTCATTGCCGCCATGACCACATAGGCCAGAACGAGGCCCTTCCGTCCCTCCTTGCCGATACCCATCGTTTCCAAGTCATCTGCATACAGCAGCATCTCAATCGGCACTCCGGGTCCCAACAGGTAATGGACCAGCCTCAACAAGGCGCCGCTAAGACGCGACCACCAGTAGGGCGTCGAACTGACCCCAAAAGTTCCCACCTTGTTGACATAAACAAAGGGATCATGGTCTGATACCTTGCATGCAAGATATCCCTGCTCACTGCTGCAGTACTTGAAGCGGCGATGCGCCTTCTCAAAATCCCCGATCAAGGAGAAAACCACGTCCTTCGCCTTCTCAAACTTCTCCAACAGGCACCTCTTCTCTCTTCCTCCAGGCATCCTCAACTTGTCCTGGCATCTTATCCTGTGGTTCACCCTGACGCCATGTGAAGCGTCGTGGATTACCCTTTTCTTTCCCGTCTCCTCGTCCTACACTAAAACCGCCAACGCCGCCACCGCACGGTCAGGACCAAACCTCTCCTCAAATTCTTTCACCCCCAGCTTCTCAATAAGCCCTTCTTTCACCTCAGCCTCCAAGTGAGACCTCAAATGGTCCTCGTGCACGGCTGCTGACGGATAGTTGCTCCTGGACAGCTCGCACTCCTCTGTCGGGTCATCCACCAACGACCACTCAGTCTGCCTCTCAAACGCCGCCGGGGTCATGGGCAACTGGCTCTTAACCCCCAGAGGAAGGCCTGCCTTTGCCTCGTCAAGGAACTCATAGTCGCCATCCCCCGCCTCCTTCAGCAGGGCTTCCATCAAACTCAGCCTAAAGGGCTGCCCCTGCTCCACTCCTTTGAGGTCATCACCTCCCTTGCAAAAGCTCACCAACTCCTCCACGATTGCCTCCTCCAGGCCTTCATCTCTTACCAGCCTGCAGCCTTCCTCTCCCCTGGCCATCGAGAAGCATTCTCTCTCGAGGGCCTCTTCTCCTCCAGCCTTCTGCACCACGATTCTCCTCAAGCGGGCCCTAAGATTCGCCCACTCCTCACCCTCCGGGTAGACCCGTTTTCCCAGGTCCCATCTCCCCGGAGACAGGAGACATCCCCCGTCGTGGAAGGGGACCACATTTCCTTTCCAAGAGCACCCTCTCGCAGCCCCCACTCCACCCATGACCGGTGGAAAGAACGGATCCACCTCCTCTTCCAAACCTTCTCCTTTCTCCTCTCTCCTCTCTTCCGGCATGCGGGGAGCGTCCCCACATGACTCACCCTCTCTTCTCCTCTTCTCCTCTGGCCCTTGCTCACGGCCCTCATGATCCCTCTTCTTTCCCTCTCTCTGCCTATGCTCCTGTTCCTGCCCTGCCCCTTGCACACTGTTGCTAAACGCGGTCAGGAACTGCATAGCGACCCACTCACATAACTGTGGCGGCCAGCTTGCTGATTCTGCCGTCCTGAATTTTCCCCCCACTTTGCCAATCAGCGGAGTTCCCTTCATCTTGGGCAAAGGGCCCATGTAGTTTCCTTCTTCATCCAAGCTAGGCATACCTGGGAACATTCGGGGGTGAAGCGGCCCCGGCACTCTCAGAAGCAGGCGCGTGGGCTTGACACTCTCTGTACCAAAGTCCAATTGTGCCAGGGCCACGCTTTCCACCTCTTCCATCGCGGCTACCATTGCATGTTGTGGGAACTGCCACATCGAGGCAGGCCGTTGCCCAGGTATTCTGGGAGTTGCCGGCTTTCCCAAGTCCTCTGGCTGTTCCATAACTGCCACCGCGCCCTTCCTCCTGAGCTGGCGCTTCATGGCTTCGAAGGAGAAGTCAGCCATAATGTTCCCCAGCTCCGCCTTTTCCTTTCTTGCACCTGAATTCCATGTGAAACCTCTTGGGCAATCTGAGGATCTCAAAGGGTACGGCCCCTCATCATTAGCCCATGCTGCCCTGCTGAAGGTTGAACAGGGTGGGGTGACAAGCAGCGCGTCGACTCCTCCGGAGTCTATCAATTGCAGCCATTTCCTCTGGACGGCCGGCATTGATAAATCGGCCCTCTTGCCATGGCGGAGATCCACCTCAATTACCTCCACCCTGAAGTGAAACTTTTTCGCCAGCCTGCGCACGTAGTACGCTACTGACCTCGTCCTCTTCCTACCTGAGAACAGGTAGAGGACGGTGAACTTCTTTCAGGCCGCACCCCCGCCCGCCGTATCCGGCGGCTGCCTCTTGTTGCCATCACACTGGTACATCGGGTGCTTGGTTGAAAAGCAGATGCCACATTGATGGCTGAACCTGCACTTCTGCATCTTGCACTTCTCCCCCGCTGTGTTGAAGCGGAAACAGATGGGGGTCCCTTCTTTGTTGTGCGTTGCACATCCTGGCAATTGCTTGCCTCCCCCCTTGTTCTTCCCTTTTCCTCCTTTCTGATCCGGCCTTGTCTTCTTCGGTGGGGGGCTCTCCTGTACCTTCCAGGGCGGTGCCTGGGGGGCCGGTCGTTTGGCATATAGTGCCAACGGGGTAGTAAAGTGGCGCTCTTTGGTTGTAGGGTCTCTCCAGGCCAGCTTCAGCGCCCTTGGGAAGGTTTCACCTTCCTTGTTGACCCGTTGCACCGCATCCTTGCGGACCGCCTTTTCATATGCCAAGACCAGTCTGAAAGGCGGTGCTGCTATAGTGTAACCCTCTGCATCCCTTGCATTCAGACCATATACGTGCTCGCCCAGGAGGTACTCCTTGAACTCCTCGAAGGTCCGGGTGTAATCACCCTGCAGCTCTGGGCGATTCGTGTGTTTCAACGCTATCATCTGATAAGCGTTTCTCATCACTGTCAGTCTCCTCCTCAATGCCTCGGGGTTCTCCGGCTCTTTCACCCTTGAAGCTCCCTTCCTCACCGTGAGGTTGCCGCGGGCATCCCACTGAGGCACCATTGAGTCCGGATCTACCTCGTCCCGGCTCACCACCTCTGACAGCTCCTCTGCTCTGTAATCGCCCGCTTCCACCTCTTGTAGCTTCTTCTCCACATATTCTTTTGATGGGGTCACCTTGTCATCTAAGGCGCCCACCACCCTTTCCAAGCCACTCTTCATAGCGAGCCATTCTGAGCTCACCATCGGCTTGGTCCAGTCCTTAGTATCCATCTCTGCCTCCATCTCTGCAGCCCTCTGGATACGGGCCTTTGCATTCGACCACGCACAGACGACCGCCGCCACCTGGACCCTTTCTTCCAAAGACCTGCCCTGGTCTATGTCCAGATGGTCCTTTAAGACCTCCGTCAGGTCCGCCACATCCTTTGCTATGTTCGCGAACTTCTCCATGGTCACCACCCCAATGTGGAACCACAAGGCCATCACCTTTGACGGCACATCATTCCGTTCCAACAGGAACTTCAAATCTGCCCCTCCCTTAGGGAGGGCAGCCGCCTCCTGCTCAGCCGTCAGCACGAGGGGCGGCATGTTTCCCTCTCGAGCCCATGCTGCAGGCGTTGCAGCATAAACCCACAGATCACTTGGCCACCACCGGCCGGGAGGGCGCGGCCCCCCCAGACAAAAACTCCTAACCTCCCCATGGGCTCCATGGGGGGGAACCCTTGGTGGAGCGTCCACCAGAGCACCCTCAACCTACCGACCCTGGGTGCGACCCAAGGATTTCAACTGCCAACACCCATGCACTCAAACACTCCGGCCCTGGGTGCGACCCAAGGACTTCAACTGCAAATCCACATGCTGGCCTTGGGTGCGACCCAAGGACCCCCCCGCTCAGCAGTGCTGCTGCTAAACTTTTCACCGACCTGGTATCTTCACCAGAGGTCTCTCCCGGCTCCCCATCGACGGGGCTGTACAAACAGTCATTCGCAACGGGCCCTACCGCTCCGCCCTCACTCACTTCGTCTTCAGAGTCACTAGAGGACATCTCCTCCTCCTTCTGCGGCCAGCAGAGCCTGCAACGGCTCGTGTACTCCTCAGGCGTTGGCAACTCATCGTATGCCTTTGCCTTCTTGAACTTCCTCTGCTTGGCCATCCAACACCCTCCACCTCTGTGGAGTTTGCCTCTGTCGATCCTATTGTAAACCACCACAAACCCTTCTCTCCTCACTTCATCAAGCCTTTCCACGCCCTTTCTTCTTTTCACCTCCGGACTTCCAGACGTGGAGGAATCACTCGACGAGGAGCTCTCGGCACTGCTCGCTGCCGCTTTCTTCTGCCCCTCCGACTTTTCCGCACATTCACCTTCTCTCAGAAGGTCCATGAAGGGCTCATCAGGTTGAATCCTGATCTTCCAATTCTCCACCGCCCTGCTGGCCACCTCCTTCCCAACGTTCCACTTTTCCACCAGCCAGGACTTCATCTCCTCAAGCACTGCGCCCTCGTCATAGGTCTTGTAACCCTCACCCTTTCGAATGGGCTCAGCGAAGGTCCTCTGCAGCCTGCGGACAACAGCGTTGTATGTCCGGACATACTGATCCGATCCCTCGGGCTTCCACCTACCGAGCAAATCCCGGTCAGGCTTCGGGATACCCAAGGCCGCCAAGCAGCTAGTCATGGTGGAGCGCTCGCTATGTTCAGTCCAGAACCGCTCCCAGCCTTCAGGGACCAGCTTATGCCCTGCCGGCCCTTTCATTTCTCTCATGACTTCGCCACTCCATGCCACGGCCTCCTGGTAGGGCATAACCGCATTGACTGCCGTGCCCGTGCTCGCCCCCATCGGGACCACCAGCTCGAACCCGTCCCCCAAGGCATGTCTTAGGGACCTCAGACCTTCTTCCATCCAATTGGGGTGAGCTACCCAAGCCTCTTCAGAGATGAAGAACGGCAGCTCCTTCACTCTTTTTCCTGCCCCAGTCGTTTTTGTCCTCTTCATGAGGCCGGCAAACTTTCCCTCGTAGGCGGTGACCATCTCCGTCCTCATGTGAGCCATGTCGTCAAACCTCAACGACGCCCACACCTTCACCAGCTTCATCCACGCCCCCGCTCTCATGCAGTGGCTCTGAGCTGCATCCATCACAATCTCCTCCAGTGCAGGTAGGAAACACGTGATCATTCTAGGGGCCCTCTTTCTCGGTGGGGCTCCACTCTCGAGCTTCCGCAGCAGGTCTCGGACCACCAACCCAACAAGAGGGTCACTACTCATCCCCCGGCTCTGCTCCAACCCTGCCAGGGTCTCGAACCACGCCACCGCCTTTTGTACGGACAAGGGAACCGATGGCCCCATGCCTTCCTCTTCTCTTGCGTGGAGATAATCCACCAACTGCGTGCCCGTTTTCGGCGGCTCATCCGACACGGACATCGTCCACCGCCAGTAGGCAAGGTATCTCCGCACCGTAGATGGGCGGTATTTTCCAAGGAGTGCCCTCCTAGCCCTTGCCGGATCAGCTGCTTCACCTGCCTTTTCCAGCACTGGCGCACATACCATCTCCAGCTCCACCAACAGGGCCTTCAGCACCTTTTCCTCTTCCGCATCTTGGGCTTCTTCTTCTGTTTGCCTGCGGCCCACATGGACCCTTTTCTTCCGGCCCAACTTCGGGACCACTATGACCACTGGTTGTGGCCCGCTTCCTGTGCTCGGACCCCCCGGCTCCCGGGACTTCAACTGGCTCGACACCGCGTCCATGATGTTCTGAACCGCTGGGGGTGCCATCTCCCCAGGTAGCCTCGAGTCCATCATCACGGAATCGTAGGCATCCTTGACCTGGCCAGTTACCAGCCGACAGATCCATGGCTTGTATTCAAGCCTCGCCCTGTCAGCCAACTGGTGGGCCAGTTCCTCCTCCTCGCCCAACTGTAGCGCCAGCTTCGGGCCGGTCAGGCCCACCCTCCGGAGGAGTCCCAGGATCGTCCCAACTTCCTCCGGGGACCCCTCGGCAGCACCATCTTGCTGCACCTCCATCTCCATGGCAGCAGGAAATTCCACTGCCCTACCTATGGGGTCCGAGCCTAAACATCGGGGGGAGAGTAAACGTTTACATGACCAGTCATGAGCACACATATATATATAAGTAATATAAGTATAGCAAATTATAACAATAGATAATATAAGCATAACAATCAGATTTTGAAGCAATTTCAAAGAAACAGGAAGCAACTGCCCTGCTTACTTTTCCTTTTCCAGGCCATGCTTAGGATAAGACTCGGTCAGGTCTCTAACAACTGGCCTTAGTCTTCCGAACTCATCGCGGCTGGCTTGGCATGCGTAAGGTTGAAATGGCTCCTGTTGTATGATCTTACAATATCAATCAATATCATATGCAAATTATATGCAAATTGCCCCAAGTTCAAATAGTTCAAATAGTTCAAATAGCACAGCATTTCTTGACTTGGCCTCCTTGAAGGTTGCAGGGAGTTCATCTCATAAATTCAGTTCATGTTATTGTAGCTCTCAGATCGACATAGATCGACAAAGACACTTCACCGAGTACCCAGACCTTTTGCATCCAGTTCTTCGTCGGCCGAGCACCGACTTTCAGCAGCAGCTGCGACCTCAGAAATCTATGGGGACACCAATACGCACTAACCCTTGATGCTCGAGCACTCCCAACAATACAGCTCTTTCTTGCCACAACACCCAGCATGCATTCAGGATGTAAAGAACGCAAACACCAATCGAAATTGGCTGCAAAACAAACAAATTCGAATTGCTGACAGTACATGGCATGCTCCTTCCGTGAATGCCCGTTCGTGCTGAACAAGAATGTAATCCCACTAGGGCAGTAGCTGTTTCAGGTTGCTGTACCAGATTAGCATCTTCTTTTAATCGATCCTGTCAGGCCGCTGCTTCTCGTTTCAAATGTCACAACCTGAAATAGTAACGACAGTCACACGACAGTCACACGACAGTCACACAACAGTCACACAACAGTCACGCAGTTGCAATAGTTTTGGTGAGCCTGGAAGTGCTTGGCAAACCTCGAAGCAAAATAAAGCAAAGCGCTGAACAAAGTGTTCTTCTTGGGACTTTGCAAGTGCTGTGAAGAGTGAAGATCTGTAAAGTCTAGTATAGTCTAGTGGCCTCTGTCCATAATGTGGAGGAGGCACCGTCGCCTTCATCTTCAAACACACAGAACTTGGGCAAACTGCTGCATTGATGAAAGAACTTAACCAATCATTGGAGCTGATTTGCACTGATCTGCACTCATCAAGATTCACCTTGTTGAACTCGAATGATTTGATGTACCTGGTACAAGCAGCTCCAAGCAGCTCCAAGCGACACCGTCGGAGTGTCCGCATCAAAATGCATAAATCTGAAACTGTTATTCGAGTGCAGTGCTGGGCACTTCTATGCACTTCTTAGATAGATTGAACGCGTTAGTAGAAGCTATGAGGTGGTTTTTGAAATGTCCCAGCTTCTTACAGCTGCCCGTTGCCAGAACTTCAAGGCCTGCTCAGACCAGTTTTGAAAGATTAGAACGGCAAATGGCATCCCGCGCCCCCAAAAATTACCATAATGTATTTTCTGGGACTAAAACCAAAATCATATCATAACAGGAGACAAACTCAACAATTGAACACCAAAGAAATTGAAGACACACCCAACAATACATGATATGATAAGATATGGAATAGAAAATGAAACAAGCTAAGAAAAACAGAAAATGAAACAACTAAAAAACTAAACAAAGATACACATAATAACAGCATACAAACTCAACAATTCAACACCAAACAAATTGAAGACACTAACCAAAATCAACCAAAGAA
>Ga0126342_10017287_pt1 | contig 12483 bp, 11 predicted proteins | sample Cyp1metagenome_FD_92528 | JGI IMG/M metagenome (GOLD analysis project Ga0126342, IMG submission 92528) | Coral microbial communities from Lord Howe Island, Old Settlement Bay, Australia - Cyphastrea 1 metagenome | ecosystem: Host-associated > Invertebrates > Cnidaria > Coral ...
ACGCCAGAACAGCGCCAAAGAAGTCCCAGTGGAGACCGTGGCGAGAGCGGTGCTCATGCAACACTACCCTTGATCCCCAAGAAGCTAGCAGCAACCAGCATCGTAAAACATGCGTGGACATATATTATTAGCATGTTGCTCTAATACATTTTCTTTAGACCCCTGTGTTACCTTAACTGTGGGTTTGTGCCACCTTAACTTTTTATTTGTGTCACCTTAACTTTTTATTTGTGTCACCTTAACTCTTTATTCTTTGTGTTACCTTAACTTTTTATTTGTTGCACCTTAACTCTTTATTTGTGTTACCTTCACTTTTTATTTGTGTCACCTTAAATCTTTATTCTTTGTGTTACCTTAACTTTTTATTTGTTGCACCTTAACTCTTTATTTGTGTTACCTTCACTTTTTATTTGTGTCACCTTAAACTCTTTAATTATTTGTGTTACCTTAACTTTTTATTTGTGTCACCTTAACTTTTTATTTGTGTCACCTTAACTTTGGGGATTTGTGTAAATTTAACTCTCGGACTTAAGGTGACACAAATGGTCTCATTTGGGGGGTCATTTTGGTGTCAGGCTGGTGGCATTTTAAAACCCTGCCAAGTTATATCCCGTTATATATTAAAGTTGTACCATAAAAAGTGAAAAAAAAGTATGGGATCCCCCAGTAAAAGTTGTTTGGTACTCGCCCCTTCATGACAGGTGCCGTTGATCCCAAACATATAGTTATATCTATTATCCTCATCTATTATATTATATATATACATGATATATGATATATGATATATGATATATGATATATGATATATAGTTATGTAAGTTATATATATATATATGTATGAATCATCAAATTATCATCATATATCATTATATCATCATATATCCCCACTATTCCCCACTTCTTATCCTCTTCTTTGCCCAACAAAAACACTAGGACCACCATGAAGACCTACAGATGAAGGCACCGAAAACCCGCCCGACAGCCTTCCCATCCCATCTGACGAACTTGCTGAAAGAGCTGCTGCGCCTTGCAGCGGAGCCCTCTGCTGATTCCACATTTGCATACATTTGCGAAGTGGAAAATCACCTTTGGTATCAATCTGGTTGGTGATTTCAACCCCTCTGAAAAATATGAAAGTCAGTTGGGATGATGACATTCCCAATATATATGGAAAAAAAAAAAGTTCCAAACCACCAACCACTGATCATAGGTATTAATTATATTGGTTATCAATGTGTTTCATTGGATAATCATTATGTTCATAGGTGATTTTCATCATGTAACCATCATATTTCATCATCTAATTCATCTATTTCTATGGGCAATCATGATTTGTTCCTCATATTTCATCATCTATTTAACTATGGGCCATGGCTTCCATAGCTATGTGAAAATTTACCAGAGGATCATATAAACAAAATCCGGTGATTGAGCCACCCCAATTCCTTCGCAACTCGTGAGTCGACCAGGAACCCCGAACCCAGGTGAATCTTAGGGGATTTTTTGAGCTGGCGAATGTACATACCATTGACAGCTAAAGATTGAAGTACTCAAGTATCTAACCAAGGTTGACCCAGGTAAGATGAGGTAACATGACGAATGGTAACAAATAAAAACCTCCAAATCAAGCCGTCTGTTTTGGCTGGGTAAGATTCACATTCCTATCATTGTTACAGTCGACCTGTCCCTCAGTAAAAGTCGCTTGAAGTCGGTTGGACCAAAGACCCGAAACATCGTACCTCCCGACCATTTTGTAGGCTTAGATAGAGAATGGTACAGGAAGGCCCCCCAAATTGTTTTGGTTCCATCCACCACAATCAATCCTACCATTGGCTTGGTTGTAAACCAATAGAAACCTATCGTTTGTAGCCCCCCTCTTGTACAAAATGTTTAATATAATGGATGCGGTTTGATCATACACATGATATTGTGATATGCTATGATGCTGATAACTTGTATAATGAGATTTTGGTACGAGTATAACTCCCTAAAAGATAGAATAGTAATCGCCACTCTTTTAGTAGGATGTTGCTTTTCTGCATCCTTTCGGGGGTTGCAAAAATTAATATATAGCCAAGGGTCGCAAATCCACCGAGTTTTTTGCCGAAGAAGTGGGAAACATCATGAAAAATACTCAAACATCTAGATTAATCTAGATTAATCTAGATTTGGATCCGGTTACTTTGCCTCGTCATATTTGCCCGCATTCTTCAACTTCAGAGTGCTGACTTTGCCATACAAAGGCACCTGTAGCACTGCTGCCGCGCAAGGGAGTAGTTGTCAGGCTGCCCAGGCTGCAGCTTTTCAGGAAAGTGTTTCTCTATATAAATGAAAGACCACCCAACCCTGAGGCTCGTTACTAAACGTTTGGTGGTTTCTGGTGAAACCCCAATTTTTGAGAAATCCTATTTTTTTGAGCAAATGACATTAATATAGTGGGTGTTGGGGGGGTCAACACCAACCTCTACCTCAAAATCTGGATTTCGACGAGAACCTCCAATGGCTGACATGGCCCTACTGAGTAGCGCTGGTTGGTTGAAAGGGGGTCAAAATCCGATCGACTCCTGCCAAATGTGGTTGGTTCATGGCCATCTTGTATATGGAATACCCCATGTTGCTGATATTTACCCTGCTGTAAACTTTTACGATGTGGAAAAGCCACCATTTGTCAGTCGATAATTTTCCAAACCATGGCTTTTCCACTATGCTAGTTGCTGTTAGTTTACCCCAGGGTAATCCTTGTGGCAACCAGGCAGAACCTGTCGGGGGTCCCGACACAGCGACATTCTAACTCTCCTTTGGTGTCAAATTCCTGGAGACAATCTGGATGCGCCATCCTGCCGTTCGGAACTGAAAGAGAGTTCTCTTTCAGTGCGAAAAACAACAAGAATTGCCCTTTGGGAAAAACTACTAGAGTAGTGAACCTCACCAGCATTTACATGCATGTATCAATGGATTGGTTTAAGGGAAAATTTACAGGAAAACATCATATTTGATGGGAAATTCCATGGTTTCCTGTAGATTTTCCCTTAAACCAATCCATTGAATGTACAAGTATCAATATATGCCCATTATGCCCCCTATGGTTATTTAACGTAGCCAATGGCAGCTATGGAACATCGGGATCGGAGTGTGAATCCAAGCAGTTTCCTGAAGGTCGACACCAATATCCAAAAGGATCCACAAGGCAGAAACGATCAGAAGAACTTCAGCACCAAAAGCCACTTCAGTGCTGAACCAATACAATTTCAAAACCAACAACACGTCAGTAAAACATCTATAGCTTTTCACCATCTTCGAAGTATTTTCAGGTGCTTCAAATGGTGAAACAAAAAAAAAACGCATCTGATCCCCTGTCCCACCAGGTGCCCCAACAGCTTCTTTGCAAAGCCGATGCCCGCAGTGATGAACTCGTTGTCACGCGACTCCTGATCAAAAACGCCGAGGAAATGTCCCTTAAAATCAACGATGACTATATGGTTTGATGGGATTTCCAGCGGATTCAATGGATGTGAATGGGATTTTAATGGGATTTACCATGATGCGAATGGGATTTTAATGGGATTTACATGGATTTACTATGATGTTAATGGGACTTAAGGAGATTCAAACATATTCAAGCAACAATTTTTTTTGATTTAATGGGATTTACCCTGGGCAAACATACAAAAAGATGTGGAAAAGCCATAGTGTCCCGTTCGGAAAGCGATCTACTGACAAATGGTGGGTTTTCCACATCTATGTACAAGTTTCAGTAGTAATAGTGCGGATATAAATGGGATATAATAATGAGAAAATTCATGAGAATATTAATGAGGATATTGATCATTGACATTAATCAAAATATTAATGGAATATGTAATGTATATAACCAACTTGATATGATGTCTGGGTGTCTGGTTGGCGGTTGAGCCAATCCCCCCTATGTATACAATCATACAATATTATACAATATTATACATGTATACATACATGTAGAGTCTGTTAGCAGAAAATCATCCCATTTCGAGGGTTTTCAGATCCAGATGTGCATCTGACATGAAGATGGTTTCCCTAGAATTCAACATTCGAAAAATGGCTTGAGATGGATTTTTGGTTCATCCCCCAACTACTACAGTAGCTAGTGCTACCAGTACCACCAAATCTTGACCAACTCCAGGAGCTCAAAACGGGTCTCCGGGAGGACCCGGAGCCAGGTTCCTTGTCGAAGACGTGATCCTTGGTGTCTAAGTCCAGAAGCAAATGCGTCATGTTCTTCAGTTCCCAGTAGTCCTGACCGATGGACCGCTGCGAACGGGAGATAACCAAGCTAGAACTATGGTACCATCTGGTTATGACTAACAGTTTGCCATGAAAAATCACCGTATTTTTAATAGGTAAACCATCTATTTCGATTAGGGCCATCTATACCATGGCTAGTCATAACCAGATGGTAAAAACAACCACTTTTTTAACTGGAAACTGGAAGTGTAGGCCCATCCTGGCCAAACGCCATCAGGATTTCTCAGAATTTGTGCCAGGTGAATGGCTTGCTAAACTGTCACTCAGACGCTACAGTAGGCGAAAGGGATTCAACTCCGGATCTGCTTCAAAATTCATCCACACCATTGATGTAGAGTCGACTTTCTGCAAGTAAGACATGGTGATCTTCATGACATCAATATCAGTCAATATCAATAGATTGGTCTGGAAATGGGGTCGACGGTCTATGGATAAAATGGTGATTTCATAGATTTACTAGGAAAACATGATGATAGACTATATGGATATTTTTTTTTTGTTGGTGCCCTATTTTCAGATAGATCCAGATGGGTTCCTTTCATCCCTCAGGAAAGACTGGAATTGAGGTGGGAATTGGCTGGATTCTGACGCAGGCCCGCTTCATAGAAAGATGGAGAAAACATATCACTGGTTGGTGGTTGAGCCACCCCTCTGAAAAATATGAAAGTCAGTTGGGATGATGACATTCCCAATATATGGAAAAAACAAATGTTTCAAACCACCAACCAGAAATCAGTAAAGATTTGTGAGCTCGTAAGGATAAAAACTGTGCCTTGTTGAACGAAACCCACGTGTGCAAAAAAAATATGGTGAGGATTAGGATTCCCGACAAATAGATCTGCAATGAATGGGTTATATATATGATCCATGTTATTCATGTGGGCAAGTACAGATGAAAACCCAAGCGTTTTCATCAAACATTCTGAAGAATGTCACTGACTCGATCCATCAGGTTAGTTACTGTTCAATCTCTTCAGTTTTGTAGACCTCCAAGAATCAGCATCTGTCAATGAAGACCAAGGAATCCACCATCTGTTTTTGGCCCAGTCACAATGGCGCCAGTCCGCCCCGTGACCACCGTCACCGCGGTCCTGGGATGTCTCCATGACTTGCTTCACACAGGACAGCGCGTGCCTCGATGCAAGGACAGCCGTGGCTGAGGTTTGGAGCCCTGGAGCCCTGGAGGTTTGGTGAACCCTGGAGCCATGGAGGGACACAGCTAGTGTTACTGGGTGCCGGGTATGCCAGGTATGGCACCCTTTGGCAAACATGGCTGGGATCGAACTGTTGATATCAGCTGATATCATCTAGACTTGGTGATGTCCCACCAAGCTAGGTGAGATTGCCGCTTGGGAACTGCGATCATCAAACCATTCTCCGGGACATCTTTCTGATGTCAACACATACATGGGAAAACGTCAAGCAACGATGGAGTACACCCGGGAATTGTCAAAAGTGGATCAGGGTTGCTCCAAACGCCCAAACGGTACAAGCAGGGCAAATTGAACAACAAGAGACCAATTACCTTGTGGCTATCCTTTACCCATAATTCGTTGGAGTACTTCAGGGGATTGCTGTTAACACACCCGTAAGGCACGACTGCAAAGGGGGCTTAAGTCAACGCACCCGCGTAGAAAGTCGACGCACGTGCTCAGCAAAACACAATGGGCACAGTACTCGATACATTTCGATACCAGTGTCCTGATATGAAGGAAAAACAAGTAAATTCACCACACACTGCACGCACATCATCGAAAACCTTAAGTTTTTACTGGTTTTCTGCTGTGTTTTGAAAGCAAAATCCAACGCGCACAACATGCGCGTTAAGCGATGAAGATTTTCATTGCTAGGCATCCGTCCAGATCCAGTGTCCAACAAGCGAATCAAAATCAACCACACAGATCCAAAACCTGATGGATTTAGTGGGATTTCATGAGATTTAATGGTGAATGTCAGTCCATTTTGGGAGTCTGTACCCCCTTCTTAACGTTGAGGTCGGCCACCCTTCGACCGCGGCAATTTCTCAGGCACTGGGCACCCGGTCGTCCGCTTTGCCGTGTCGTTCTTGTCCTGCCGACTCATCGACCGCAGGAGCTTGGAGGATAGCCAAAAAAAAACTGATGATGTGATATGATGTGATATGATGTGATAAATGTTGGCAACACATAAAAAGTTAGGAAGTCTGGTAAGTCCCCGTTTTTCTTCGGTTTGTCCCATACGAAGTAGGAATGCAAGCAACTCGTCACCCGTGTTGGATCGGTGGAAGGTCCTCCAAGTATGAACCAGTCATTTCTTTCTGCATTGGAAGCTAGTTCCACAAAATGGAAACAAGATTTGAAATGACAATCTCCCATTAATAATGTTTTTTATTAATGATATTAAACCTTTATTTACCATTAATAAACCAGATTATTATTATTATTACGGTATATTATGGTAATGAATGATGGGTAATGATGGTTGAAAATAATGGTTGTTCCATCAAATGGTAATGTTCCAATGGTAATGGTGAACTCTGCATCTTGATCAAAACTCCACAATCGTGTGATCTTCAAATCCACTATCTTTGATAGTAACCGAAAAACACATGTGTCATATTGTTTGATATTGTTTGAATCTCATTGTTTCATGTTTCAAAACAAAAAATGTGTTTGATAGTATCTGATAGTAACAATCCAATCCATCACATGTTTGGTCGTTTTTTTTTTCCATACCCTCTGGTTATGTCAAAATAGCTATTGAAAATGGCCCATTGAAATAGTGGTCTTTCCCATTGAAAATGGTGATTTTCCATAGTTATTTGTATGTTTACCAGAGGGTACGTTCCCATGAACAAATCACTGGTGCCCAGTCACATCCGAAGCACCGAAGCCAGCGCCTCCAAGAAGGCTTTCAGCTCAAGGACACAGGGATGCCTGTAGCGTTGCAAGATCGATCGGATCGTCCCGGGGAAAGTAAGGGGGAACCGGGAACTGGATTTCATGGTCATGTTTTAGATGGACAAAGGGGGAAAGTGATATGTTGTAATGTGATTTAACATGACTTAATATGACTTAATATAATTCAATATAATATGATGTAATGATGTAATATGATTCATGATGTAATATATGATTTAATAGGATTTAATACCGGTACGATTTAATATGATTTAAAGGAATATATGGGTGAACTAAGCCACATTGGGCATGTAAATCATCTGGTGAGTGGTTAGTACCTTTGTGATGTGATTCTCCAGGAATTTCAGCAGAACTTTTCCCCGTCATTTAGTGCTCTACGCATAGAACATGGACTTAAATAGTATAGAAGATCTTGGTTTTCCTTGGCCATACATCACTCGACCCTTCGCCTCTGTTCACAAATTTGGATATGATATGATATGATATATTGATATATATATATATATTGATATCATAGGACCTGGGGGTACCCCCCACACTCTGCAACCAGGGCTGGTTGGGGCCCCCCTATGGCCGGGTCAAAAATGATCGTCGCCTCAGGGTACGATCGTCGCAATGAAGCTGTCCGGCTTCCTGGTGGTCGTTGGGTCGTTGGGTCGGTGGCATGGCTTCCTCCGGTGTCAAACGTGGCTAGCTGGGAAATCCCCGAACGTGCTATGGGGTGTTTTCATGGCAAAGTGTGAGAGGATCATCTATAAATGTGGGATTTTCGATTGACACGTTTGATTACCAGAGGATAACATGAATGTGTAACACACAGTATGCATGCAAATGTATCTATGCGTTTGGGTAGTTTTTACCCCCAAAACTGCTCAAAATTGATCTTTACAGACAATATTGACGATACACCTTTGGAATCGGGTACCTCACTTTCAGACAAACCCCTAGCCTTTCCTCAAGAATGTTACTGCACCATCCCAGGCTCTGAGGATACCGGCGTGCGTGAAGAGCGCATAGGGTGCTGGAGTCTCCCCGGTGCCCTGGAGCATCGTCCGGTTCTGGATCACTCGTCCCGTGAATCCCACCAGATATTGACCAGGAATTGGCCAAGTTCAGGAAATTACATAACCATGGGAAATGGACCATTTACAGGTTATATATAGGTTATATATATATATATAATCTATAAATGGGAATATATATGGAATATGTAAGGTATATACCTGGTTGGTGGTGCAAACACACCATCTTGAAAAATGATGGAGTTCGTCAATGGGTTTCGGATGACATCCCAGCCATATGAAATGGAAGTCATAATCCAGCCATGTTCCAGTCACCACCAACCAGATATGATATACCATTTATAATGGTTATCCCTATTAAATCCCATGAAATCCCTATATTTCAGCCATGTTCCAGTACCAAGCAGATTGCTAGTCATGGAGGTCATCCCAGCACGATGAATCCCTAGGGATTGACCGTTGATCCGCCTCGATGGTCTCATCTTTGGCTCCAAAGAAGCTACCTGAACCAAAAATATAGGGGATATATGGGAATATTCTGTGAATATACAGTATTCTTAAGCAGGGATTTAAGGTGCTTGACAAAAATCAGATTCTGATTTGGGAAAGAAAATCAACATGGCTTCTGCCCGCACTCAAACAGTTTCGAGAGAAAGAAATTCATGGACAAACATGAAAAATATTGCAAAATATGGCAAAATATTGCAAAATATTTGAAACATGTCATCTGGAAACATCGAAACGATGTCATCTTTGCACGATGAAACGGAGTGCTTCTGTCACGTGTTGAGACCCAGTCATCCTTGCAGGACAGTAACGGCCATGAGTTGGGGCTGGTAAATCCCCATTTTAAGACATACCCCAATGATATTGTTGGTTCCAGATTAAATTTCTATCCCTGCAAAATGATTGGCAGAAGTACTCCCATTACATTCCCAGTCTTGTTGATAAAAAAAATCGCCATGTATTGGCAAAAAATCACAATGTTTGACCACCCAAAAGATGCAAAGTTTGTGAAATCCTACAAGAATAGTGATAGATTGAACCGTGTCTATCTTCTTTGGTGGCGTTTCATGATAAAATATGTATGTACATATATATATATATGGAAAAAAATAAAAACAATCACGAACCTGAATAAAATCAAACATGTTGGGATAGTTTACCCCAATCCACTTCCCATCACTCCAGCGACGTCGCGACGTGAGGTCGTGATGAAATTTCTCCAGATATAATTAATGTTATATATCCCATTAAAAAAAAAAAACATTCATACGGTGGTTTCCTAAGATAGGGGGTACCCCAAATCATTCAAAATTAGACCATTTTAGTACTGAAACTTATGGTTTTGGGAATCCCCCATTTTAGGCAATGTCCCTATCCCCACGGGTTGGTGGTTTGAACCCCTCTGAAAAATATGAGTTCGTCAGTTGGGATGATCAAATTCCCAATATATGGAAAGTCATAATCCAGCCATGTTCCAAACCACCAACCAGATATATTGTTATTCCAATTATTAACCATTATGAACCATAGATTAACCATAGATTAACCATAGATTAACCATAGATTATGGAAAGCCACTCAGCCCACTATATCTCCATGATCTGTCGGCCGCCAAGCATCCAATAGTCTTGAGGAGATCAAAGGCAGCTGCTCTTTGGGACCAAAACTTGGACGCGGACAAAATAAAACATTGGGATGTTCGTAAAGCAAACACAATTAACAATATCCCGATTAGTAATGATTGATAGAACAACAATATTATAGTAATATTACTAACACCATGGTTGATAGAGTGATGAGTAATGATTACAGTAATATTGATTATTGATTAAACATGACTAAAAATGCAGTGAGAATCAATAAACATTGTTCCCTTTGATGGTTTGAAACTGTTAGTAAAGCAATGTCATAAACCACCCGTATCTTGATAGTTTCAGCCCCACTGATTTATGGCAAATTTGGGGTTCGCAGAAACTATTGTTTTACTATTGTTTTAGAGATCATGTGTGACCAACGTGGTTTCACCGGTGGCAAGATTCGTGATGGAGATTTCACCCAAATGGGGATTTAATGGGATGTTGAAGGGATGTTAATGGGATATTGACATTGATGCTATAGCCTCTGGTAAAAAAAATTGCTATGGAAGCCATGGCCTATTTACAAAGGATATATGAAGAATGGTGTTTGTCCATAGCTATGTTAAATTACCAATGGGCAGTACAAAGAATAATGAAAATACGGAAAATAATGAAAATAACTTACAATGGATAGTAATTATATAATGGTTTAATATAAATTTAATAGAAACGTTGATGACAATCTTCATAACACTACCAATAATAATAATCATAATAATAATACTCATACTCGTGAAAAATTATCCACTCAACCAAAACCTCAAGATACTGGGCGCGCATTCACTCTGGATGAACCAACCAAACGGAGAAGTGAAGCAACACAACGGGTGTATGCTTCAGCCGCTTCCAGAGCGGCATCCTTCAAAATTGATGATCATTCATATCATAATTCATATCCATCAAATCCCTACGGTGGTTGCGAAATCCTGCACCACCAACCGGATGGTTGAAACATGTTGAAACCCTCTAAAGAATGGGATTAACATGGGATAAACGACCGTTGTCAACTGGTGATAACCGGATTTCTTCCACCATGAAATCCCTATGGTTTTCGCTCCCGAAAAGCTGAGGCACTGCATAAAGCACCAGAGCGCCTCAAAAAAACGGGCCAACGATGCCCCAGGAAACCCTACACTGGTAATCATCCATAGGCCATAGAAAACCATAGGAAAACCATAGGAAAATGGTGGTTTAATGGTGGTTTAATGGGGTTTAACCAACAAAATGGTGTTAATGGGATGTACCCTCTGGTAAACAAACATAGCTATTGAAAATGGCCATAGAAATAGTGGATTTTCCCATTAATAGCATGGTGGATCTTTCCATAGTTGTGTAAACGTTTACCACAGGGTATCTAAGATTGGCCAGGCCCACTTATAGTTGATATTAGTTGATTTACCGAACTTAAAGATGGTGATTTTAACCACTTCGCGAACTGTAAACGTTGACCAGAGGCTAAATCCACGGGTTCATCATTTTCCCTATGACCCTATGGCTGGGGGCATGCCCCATTTTCAGACAAACCCATATCTAAAAAACCTCCCATAGTGAAAGGCGCCAACATGAATAGATCCTGTGACTACTTGAGGGGTTTTTTCCCTGGGCATTTTAATATTAGGTCATATTAGGGGGAAGGGATTCGTATCAAAGTGTCGAGTTGTGAGCAGTGGGGTGACACTTTATTTCTGAATCCTTTTGGGGGGGGCCATAAGTTTGATGCACAAATCGAATTTCATATGGTTGGATCATGTTTCTTTAACCAGGCATCATTGGAAGTTGCTGGAAGGCTGTTTTTTGGCAACGCACAAAAGCAAAATAAAGCAAAGACGTAAGTAAGAGATACAGTGGGGACAAGTAATTGAGCGGACCTGAATACAGTCGGTAAGTTTATTTGGTGTTCTGACCCTTCAAAACTTGGACAAAAAGACACTGAGTTTCCCGCAACGCATTCCTGTGAGCTTGGCGCGGGGCTGTGCACCCCACGTATCGTACGCGACGACTGAGCCAAAAGTGGCCCTGGCCAATCTTATAGATACCCTGTGGTAAACTAACATAACTATGGAAAATCACCATTTTTAATGGGAAAATCCACTATAAATGGCCATTTTCAATAGCTATGTTTGTTTACCAGAGGGTACCAAAAAAAACAAACATAATTATCAGCACTTATCCATGTTTATCCCTAGCAAACGACAAAGTATTGAACCACCCCAAGCGTGTGGTTTGTTCGGCTCTGGGTGGAGGATCATTCCCAGAAATCCCACGGAAAATCCCTGCATATTGGGAGAGGATAGTCCAACAACATGGCGAAAGCACCAACATGAGGAGATACTCTGGAAATAGTAATTTGAACCAAACAGATTTACATATATTGAAATTGATACGTACAATATATATATATAATTATATGATATTATATATTATATTATATTATATTAGATTATATTATATTATATGATATTATATATTATATGATATTATATTATATGATTTTATATATTATATAATATTTTATATTATATGATTTTATATATTATATGATATTTTATATTATATTATATTATATATTATATTATATTTTATATATTATATTATTATATTATATTATATTATATTATAATATATTATATCATACTA
>Ga0126342_10017288_pt1 | contig 12481 bp, 10 predicted proteins | sample Cyp1metagenome_FD_92528 | JGI IMG/M metagenome (GOLD analysis project Ga0126342, IMG submission 92528) | Coral microbial communities from Lord Howe Island, Old Settlement Bay, Australia - Cyphastrea 1 metagenome | ecosystem: Host-associated > Invertebrates > Cnidaria > Coral ...
CATTCTAAGAATGTCAAGAATCCAACTATTCATATTGGCGGTGATATAGCCATAATATTCCCATGATTGCTGTTTAAATCCCCCATCAGAAAAACCAAATATGGCCCAGGAGGCTTAAGGTAAATCATGGTTTATGGTTTAGATTCATTAACAGCTATATTTATCCACATCAAATCGCAACAAAATTTTTATTAAGGAACAAATCAAGAAAACGTGGATTAATCCTATGAAATCCTATAGGTTAACATCTATAAATCATCCTACTTATTGCTCCCATCTAAGCTGATTATGGCGGCTGCACGTTTTTTCGTAGGTTTCAGCACCAAAGTGCTCACCACGGACATGGACATCCAGATCCTGGACGATGAGCTCGGTACCGATCTCGCGGCCCGTCGCTATCGCCAAACTGCGAAAGGTCGCTGGTGTTTGAGGTGTATAACTATAGTAACTATAGTAGTTGTCCATCATTTATTGGATACTCATTATTTATCATTTTATCAATGATCATCAATGATCATTTATAGTATGTGTTGAGGGATTACTAAAGATCATTTGTAAACTATAATTTACTATAATCATTGGGAATAACCAAGCAAAATTTCTGGTCAATATTATGAACATGGCATGTTCGCCGGGTATGAATTTCAGGCTTTGCGAAGTGGAAGCCATTTTTTCCATGGAAACAGATGACCTAAAGCCTGGTTTCTCATAGATTTTTGGATGTAAAAAGCCAACTGGCTGCCCCATTCAGGGCAGTTGCCACCCCAATGATGGTGAAGATCCGCCCTGATCACCGGGGGTCAGCGAAGGGCTCGCTGGGGGTTGGGAGAATTCTGACAGAAAATTCATCGATCCCTCGCCATAATAGCTATGTTAAATTACCAGAGGGTAACTGGGCAATTTCCCGGAACTTCCCGGAATGTCCCATGTCCAGATGACTTCAGATGACTTCCAAGGACTCCGTTGAAGCATCTTGGGATGCTTGGCTTATTGAGCTGCCTGTCAGGTACGCTTTGGTCATTTGACATAGCTATTGAAATTGGTGAATTATAGTTGATTTACCTATTGAACATGGTGATGAATTCCAGTTCGCAAACTGTAAACGTTTACCAGAGGCTACGCTTTCTTCTCCATCTCCAGTGTTTATTTCGCTTCAGAATTGGAAATCCCTTCATCCAAGGCTGGCTTAAATACCACTCCAATCGAGCCAGCCTTGGATGTATTGGATCTATGGGTGTTGAAATCATGGGGGATGAGATTCTTATGACATTGAGTGTTTTTTGATGTCAATGATCCACTGGTGGATGACATGTTTGTTGATAAAAATATTGGAATGATGGGGACGTATTCCCTAATTGAAATACTTAGAATATACGGCCCAGCGAATCATAGCAAAGACATTTACAGTACCTAGTACTACAGGCATTTAGAGCCACGGCTATTATATATTTATCCACTAATTACAGTATTTTTGACCCAACCAATGAAGAATTGCCATGGATTCTCTAAGGATTGCCATAATAGTGATGACGAAGAGGAGGCCCAGCGGGGTTCGGGGGTTCGGGTATCTTTTGTTGACCTCGTAGTTTTGATAGGTAATCCCTATTGGTTGTAGATGATTTGATGGTTGAACAATGTTGAACACACATGAATATGATACAGGCATATAATATAATATAATATAATGTAATACAATATAATATAATATAATATAATATAATGTAATATATAATACAATATAATATAATATGATGTAACATAACATAACATAATATAAACAATAATAAACATAATATAATGTAAGATTATATAATGTGATATAATATATACCTAAATATAATATAATATGACATAACATAATATAATATACCTATAATATACATATGATATGATATGATATAATATAATGTAATATAATATAGTATATTACAATATAATATAATATACAACACACACACATATTTACGGTATCTAATAAAATATTCAATGTACATATCTAATATAGTGTGCTTGATATGTTTCTCCCAGGAGGAGGAGGTCCTGCGCGGTCGCGGTCTTCTGGTGACGGGCAAAATTCTCAGTCACATTTGGAGCACCGGTCTGGGCCCTCAGCCCACCAGGAAATCGCCTAGGACCAAGGTTAGGAGGAACATGGGGAAATGGGGAAACTATGGTGATTTTGAATCATCAAAAATGGGGGATTGATATGTGATTTATGAATTTATGAATTTATGATAGTTTGACACAAAGTTCACTGGGCTAATCGTTGGGTTTATGGGATATGAATTGGTTAAATACAATATTCATGGGGCTTTTAAACCAAGTTAGAACTGGGGAGCCTCACCAACAGTACCATGGTATTTTTCGGTGATTTTCCAGCAACATGTGACCATGTGGGCTTATCACATGTTTATCAACCTAGCTGGCTTTATTGGCGATTCTGAATTGACCCAACGAGAATCAAAAGTGAAAACCGTGTGGACCACAGATCGGTCACGGATTGGTTGTTGTAAGGAGTTATACTACCTGGTTATTGGGGATTATCATAGCCCATAGTAGGGAAACCCCTCAACCAACTAGTATTTCATGAGATTGGAAGACAGGGTTCTGGATGGCTCAATAAGCACTGCTGTGAACATCCTCTCAGCCATTGGATCCATGCCCAGATGGAGACTACAAGAGGAAGCAGTTTCAGCGAGTCTCTACCAGCTGCTTGAACCACCAGGGATCAGACTGGGGATGACATCAGCGTCAGCGCCAAGAATTTCTAGGTGGAACTGTCCGAAGCCCATTTAGTTCGATGATTTTCCCAGCTATAAACCTCCATGAAAATAGGGGATTTTCATTGCCATATTTTCATCTGTTTGGGTTCCCGCTAGAATCGACGCGAGTTCACTTTTGACAGAACCAGGTGCTAGAGGGGCCTTATTCTTGCTCATGTCAGAGGAACATGGCTTACAGGCCGACATCGCTCCTTTAGTCCTCTAGTCTCAACATGTATATATATATATATACAATATATATATATACAATATATATATATATACATACATTATAATACAACATGTGTATATAAAATATTATGGTTATATGTAATTACGCTTAAATAAATATAGGTCGCTCCAGAGATGCGACTCGGTGTGGCAACCATCAGGTTGCGCTGTGCTGATTGCCTGCAGAGTAAGCCCCTTGCAGAAGGTCGAGCCGCTGCCGGCTTTGGATTGGTCGTTGGTCGTCAATCCTTGAAGGGATGGGCCATGGGATGACCAGTTTTATCACATCCCATGTTGGTTTTGACCATGACACATTCATATCATTGAGAAAGCAGAAAATCCTGGCAAGTTTGGAGCCCTGAATCTAGAGTTTTTTTTAAATGTCATGTTCCTCGTTTTCTTCTGGCTGGCTCAACCTTGAAACCAAGCAGATGAGGGACTATGATAATCTATGAAGTGGGAATCCTCATCCAGCAGAAGAAATATAACCAACCATCATGATCGACTGGGAATCCCCAGAATTTGGGATATTTTTCCAATAGGTTTTGGTTCCACTGATCATACAGTTGGGGGTCCAGTTCTGGTTGTAAGCGGATATATACCCATAGCCATTATATCCCATTAAAGTCCTATCCAATCCCATTGAGTCACCATTTTTCTTGGTTATATCTCCATATTCCATCATATTCCCATCACGTTCCCATCACATTCCCATCACATTCCCACCATATTCCCATTATATTCTCACTATGTGTATGTATATATATATATATTCCCATAATATTCCCATTGTATATGGTGGAGTTGACAGGCTGAATTGGTGGAGTTCATTCGCAACACCGTGGAACCTTCGCCTGTCACACTGGCCATCGGCGATGGAGCCAATGATGTGCCACGGCCATGAGGAATATATTCGGAATTGTGGCTTTGTCTGATTTTTTTTTTGCCAAAAAAAACAGTTCAAAAAAATGGTTTTGATGGATCATTTTCCCATGATTTTCCCATGATTTTCCCATGATTTTCCCTTGATTTTCCCATGATTTTCCCATGATTTTCCCATGATTTTCCCATGATTTTCCCATCATTTTCCCATAATTTTCCCATTGATGGATCATTCTGGATCATCATCATTGTGGAAAAGCCCCCAGGTGCCGATGATCCAAGCGGCACAAGTGGGCATTGGCATCGCTGGACGCGAAGGTGCCCTTTTTGGCGAATGGTGATTTTTGAGCTTGGTGATTTTATGGTTACCCTCTGGTAAACTAACATAGCTATGGAAAATGGCCTATTTATAGTGAGTTTACCTATTCAACATGGTGATTTTCTATAGTTTTGTTAGTTTACCAGAGGGTAATAGTGGTGAATGGATGGTGAAGAATGGATAATGGTTAATGATGGTTACCCGGCCTGGTAAACATACAAAAAAACTATGGAACATCACCACTTGATAGCTGGGTAAATCCACTAATCAGCATTTTCAACAGCTATGTTAGTTTACCAGAGGGTACCATACGTAGTTTAGTGAATAATTATATAGTCATTTGTGTCATTTTGTCAGCTTTTCCAGAATTGTTCCGTGGATTCTTGGACTCAAAGATGGTCTTGTTCTTGTTCCTGCACTCGTTTTCTGAGTCTTCAAGATCTTCCAGGATGCATCTGTGATTTTTTCCGGGGTTCTCAACTGCTTCCCGACAAAAGTTTCAGGTCGGCAAGCCGTGAACAACTCGGACTTTGCCATAGCCCAGTCATGGCCCCAGATCTTGTGACCAGTGCCGTGCCCGGCCGTGCCCCCCAGTTGTAAGTTGGATGAATCACACCCCATTAAAGTATCGGTATAGTATAGGTATATCTACCATAAAGCCATTCAAATCATCCATGAAATCTTCAGTTGCTTTAGTTGGTTTATATAACCCCCACGAAAACATCCATTTACTGTAGTATTACTATAGTTATATCTACCATAAAGCATAGTTAATTCAGCACCCTTTTTCAGGCAACGAAACGTTGAGGGGGGCCCCCATAGTCAGATTGGGTGATTTGAGGTTCAGATTTCTGGAGAGACTCTTGCTGCTGCATGGTCGCTGGAACTATAGGAGAGCTTGTATGTTCACTCTCTTCACGTGGCTTGGAAACTGTGGACATCCGTGGGCATCTGTGGACACTGTCTGGTTGGTGGTGACTGGAACATGAATGGATGATTTTCCATTTCATATATGGGGAACTCATATTTTTATAACAGGGGTAGGGCTCAACCACCAACCAGCTGTGGTCGGTGATGTCATCACCTGAGGTTCTGGCGAAATATGGTGCAGGTCTTGCTCATTGTGAAGCTTGGATGAGATTGGCTCGGTGGCGTTACGTGACTTTCCGAAAAAAAGCAGACTTACTACATCTTGACGTGACGAAAAAATGACGACATGAGGGTTGTTGGTTGTTATTCGGAATTGAACGCTCCAAAACTAGATCTGCTCCCGAAACTGCTCCCGAAGCAGTTTGCGCCATTCAGAGTGCCAAAGCCATCAGTCCCAAATGTGGCATGCGGAAGCCATACTGGGACCATACCTGGGACCATACCTGGGACCATACCTGGGACCATACCTGGGACCATACCTGGGACCATACCTGGGACCATACCTGGGACCGTCTCATATGATCTACCACAAAGTGTTCTTCCAGTTTCGGCAGGCGAGATTACTAAAATGACATAGTGATCAGATGTGACTAGCATGATGCAAACCCGAAAAAAAAATCCACTTATTCCATTTATTCCACTTATCCCAGCACTTATCACACTTCTCCCAGAATTGGAAGGGACAGCCGGAACACTCCCATCTGCTGAAACCTCCGGCCTTCCCAGGCTCTATACCTTGATCTCCGGATATTCTGGGACCAGTCTTTTCGAAGATGCTTGGAATGCTGTGATTCTCTCATTTTTTGCTTGGGATTTATGCAAAAAGCTGGGGAGTTGATGGGATGGAATCCACTGACGATTCCACATTTCTGTTGCGACATTTTGTCATCTTTTCTTGCCAAAAAAAGCATATGATTGGCTGCTTGTCCCATTTTCGGACGCTGATCGTTTGTGCTCAGGACTGGATTCGTCTCACTTTCAATGGTGTTTGCACCATGCCAATTCTACCGCCCGGATGTATCGACGAGGCGACCCCCCAGTAATGGATTACTGGCTTTCCCACGTTTTCTTCACCGAGCTATTTCAATCATGTGAATCCCGCGATGATTTTTTGGGTGTGTAGCCTTTGTCAAAAAATGCGCCACAAGGGAAGCGTTTTGCCAAAAAAAAACGTTGGGGAAGCTTCACCTTCACCTGGGGAATCCCAGAGGATTTCGAGGAAGACGAGATTCTGAGACATCCAGATCAATATCAAGTCGGGCCGAATTCTGAAGACCTCAACGCTCGCAGAGTTGTGCCCTGGCCACTGAGACATGACTGGAAGTCCCCCGCCCAAGCATCCGAAGCCGAAGCACTGCACAGATTCCGAGGTTATGACGATTACAGTGGCCATTTTGCATGCTTTGGTGAAGCCTGGCGGATTTCCAGCTCCCTAAACTCTTCCTGGTGAGATTTCGATTTATGACAAGGGGGCTGGGAAGGGTGACATTTCGCATAGCATTTGAGATCGGCGTTTTTCAACTTACAGAATCAGAATTCATGCTCCATTCATCCAGCAGGTGGGACCAGCACCGAAAGCACCGAAAGCACCGAGGATTGTGGTGATTACGCTCTTCGCATTCCCTGCCCTGGAATGCAGTGGATCAGGTTGCTTGGTGAGGGAGATAGATAGATTTTGGGGTGACTGCTAAGAGATTCCTATCCATATGATTCCATATGGAGGTTTCCTATTTCATGGTGGTACCCCCAAATATCATCCAGTCAGACCATGACTTAGTATTGAAAGCCATGGTAACTAAGGGATCCCACATTTGAAGAAATCCCCACATGATATTTTCTCAGCATTTCTTGGGACCAGGTCTTTTTTTGGGGACTGGTGTCGCAATGTGCTGCAGCCTAGGCGATTACTATACCTTTGGGACCATTTGCTACACCTGTTTGATTCTGGATGTCAACTACCGAGCATACTTCCTCTCGATCCTTGCCCTTGAGACACGGGTCGTTGTGACGGGTCTTGATGACTTTTTCCAACGGAACGCTGGAGATTAGAACCGGCGAAAAACATGGAGATGGGAGGTGTTTGGGGCAACTTTGAACCCAGGTTGAATCATAGCTCGCGGATGCGGGACTTTTTTCTCCTCCGTTTTTGGAAGCTGAGATGATCCGAAACCATGCGATTTTGGGGGGCCAGACATGTCCAGACCAACCATGGTGCCATGCCCAGGAATAAAAACAGCCGCTACTACACGATGCTCACTGCAGTGGTTTCCTTTGGAATGTGCCATGACGATTTTTCGAAAAAATGGCAGGGAATTGGTTTAGAATGCGATTTGAGCATTCTGTTGAATGGTGGGTTTGTCACTACGGTCCCCCCATTTTCTCCGCGGTGAATCATCATTTTCACCAGAAAGAAGCAGAAAAAGTTGGGGTTCTTGGATGAATGACCTATGGGCCTATGGGCTGAGATCCACCTTTTTCGTCAATGGATTGGTTTTTTTCGGGAACATCTACAGAAAACCCATGGTTGTTTTTACTGCCAGATTGGGTTTAGGGTTTCCTGCCAAGTTTTCCACCAATTCTGATGAGTGAGGTATAGCTTTTACCTGGTGGTCTACACTGTATGGCAGTGGCTTTGTGACAAACTGACGCCCAATATGTACCACGTCCCTGCACACATGGTTACCAAAAGTGCCTATTTCTACATTTGCATCTTCGTGGTACCGTGACTTGGCGCTTGAACTCAGCAAAAGCTGTGGGGGTTGGAGGATAGTTCCATCAACTGAATACATCAATTCATCGTTTCAACTCACCCTTTTTCCCCAGGGGAATGAAGGGAACGGCTTAATGAAACTGTTGAACTGCGTGACGCAGCGGAGGGCTGCTGTGTCGCGAGACCTCGACGGCTACAACGAGAGATAGCGTTGTCAGAATCATTTTGGCAGCAGAGTCATCATTTCCACAATTATGAAGGACTAGTCTGCTATAATACCTGTTTCATTGTGGATTAGTATGACCGATTGTGGATTTCTACTTCTATAACAACCAGCATTTCAGTGGGATGGGAAAACGGGGGTTGCTTGTTATGTCCATTTGTGGCATGACTTCTCCGTGCGAGGTTCACAGCTTTTGTTTATGATACGTGGCCTGGTTGCATCACCCAGTTGGGTTCAAAAGTGGGTGAAGCACCCAGAAGCACCCAGAATTTATGGCAATTCTATGCAATTCCAATAGGGGAAATGTTGACAAACCATGGGATTTTACCTTTTTGATCTGCTGGAACTTGGCGGGGCTGAGGTTCTTCCATTGGTTGTACCATCGAATTATATCTCCAGACCGTGTCGACCGACTTCAGATCGAACTGGAAGAGGCCAAAGACGAGCGACAAGGCTCGGCTGGCTCGTCAGTATCAGTGTATGAAAAAGACAACGGCAAATTCCATAATTTTCTTCCTCCTGATCCTGATCCTGATCCTTGTGGTCCTCCTCCTCCTCCTCATCATCATCATCATGATGATCATCGGCACCCCAGTATCTTCATGAACACGCGACATTGCTTTCAACAAGAGATACATATTTCGATGCAACGGTTTGAGGGGGAAACCGGGCCTCCACCTGGATTTTTTTTTCGTATGTTGGTTGTATCATACCATTTTTCATGCACCATTTGAGATATGGGGATGGGTTTTCGTTTATTTTTAGTATTAACATGTACCCAATGACTTGACTTATGTTCGACCAAAGGCCATGTTCGACTGTCGGTCATATCACTACATCACCATGGGTTGTGGGGGTTACATCCCAACTTGTAGAGGTTGTCACCATGGTTATAACCTTTCATAAGCCCAACTGCACCTCCAAGTATACTTTGTATACTTTGTGCCGAGTGTCCCACAGCAAAGACATACTATCGTCCTTACTAGCAGATGGCTCCATAGTCATTCAACGTGAATTCTGAGGACAAGGACATTTAGATTGTCGCAGCTTGGCCAGGATTGCATAGGCAGGTTGCAACCCCATTTTCCAAGGACAGGTGGAAGTTGCACCAGTGTCACCAGGGATTCACTCACATGAATTCTCACACGCTTTAGGATACGTTCAGTCAAACACGACAACACACAATTCTCCCAACAATAGATGTTTTTTTTCCTTCAAATGAATATTTATAGATGATTTTCATGGGATTTTCCCATTCGAACCTCAAGTTCCAGTTTTTTTTGGACATGCCCAGGTTTGACCTCAGACACCTCGGACACAGAGATGGGGTCCTTCGGTTGCAGCGCAGCGTGGAGACATTTCGGTAACTGGTTAAGCCATAGTTACCACACCATTCAGCAACTAATCCCATTGAAAAAGCTGGGTCAACTAAGCCCATCTACTGGTGGAGAACCATGTTGTAGCCATGTTTTTTTGCCCCATGTTTACATGGGAATAGCCAGTGAATTGGGGGACTTCTCCGACACACAGCAGGTTTTTTTTTCCAAGCGATGCATCCGAGGTCGGGCTCAGAAGCGGAAGGCTTGATGATGGAATGTGGTCGCCGCGACTTTGAGCCGGTGGAGTGCAGGATCGCCTGCCCATGTGCCGACGCTGCAGGAAATCGTTTCGGGAAATGCCATCCAAAGGGATGAAGTTGGTGTTGACTTGAAGTTGTTGGACAAAAATTGGGTGTCCCTGAAAAAAACTCGGGGAAACATGATGAACCATGTATCAAGTCCCAATAAACATGGCTAGCATTTCCATTATATCACATCTTGTTGGTAAATACCATGGGGAATCTCATTGGGATATAGCCCTTTTTTGGCCACTTGGAGGGTCCGATGGCTGCCATGAGGTTTGGATTGGCCATATCACAAGAAGGTCCGGAGCCTCAAAGCCTTGGTGAGCCTTGGTGCCATTGAATCCATCATTTTGATCGGTTGCCTTCATAAGATGAGAAGTCATCTGGCAGAAGATCCTTCATTCCAATCCTTGACTCGGAAGATTCATGGATCTTCCATGGATTTTCCCAGTGAACGGGGAAAAAAATGTCGCCATGGCCATGTCCGGGTCCGTGGCCAACGGGCGGAGGTCTTTGGACTTGCAATGCTTGGATGGATCGTTCTTTGGTGCATTGCAGCTGTCTGTTTGTGTCACTTGGATCAACGATCTGGCAAATCCCCGCTGTGCCAGGTGGGGCCTGGAGAATTGGACATTGACCCCAAATTGACCCCAAAATCCTCATATTTCAATGAGGGAAAATGATGATCACCCATGGGTATATGGGATAGCTGGGATACTTGTTGAGGCCTTTCCGCTGCGTTGTTCGACATGTTCCACGTGCCCCGAGGGGAGTCCCAATCGAAGAAGCAACTTCGCATTGTCTACGATGCAACTCGCCAAGTCACTGGTTGTCCTAAAATACGGGTACCCTCAAGTCACCATGGGTTTCAATGCTGAAATGGTCTGACCTTGATGATTTTGGGGGGTACCTCCATTTTAGGAAACCTCCATACATATATACGTATATAATTACAAACACAAACTATATATATATATATAATGTGTATATGGGTCATCACCATAATTAACAATCTGTTTACAAAGTGACACGCACCTTCAAGCAATCCCCTCCCCCAGAAACCGCTGCTTCAGTGGCCGTACAGGATGACAACCAAACCCATAGATTCCATAATGTTGACCTATGATTTGTCAATGCCCCCTGAATAAAGCTAAATTTTTCCCAAAATAAATATTAAATGCCCCCTAAATAAAGCTAAACTTTTTTGGCCCTAAACCCAGATTTGCCCAGATGGGGCTGAAAAAAAATTGTCCATAAACCCAGATTTCTCCAGATTTGCCCAGATGGGGCTGAAAAAAATGTCCATAAACCCAGATTTGCCCAGATGGGGCTGAAAAAAATGTCCATAAACCCAGATTTGCCCAGATGGGGCTGAACAAAAAATGTCCATGCTTTATTTGAGGTGGCTTTCATGTGTCACCTGGGTGCTTATCCTATATGCTGCTTCTGATTTAGTCCTCTTCCTTCTCTTCTCCTGATGCTTCCACTTGAGCAAGCAGCAGCAGCAGCAGCTGCAGCACCACCACCACCACCACCACAACCAACAACATCCCTCCTAGCACCAAAAATTCAGAAAAAAACATGCAGAAAAAACGCACCATCCCCTTCAGCCCTGGTCCTTCCCACTTTGGCACTTTATTGGCCTTCTGAGCTTCATTTCTGATGTGGTAGCTGAGGGCTTTGGCTGCATCACACCTCAAGCAACCAGTTTGATACCTGCAGCTTCCACATAATGTCAGCTTCTCATCTGCACGCTGAATCTGATAAACTGCATGGTCTGATAAATCCTTGACTCTGAAAAACTGGGAATTCTTTGTCATGTTGGCTATGGCATCTAATGCTGCTGCACTTTTGTGATCTTTCAACTTCTTCAGTCTCTCTGATGCTTTGGTATGTGCATCTTCCTGCTTTTTTTTCAAAGATGCTGCTTGTTTCTCAGCCTCATGCTTGGCCTTCATCAGCTTATCAAACTCTGTCTGCAATGCCTTCTGAAGCTTCTGCACCTTGATCTTCCAATCACTCTGCAGGTGGTCTGGCCAGCCTCTGCTGGCTGGACCTGATGTGCTTCTGCATGCCTCCTGCTCCATGTAAGCAATGACAAAAAAGCCACAATCTGCATTTTTTTGCTTGATGTGATTGCATCGCTGGAGCTGGACTTGATCTTTCTCCACTGAATCAAACAAGCTGATCAAAGCAACTGCTCTCTGATGGCACTCTTTGTGCAAGCTGCTCAAAGTCTCATAGTATCTCCAGCCTGATGAATCCTTCACAAGCAATGTCCAATGTGCAGGACTGTGGCCCTGGATTGGGCAAAGGAGGATCTCCACACCTGATGCAAAACTCAAAATGCTTGCCTGGAGATGCTGAAATGTCTCCTCATCCTCACTGGTCAAATTGGTGCTCAATCTGGCTACCAAAGCTGGATCCAGCATCTGAACCTCATAGGGAATCTTCAAGCTGTATCTCATCCACTCCCAAGCTGCAACTAAATGCTCATCTTCTAGATACCCATCTGCTTCAATGGGCTGCAACTGCAATGAGTACTCGACAAAGGGCTGAGGGAAACAAGCCATGACTTCCAAAATCTTCTGCATCACTGCTCTGCTCAAGGAGTTGAAGTTCTTATGTTGCACTGGCTTCTTCCACTCTGCTCTTTCTTCCTCAATGTGGTTTGTGGCACAGCTGATGGTGCCACTGGCTGTGAAGACAGTGGCCTTGTGCTCATTGATGCTGCTCAATGTCCCTGTCTTTCCAAAAGATTTGGGCCCAGCCTGCTCATCTGTGATTCTGACCTCTAGGC
>Ga0126342_10017289_pt1 | contig 12480 bp, 9 predicted proteins | sample Cyp1metagenome_FD_92528 | JGI IMG/M metagenome (GOLD analysis project Ga0126342, IMG submission 92528) | Coral microbial communities from Lord Howe Island, Old Settlement Bay, Australia - Cyphastrea 1 metagenome | ecosystem: Host-associated > Invertebrates > Cnidaria > Coral ...
GCCCATATTCTAAGACCAAGGTTCTCGGCCTAGCTCTGAAAACCCTATTCCCCGAAGAGCGGCTTAGCTCAGCTAAGCAAATCTTAAGGTTTTATATTCTAAGTGCTGGTCCGTCATTGTAAACCAGTCCAAAAGGCGGATGCATTGTATGTTGGTATGTTGGTGTACTTTAGGGATTTGTTCCACGGGCCGAAAACACGCCGGGAACGTTTGAGGATTGAAATTTGAGGCGAAATTGTTGGAACTTGAGCACATGTGTTCACTGTAAATTGGGATACTACAAAGTGAAAGCGGCTAACACATGAGAAAATATTGGTCAAACCCACTTCCAACACGCTAGAACTGGAATTATATGAAAAAAATAGGTCACACACCACACAGAGCAAAACAAAATAGAATGCATATCAGTCATATCAGTCAACGGTCTCAAATGGACACCTAAAAAAGACAGGATCTACGGTCTCGGATGATCAATCAACATAATTACCCTCTGGTAATTTAACATAGCTATTGAAAATGGCCATTTATAGTGGATTTACCCATTAAAAATTGTGATTTTCCATAGCTATGTTAGTTTACCAGAGGGTATTTTTGTTTGGCTGAAAAATGTGATACCTAAGAATTGGAGTATCAAATCATAGGTAAAATCGGAGTATTTTCAGGTACCTAATGATCAAATGCCGTCATGTTGTGACATGTCCATCCCATTTCCCTTGGATTTCGCCGAGGGGAATGGCCGCCATGGCAGTTTAATACTTCAATTGCTTGTCAGAAATGGGTATACTTATCGCACAACCATATGTCTAGCATATATATGTATAACCTATAAGAGCAACATATATATATAGCAATATATATATATAGCAATACTATTATGTATATATATATATATATGTGCTACCTACATACATACATACATACATACATACATACATACATACATAAATACATACATACATACATACATACATACATACATACATACATACACACATTACATTATATTTACATTAAACATTTACAATTACATTACATTAAATTACATTACACATAGACATATACATACGTATATATATACATATTGTGATCATTTGTCATGTTTGTAATACTGAATGCCAACCATCAAAAACGTCATGTCGCCTAGGCCATCCCTGGCAGAGGACACAAAGGCAGTCGCGGATGGTGACCTTACTGCTGATGGGTACCTGAAAAAACCTTCGTGGCATCGGGATGTAGATATACCCTCTGGTAAACATACAGAAACCTATGGAAAATCATGGAAAATCACCATCCTGAAATTCGGCAAATCAACAATTTCTATGGGCCATGGCTTCAATAGAAAAGTGTTAAATGACCAGAAAGTATCTACTTTGTGTGTCACGTGTTGATGGCAAAATATACCAGGTTAGCAGAGTCAGGTAATACCACCTGAAGTTTGGAGAATCCCAATCTAGAGGACAATGCATCCAACATGGCATTTTTTTGGAGAAGATAATGTTGAAGCAGATGATGAAGAAGAAGAAGATAACGATGATTCTTGGGATACCATATTTTCAGACAAACCCATTTTGAGTAGTGTCAAGTCTGGAAATCTTGATCTTTTGGACTCAGCCAATTGACCCGGCAGCGGTTCCTTGAGCAGGTTTTGCTTTCATCTCCTACAAAGACCCTGCATCGCCAGAAGCTTAGAGAACTGGTGCCTGGATCGTTTGCCTGATCTCATATGACTTTTGACCTTCCAAAAGGTTCATCATCAGTTTCCCTATGATGCAACATTACCATTTTGCCGTATCCCGCATTTTGCGCCGTATCCACCTTATTTTCACACAAAGACGAATCATGATATTATTGTTTATATATCCCCGTTTGCCTCCATGAAATTGTTGGTTTCATACATGTATATATATATATATTCAAAACAACGGGTATACGCTATGTATATATATCTATACATAGCGTATACCCGTTGTTTTACCATGGTTTACCTATTTCTTTGCTGAAATCAAAGCTGGTGACATGTTTTACCGTATCCATCCCGGCTGATCCTCAGGGCGAAGGCTGCAACGCAGGAGCTTCATCAGGAGGTCGCCGGGAGAATTTGGTCGATTTAGCTATGAAAACTATGGTGATCTTAATCTCTATGTTAAACTACCAGAGGGTGAAGTTTAAGCATAGTGTGAATGGATTCTCTCAGACCCATCTATATGTTTGGCAATATATGGTAGCCTCAGGCGTTTGGCTTGTTTGGTAGATAAAAACATGTTGCACAAAAACTTAAACTTTGAGCGAGGGATCAATGAACAACCAAGTAACTGGGATGTGTGACCCCCAAAAAAGGATGCAGCAAAGTAGTTGTCCAACCCTGAAATAGGGGCACTGTAAATGACTTCTCTATTTTTTTGGGGGTCTGCTATAATAGGATACATGAGTACACATATGAGGATTTGTTTTTGTTGGATGTACAAATTGATTGAACTGGTAGTCTAAATTTAATTGGTGAGGATGCAAGAGTTTAAGCATCAATATGGGGATGGCTGTGTCTGAAGCTGAGGATACCAAAAATGATAAGTTGATAGTTATTCCCATGTGATTTTGGGTTAGATGATCGAAACTCCAAAAGTGAATCTCAATGCCACCTCTGAATAAGTACTCGCAAACAAAAAGAGCTCTGTCATGAATTTTGCCTCAAAGGGAAAACACTATTCGGTGCACTTGTTTGGCTCTGGGAATCAAACACATCTGGTAAACTAACATAACTATGGAAAATCACCATTTTCAATGGGTAAATCCACTATAAATGGGACATTTTCAATAGCTACTTTAAATTACCAGAGGGTATATTTGTTCCAAGTGTCCGGAACAAAGAAAGCACATGTTTCAAGACCAGGTTTCCCAAATTGTTTCCCTAGATATAATGATATACTGATATACTGTAGTCAGTACTCCATTTGACATTCAACAAACCAATCAGCCTTAGCCAATTCTCCCGAAATTTCAACTCATCAAACCATCTATAATTATTTCATCTACTGTAACTCAAACCAATTGAGTAATCAAGCACCCTGAGAATTGCAAAACATGTTCAACAAAAGAAATTATCTATATCTGGTTGGTGGTTTGGAACACTTTTTATTTTTCCCATCATATTGGGAATTTCATAATCCCAATTGACTAATTAATATGTTTCAGATGGGTAGGTCAACCACCAACCAGTATATTATATGTACCCTCTGCTTATTTAACATAGCCATGGAAAATGGCCCATGTATAGATGATTTTCCCATTAAAACCTCCATTTATGAGGGATTTTCCATGGCTATGTTAAATAACCAGATGGTATAATATCATCATAATCGTAATATACATCATAATCCATCATACCCTCTGGTAATTTGTTACAGTTTGCTACTGAAAATTGCCATAGAAATAGATATTTATAGTTGATTTCCCTATTAAAATATACATATCCAACATCCAAGTCCAGAAACGAATGGTGGCTTAAACGCAGATCAATGGGACGATGGTCGTGGTGGATGCAGCCATGGCGTTGGGCAGCCCAGAGGACTGCAGAGGGTTCAAGTTATGTGGAAAACCATAGGAAAAGCATAGGAAAACCATAGGAAAATGGTGATTTAATGAGAATGGAATTTAATGGGATTTACCTTCTGATATACTGGTATCATGACGGGATTTCAACCCATTGGCCCATCAATGACCACGACTAACAAATATTAACAATTATTAACTATCATTAATTGTTATAGGGGATAATAATAAGGATAATAATGGGATATCTAACTAATGTGGGAAAAAACAATGTCATAAACCTACCATGACTGGGAATGGTAACCATACCACCTATGATTGGGAATAAGTAGTCATGGCAGTAGAACCAGTAGGAAAAATGAACCTCCCATGACTGGTTTATTCCCAATCATAGGTGGTATAAACTTACCATTCCCAGTTAGAAACCTACCATGACTGGTTAGAAAAGTCAGGTAGAAAGAGATGAATGGTTATAACCCCAATAACTATAGTTATAAGTACCATGAACTATAGTTATAAGTACCATGACTTATGAAAAGTCAGTTAGTCCCATGACTGGTTTCTACCCCCATCCGCTGGTGACTTGGGAATGGGAAAGCAAGGCGTTCCGGTGCGGCAGCAATGCAGGCGCTGGTGCCATGAATTTTGGGGTCCTTTGATCAAGAAAAACTGGGATGTTAGAAAGCAAAATGGGATATCTATGGATATCTAATCTAGCATGAAACTGCGATTGAACTCATTTCATCAACTCAATTACAGATAGTGCCAACCAAAATGGGAGATGCCAGGAGCTTGGGATTCCTGCAAGACTGCAAGATAGGGATTTGCCACACAAATGGCAATCCGATTGACATCAAGTGTGGTAACAATAATTTGGTATAGAATACGGTATAGATAGGGTAGAATCAGCCAACTAGTTTGGAATGATACGGCTAGCTCGAAATAGGTGGAGTCGAAAGGTTCTTCAACCGGCTGGTGTTTTTTATATATTTCAAGCTGGGACCCCTGGACCGATAAGTTGGTCTATAATGTAGGCTAACCATGACTTATGGTCGCTACGTCTATAGATGTCTATCTATAATATTATATAATATTATATATATATAATAAACTAAATTATCCATCCGGGGGGTCTGCGTTGTTTGCTTTTCCACCCTGAAATGGTTCGGAGCTTGAAAAAAAACAGCACCACTTTTGTATCAAGTGGTCCCTTGTGCCGAAGCCGTGCTTTGAAACTACGGGTTTGCTTCGAAATTGTTTTTGTATACCCCCGATAAAAATAGCACTTGAATGGGGAAAATGAGTTTTTTTAAACCGAAATGGACATCGGTTTGCCCATAATTTTGAGAGCGGAAGAGATCATAGCTTGGTCTCAAGCTGCTGGGTAGTACCTCACAGCCACAGATTCTCCTCTGTGCCACCTGCCCAGCTTCTATGATGGACCCCGAGTGTTTCTTGGATATCTTGGATTTGACCGAAATAACAAACATACTGTGGATGGCAACGCGAAATCCTGCACCACCAACCGGATGGTTGAAACATGTTGAAACCCTATACATAGTGAGATGTTTACCACCGGACCTATCAACTGGTGATTCCGATTTCGCGTTGCCATCCACCGTATGTCTTGGATGATCTTGGCTGTTTAGATCCTGTCCAGGTAGCTGGAGGCCGGAACCGGGGAACCGGGCCGATTTGAGCATAAAACCCATGGTAAAACCAAGCATTTGATGTTGATATCATGGGATATGTAACATGTATATGATATAGTATGGATACATATATGGATATCATGTGCCATATATAATCATATATAACCACAATGTAACGAGCAATATGATGATTTAAGTCTTTGTCTGACAATTGGATGCACCCCAACTGATGGTAGTTTTCATTGGGAAAAGGATAAACATTCGTGGATTCAGGAAGCTCTTGACACGCCCAGGAGGCCATCAGGACCTCCCGGAAATCACTCATTTTTAGGAGGACTTCCCCCCGCATGCGTTTGAGGTCGGGTTTCTTCTCACTGAATGTAGTTGAGCCATGTTGAGCCATTTTGAGGCAGATTCGCCATGTACATAGCGGTCTTTGACCCCCTTGTGCGCCTAATGATCCGTCGTCAGGCATCTGAATCGTTATCATTTGCCTTCCGTGATACAATTACTGTAGCCACTAGCCAAAAGAAACATTGACTTTGAACAAACCACAGCTCTGGGTTTTCTTTTTTACAGTTCGTCGGGTTCCGATGGGTTCGAACAAATGCCACGGTTCGGTTCGGTTTTCTGAGTAACTTGATGCAATCGTTGCGTATCAACCCAGGTGTAGTGGATCAAACTTCGGTCCACTCCATAGATATTGTTTTTTTTACACATGGCACTACATCCCATATGCGAACCATGGCGCTGGTATATAAAAACCTACAATTGACTGGGGGATTTTGGACAAGGGCAAATGTTGGTAAATATTCCAGCACCATGGAGCATATACTTACTACATGTTGTGCCAATGAAGCCCCGCAAGTAGTGGGTCCATACGGGAATCTACTGGGTGAACCTGTGCCTTTCGCGATCACTAGAAGGAATACCAAAAAAACGGGGAGCTTTATTTGCCCATATGTTTTTCTACACCACAGTGTCTGACACTGGAGAGTAAATTGAAATAGCCTACGCAATTGCCATTTTATATCAACAAAGTGATTTGATTTAGCCGCCCTGGTACAGGTTAGAGCTCTTTTTGGTTAGCAATGGAGATATCACCTCAAGGTGGGCTTATTTCTAACCCAGAAAATCTAGGAATGGCTTATTTCATAACATGAAAAATCCCAGAAAAACGAGGACTACCCTCTGGTAATTTAACGTAGCTATTGAAAATCACCATTTTTAATGGGTAAATCCACTATAAATGGCCATTTTCAATAGCTATGTTAAATTACCAGAGGGTAAATATAGAAGGTGAGCCAATTGTGCTCCATTGTTCCCCGATTTCTGGTCGCCAGGCATGTCCCAGCCGGAAGTGGCACCAAAGAGCCTCGTCATTTTCTCCCTGCACTGATTTTTCGTGGGGGTGATCTGTTGGTTGATGATTTTTGGGGGCTAATACACTGGTGATGTATATATACCACCTGGTTATTTGACAGTTTGCCATGGAAAATCAATTTCCCATGGCTATGTTAAATAACCAGAGGGTATATATACATGGTGACATGGTGGATTATCATAATCCATTAAAACTGGTTGAACCCCGTAAAAAACCCATCAGGATTTTTCAATTTTTCACGTTAAATGACCGAGGGCTCAGCCACTGCTCATGTTTTTGTTTATCCAAACATGGGAAAACGACACCCTGGTGGTTTATTGCTGTTGGAATGGTGAAAACGATGATCAACATGAGATTTAAAAAAAAAAAACATGTCTCCAATCATCTCATCCATCTACTGAGTCTACTGGAAATTCATTGAACTCACAGATTTTAGGGCAGATTTATGATGATTTATGCATTTGTTCAGAAGCCTGGTCTCTATCCGAGAAACCTGTTTCAGGCCTTCCACATCCAGCCGTTTAGGATCTTCTTGTAGGTGAGATCCAATCCATGCAGAGTTCTTCGGGGATGGATCCACAGCTATGATATCCGATTATAGCCCACCAGATTGCTAAGTTGGTTGTAAACTGCAATCACTACAATGTGAGGCCCCCCAGTTATAAGTTGGTTTATAAGCCCCAGTAACTATAGTTATTTGCGTACCATAAACATCCATAAACCATAGTTATTGGAGTTATAAACCAACTTAGCTATCTTGGGGTTCTCACATTGTAGGCTTTATGGGAAATATAATATAATATATCTATAGATATAGATAGCTGTGGTTAAGGGCCAGCTATGTAGATATTCGGATACCTTTTTCAGCGAGGGGATACCAAGGGATAAACATCAGCCTGTGGGGCCTTATGATTTGCTGCTGGTATTTTTTGGCCCAAAAAAGGCTGATGTTTCTTGGTGTTTTTGTTAGCTCATGGAACATAGTTATGATATGTTATGATATACCCTAGTTATAAATCCTAAAAAGTTAGATAGCCAACTGTTATGATGGTCGAAAAAAAAAAGAACAAAGACCGGACCGAAAAATCCACCGCGTTCGCCACCCCAGTGGCCCCCTAAAACCCAGCGTTAGGACTGTGCCCGGGCGACTCTTCGTGACCAAAATCCATCCCGAGATCACCAAGGTGAGATCCGGTCCTTTTTCGGGTGCACATCTCACCGGGGGCCCATGGGGCAGGGGTTTTTGTGCATCTTTGACATTATAGGTGTATAAAGAAGAATACCGTAATAGCCATATACTCCATGTATGGTATATTGACCTACATTATTTTTTTTTGTATAAAGAGTAATAGCCATATGCGAACCATGGTGCTGGAATATTGACCTACATTTGCCCAAACAAAATCACCCAGTTTTTTGTAGGTTTTTATATACCAGCACCATGCTTGATATCCTTTAATCTTACAGATAAGGGGATATCAAGCAGAACTGCAGCAGAACATTATGGTTGGTATTTTATGCTGTATTTCCAGTGGGATGGTTCTTCGAGTTACTGTAGCTTAAACTGGCTTAGGACTTAGATACATGTTATTATATGTATGTCTGTATATGTATATGGATACCTCAGTTTCCAAAAAATATTCCTTTTAGTTTGACAAAAATTGCAATTATACGATATTATACGTACATTACATATCTATATAATTATATATACATATTCACATACCTAACAGCACTACCATGCAATACCCAATACCTAGAGCATGGATTGACAGTGGGAGGTATAGCCCACAGGTGGCCACGGAAAAAAACTTGGTTAGCACTGTTCATAAATGTGAACTCCCCATGGAGTCTGTCTGTTGAAGGATATGGTATTGCAATTCATGTTTTCTTACACACGTTTGTCATTTTATATCACTTTACATACCCTAGGGTAAACTAACATAGATGTGGAACATGGCCCGTTTTTGGATGTATTACCTATCAAAAATGATGGTTTACCATTCCGCTTCGATGTTAGTTTACCCATTTTACCCTAGGTTCATGTTCCATGTATATCAGCAAGGAATCTGAAAAAACATATCCCCGATGTCCTCGCGAGGTCGAATTGGAAGGTTATTTTGGGCAGTACGGCGAACTGGATGACGTCTATGTGCCGGGCAAGGCACATTTGTAGCGGTTGCAAGCTGGGGTGATCCAGCTGTTCAGAAATGGCTGTTGTAAAATATATAACTCATGAATGGGACTATGGGATAGAGAAAAATGTATATAAGCTAGTAACAACATCTAATGGCTCTAATGGGATATATTAACTCTTGTTTATTTACTCAATGGGTCATATCAGCTACCTCTGGTAAATAAACAGTTCAACCCTGAAAATCAGCAAAATGTGCAACGGAAACTAATCTTCCAACCCCCATCTGGCAGGGTCTATGTGCATTTACTGGAGGGTATATATAGTACATTATAGTACCAATGGGTTAAATTCCCATAGGATATTGGTATCAATCCCATGCCCCTGTTAGTGGCGCACAGTTCATGGGTTTGTTGGGTCCTGATAGGTCCCAAAGGTGTGGTAAATCTCACGGAAAATACGGCTTCTGGGGAGGTGTTTTTTTTCTTTTGGAGGGCAAGGGATTAGCATTTTGGGGTTTCTGTATTCTGATTTGTTTTGCGATGCAAAAACAGACGAAGCAGCCAACGGTTTTTTGTCTATGCCAGCATGTGTTATTGGATAGCCATAACTGGGGTACACCCCCAGTTATGGACAAATCTCTGGCTGCCCAGGTGCCCAGGTGCTTTAGTTTTTCTAATTGCTTTGCCCGGTTCTTCTTCATGCGTGTGAAGGCATAGTATGACTGCAATATACGTATCGACGTATATTATGATATCATATGTGTATACACATTAATCTCAGTATATACACTGATGTACACGTATACACCAGGATACCATGGATATTGAGCTATAGATCCCTCAGCTTTTTACCACGATCTCAGGGAGCTCACCGCACAGCTCAACGCATCGCTTTCGTGCAGTTCAAAGTTCCTGGGGTGTCGGGGCCCTCTGATCTCGCGCGGGCATTCAATGGAAAGAACTGGGGCCCCCTGGATAGATAGTTTGATAGTTGAGTTGGTTTTGTTTACGTTGTCTGTTGGATTTAAGGTGGATATAATTCATGATGATTATACTGTAAATAATGTAACTATAGTTATCTATAGTTATATCAGGGGGGTTATAAACCAACTACTGTAACTGTGGGGTTCACCTTGCAATGGGAATATATTGGGATGTCGACAGGTCATGAGAAGCGGTGAGTTCTTCGGAATCCGATTTTTATGGGCTGTGGGATGACCTATCCCCATCCCATCTACCTATCTATCTATATTTACATGTAGGATTTCTGTAATTTTCTGTATGATGCAGGCATACTCTTACCTCATCCACTCACATCCCAGTCACATCGGGATTCAATTCGACAGCGATTTTCCCAGATCAAAAAATACAACGAGCTCCACAAAAACTGAGGCAAGTTAGGCGATGATACATTTTGCATCATTTTGCACTGGTTGGTGGTTTGGAACATGACTTTTATTTTCCATATATTGGGAATAATGATCCCAACTGACTTTCATATTTTTCAGAGGGGTAGGTCAACCACCAAGCAGTGCATGTCTGGATTCGATGGCATTTTCTTTGTCAGGTTCATCTCCCCCCAGCTACAGGGGCCGTGCGGGATAAGTTTGGTGCGGGTTAACTATAGTTTGTACATGTTTATACTAGATATAACTATGCGCTATACTATGCTTATACTGGGAATCATGGGGTTTAGAAGCCAACTTTTTTGATTCGCACGATTTTCCCCACTCAATGAAGCCAACTTTCTCAGAAATTGACCGCATGTTCCGATGCTTTTCCTAGCCATCGCCATATGTGGGTCTAAACTGCGATGGTTTTCTGGTGATGAAATCAGTAAATTATCCATAAATTATCCATGCTCACGGGTTCAAATTTATGGATAATTTATGGATCATTTACTGATAATGGCTAATTTATGGATTATCCATGTTCCCAGGTTCAATCCCACTTGGTGTTGCTGAAAAAAATCCCATGGATTTTCCTGTTTTTTGCCGGTGAAATCCACCCTTTTGGCGCGGTAGCCCAGGGCTCAGCGTGTTACTCAGCAGGGCTGGGAGCACTTCGTGAAACCTGGCGCCTCAGTCACGGTGGACCAGGCGTGGCAATTCCATGGGTATTCCATGGTGAAAAACCTGTGGCCATGTGGGTTCTAACTTATAAATCTTATAACATCTTATAACCAATTGATGGCCATTGAAATATGAAAAATATGAACCATTATCTGGAATGATTATCGGTTATATGATACTGTATCCATTTATAGTGGCTATTAAATGATATTATTCGATGATTTCCATGGGTAATTTATAGTTTTCCGATGACAAGACAAGTCGCGACCTCACGTCGGAATGATGATATACCCAGATTGATGGCCAGCCAGTGGAAAATCCATGGGACATATCCATGGGATCCATGATGGCCATGGAGGTTTCGTTTGCGCCCAATGATTGTTGAGATTTTCCGGCCATGGCTGTTCTCCCGAAGCCGAACGGAATGATGGGTAGGATGAAACAAAACCGGGAAATCCATCATGTTTATCCTCAGGCCCGTTGCATTGATTTTTATCATCCTCAAATGGCCCGTTACATTTCAGGTGAGTGAAAGATCATAACTTACCCAGAAAAATCAATGCTGTCAATGGGAGAACATCGGTGGATCTTCCATGGCCATAGCTGGATGGATTTATGGATGGATTTATGGATGTTCATCTTGCCATATGGGCCATTTATACGGTACCCTCTGGTAAACGTTTACATAACTGTGGAAAATCACCATTTTTAATGGATAAATCAACTATAAATGGCAATTTTCAATAGCAAACTGTTAAATTACCAGGGTATTTTAAAAGTTTTTCACCCATCCTCCCCACTATGAACCACGGGAATGGCATCAATGAGCAGGGATTTGTTGTTTTATAGATGGTCATGATTGTCAAATGGATGTCATTTGTCAGCAACTGAAAATCGGTTTTTCATGGATTGCTTGAATCCGCACAAAAATGTGTTGACATCGGTGTTTTTTATGCTTGCCATTGGGTGAATTAGGAAATTTCTGTCGGCTCTGTTGACCAAAATTTGGCGCATCAAATCGCAGGCGCAAAAGTATACATAGCGATTGAAGAGTTGGCTGTCTAAGATGAGCGAAAATCATCATGAAACCTTTGAATATTGGAAACATGTTGATGAATACATGTCGTGGTTCTTTTTCATCTCCACGTGAATTATATGGAAAATATGATGAAATATGTGTATCCCAACATTCCCATATTAGCTCACCATGGTGCTGGTATACCTTCAAAACTAGGTGATTTTGAACTTTTGGGCAAATATTAGTAACTATTCCAGCACCATGGTGAGCTAATATGGGATTCAATGTATCCATCCACGACAGGCAATGGCACGAAAAAGCGACTCGGCGACAGGCAATGGCACGAGAAACCGAAGGGTGAATGGTCGGTTTTAACTGGTCAGTAATGGTTGATAATACTTCATACTGGTTGATGATGGTTAATAATGCTTGAGAATGCTTAATAATGCTTAATAGTGGTATGAGTTTCCCATTGAAAAACATGGAACATGACCCTGTTCAGTTCGGGTGTCAATGGATTTCATGTTGAATTCCGAACAGGTGATCTTGTCCAACATGAACCGTTCAGGGGCGTTCATGTGACATCGTAGTGCAGGTAAATGTACTTGCAACAGGTTGAAACATGGATGATATGGATATAGAATGATGTTGTATTATTATAATATATATATA
>Ga0126342_10017290_pt1 | contig 12480 bp, 11 predicted proteins | sample Cyp1metagenome_FD_92528 | JGI IMG/M metagenome (GOLD analysis project Ga0126342, IMG submission 92528) | Coral microbial communities from Lord Howe Island, Old Settlement Bay, Australia - Cyphastrea 1 metagenome | ecosystem: Host-associated > Invertebrates > Cnidaria > Coral ...
ACAAAGTTTCGGAAACAAGGGTTGTCATTAAAAAATGCCATTTTATGAGGTAAAACCCTCAAAAATCAACATTTTCGGTGAACACTACGTGGTTTTAAGCTCATTCAAAACAACATGATACGATGAAAATGTTAAAAAAAACCCTCACGAAATTGAAATTGAACAATTATGATGGAATGTCGATCTTACACCACTGCACGGCCTCTTATCAACGCCGTTACCTTGTTCTTGGATGTGTTTCGTTGTTTTTCAATGTTGTTCATGGAATTTCATGGCATTTCATAGCTGCCGATTCACCTGTTGGGCCCGCCCGTTTGGTCACTTAGTATCACGGGTTCGGGTTGTCATGGCTGTGCCAATCTGGCAGGCCCTATCTTTCATAGTCAACTTCGAGGAGGCTGCAGTGCAGCTAAACACCGCCAGCTACAGCGCAGCACCGCTGATGTGGCGGCAGAGTATTGATTTGTTCAGGTATCTTCAGGTAACGTGGCTTCAACTTGATCTGCGAAGCCGCACAGGTGTGCTTCATACAGCCGGAACCACGTTGAAATGGATGTCAGCTCTCAGTTCTTTGACCTGCATGCAGTGGAATTCAATCACTCCGGACACGGCTTGCTACAACATACTGACCAATGCTGGTGACCACTGGCGGTGGGTCCTGGCAATGCTGGAGGAAACGCCAGAGCCGGACCACATGAGCCTGAGTGCTGCCATGCGAATGTGCGACCAATTTGACATATCCGTGGGAAAGAACCTCCTCAGCAGATATCAAAATGAATTTGCATCATTTGCACCATCTGCATCATCTGCATCATCGTCCTCCATCTCTGCATCCATTCTTTGGGCTATGGCCAGGCTCACCGTTCAGGACCGAGTGCAAGTGTGCAAGATGTGCAAGTCTTTGGCACAGGCAGATTTTGACGAACAACCCCTGTGCCAACCAGGTATTGTAAACTGGTGGATCCAACTCTGTCTAATTAGACTCATTATGCAACAAGGTACCACATTGCCTTGTTGTTTGTTCTTATGTTTGGTTTCTGTGTGACAAGCAACAGGTTGGGTCAGTAGCGCTCCACGATCTTCCAAAGCTTTGCTGGGCTGCGGGCACTTTGGGAGTTGCAAGCTCTAGCATTCAAAGACATCTGAAGCATCTCCACAAGGTTTTGGACCAGCTGAGCCACTCAGCCACTCAGAATGAGCTCCTTTGTTGATTCTTTGCACTTTTTGGATGTTTGGAACTTGCCTTCTTTGGTTTTGTGCGGTGCCTTCTTTGTCAACGCAGGCATGAAGGAACTCCAGCTTATCTCATGGGGAAGTGCGTCAGTGGCGCCTCACCTTTTGATGGCAATTCAGGGTGAGGTGATCAGGCGTATGGACCGCATGGAAAGAAATCGGGATTTCGAGACGGATGTGAAAGATGCGAAGGAGGCTGATTGTGCCTCGTCTATACTATGAAAATATATGAAAATACTTAAAGATGATGGTGGTCAGAGGCGTTGAATATTGGTTTGGTATGGTTTGGTGGGGTGTAGCCTCAGCGATTCACAACGAGATCTCTGAGAGCTCAGGCCAGATTGAAGACATCCTTGGAGTGCTTTGGGCATGCAGTTTTGCTGATTGTCTCAGCCAACACTTTCGAGAAGGCACTGCAAAAAACATGTATCAATATGTATCAATAATATGTATCATGTTCCAGCATTTACCATCAGTGTCCAGCATTTCCCATCATTCAACATCATTTATCCCGTGTGTTGTTGGCATGTTGTTAGCATGTTGTTCCTCTATCAGACTGCTTCTTTCTTACGATGTCTTACACTTTGAGAAGAGAACGTCAAGGTTTGACAGAAGGTGACAAACTGTGATGCAATCAGCCCTGTCAGGTGCTTGGAATTTGGTTGTGGAAGCAGGGCAACATCGGGACAGAATTCAAGATGCAAAGGACGAGGGCACCAAGGCGTCTGACGCCACAGAGTTCAAGTCCAATCAGCATTGGTTTCACCATGCGGGGCTAGTCGGCTAGTCCTAATACGTATCATGTCGCATCATGATGCGTGACACCTTTAGTGACTCCACTAATCTCCACTATTTACTGTGATACGGGCCGAGATATGTCGAGCCAAGGTTGGAGCTCATAGATGTTCAAAGAACTTCATGTGTCAAGATGATCAAGATGTGTAAGATGTGCCAAGGCTTTAACATGCCCGTGACTGCAAGAGGCACGCTGTTCAGGCCCAAGTTGTGGCATTGGGTAGCGGAGACGATGGAGATACAGACGTCGAGCCATCCATCACCCTTGGCCTTATAGATCGCGTGGTTGTTTCAAAGCCTCCAGGGTGGGAGGTTCATGATGCTGGCACGCCAAGACAGCTGCACACATGGCTGAGATCGTTGGGCAGTTGGCCCATCCTTTGGGACCCAGAATTTGACTTTGGATTTTTGCATCGCCTTGACGTACCTAGTTCTGGCTTGATTCTGGTAGCCACAACTTATGGGGCCTACTATGATTTGCAGCTTCAATTGCGTTCTGGGATGATTGGCCGCGACTACGTGGTTCTAAACCATGGCTGGCTGAAGCGAAGGAAAGTAGATGCCAGGTGCCAGGGCTTCAAACTGGTTTCCATTCCATTCCATTCCTATGTTGGAAAACATGGAAAACAACCAAATAATTCATACCTTCAACATCATTCGATTATCATTCTGAATCATTCTGGTTACTGGGGAAAAGCCCAATGTCATACCGTGGGTGCGTATCACAAAACAGCAACATGGAGTTTAAAGTGTGCCCCAATTCATCCCTCGGTCCTGAGTTCAGAGGATTCGCCCAGCTTAAGGACCTAAAGTCCCCTGGAGACTTGTACTGTATGTCCTTTCTACCCTAGATCGGCCCTGGCCAGGCTCCATTGGAAAGGGAACTCGCCAACGCGATCAGGAGGGCAAGGCAAGCCATCACGGACGCGACTCTCTAAACTGCTTGCATTGGCTGGGGCCACTGGCAGAATCTTGGCCAAATCAGCCCACAATCAGCGAGGGCTGCTCATACTGCAACATCATGGAGTTTGAGCTTTGCGGTTTGACTTTTGATTTCCCAAGGTACTTTTACAATGATGCTGATTCGAGTCCTTACTGGCCGGAGGCATCAAATAAGAAGCCATTGTATGCACATTGGGCATCCCACTGTAAGCGATGGAAGGTATACCTCCGCGGAAACATTTCAGTCAGACTCTGCATTCTGTGCCAGAAACTTCTTGCACAGGCGTGGTGCCATGCAGTCATAGGGAGTGAGTGAGAGGATCTGCACACTTCGAAAGAGTCAGAGTCAGAGTGAATATGCTATGCAGCTTTCACGGCGGGCAAACTGATCCAGCTATATATCATACATGTGTGTCATTATTCAAAGGGCGATGTTCACCAGAAGTTTGACTGCGGGAAGGTGGAGCCTCACGTTCCGGAATGCAGAAAGAGAAGTCTACAAAACAGAGCTGCCTTTGCCGATGGATTTGCGAGAGGCTGCCAGCAAACTGACTTGTGTGGGCCAGAGTGAGGAATCCTCGTCTTACAAAATTTGTAAGATGTTTGGTGAGGACGCAGTCCCTCTACGAAATTCGAGGAAAAGATGTCATGTGGCATTCCATGCCTCCATTTGTAATAGATTCCTTCCAATGTTCTGATTGCCAATATGATCAACATGTTCACTTGCATTTCGCGGACTTTATACGCTGCAGCTGACTTTCTTCATGTTTTAAGGAATTGCTCGTGTTCGTATATGTTCATGGCATAATGCTTGTGAATGCTCTTGAAACAAGCTATAGATTTCTTGCCAAGGCTCACAGGACCCGTCCTAACGCAAATGGTCAAGCTATGTCAGCTCTTTTCATGTTCAGCCAGGATCTTCACAGGCCATCTCACCAAGCCCAAGCGCTGTCGAACCTCTGCCATGGGAACCCTGTATGGCGAATGCTGCTGCCCTGCACACTGCATTGAAACGCGTCCTGGGCGCTGGAACCAGTCCAACACGGGAGGATGTGACTTAGCAGGGTTCAAACCAGCTGAGTTGTTACACGATGACATTGGGAGGCCAGGAAGTGGCCGTGAGGAGCAGTTTAGTACGACGATTCTCACCCTATATCTTCGCTCACTAAGGCATTTGCAAACAGAACACCAAGCAGCATGAATAAGGTTGTATTATGTTGTATTTTTAGGATGGAGTGTTGGGCTCATGAACAGGTGGCTGGCTTACTGAGGTAAAAGTAGCAATATTATTCGGAGAGTTGGAGAGTCATGCTCAAGACCCAAAGCTTGCAACATGGATGCTGAGCAAATTGGCGCGTGCCTTTGGCTGAAATATGTGTCACATGTCGAGCCTGCTTCGTTTGAGAAAGACTGTCTATATACATAGTGTGAGGATCAGTGTATATTACATAGGCTGTTTTTTTCCAAAAATGCGTAAACAGCACGTTGGTTAGTGGGCTCAGTTAGCTATAGCATCGCGATGCAGGGCTCTTCTTTTGCAGTCCATGAGTGCCGTCATATTTCCATCATCACAGCGATTTCAGGTGCGGGCCGTCCTCGTGCAGCTCTGGAGCTTCTAGATGTGTCGCTTGGATTCGCATGGGAAGATGACAGATGCCTTATCTCACCTTATCTCATCTCGCTGTTTTGTGGGGAAAATTGCGGAATCGTGTGTTTGAAGTCTGCTTGACAAGCAAAGGCTTCAAGGGCAAAGATTGCAGCTCAACGTCTACCATTCAAGCTCAGTCTCTTGCTTGAAGAATTGACATTCATGAAAAAGGAAGCAACCTACTAGAAATAGGCGATTTGTTTGCTACTTCAGTTCGGACATATACAGAGTAGAGTGTGCTCTCTTCCACGATTGTTTGCACTACGTAGGACGTAGTTCTGTCGTCGTTTGGCTGGAGCTTCCAGTGAGCCTAGCATGGTCTTATTGATGAAGCCATGGGCCTTTCATGATATTTCATGCATAGATCCAGCTACTGCAGAGACTCGCATGGAAAGAGCCTTGGGATAGTCTTGGGAAGTGCCTGCCATGTGTGCCGAACCGGGTGCAGGGCTTGCCTTCAACAAGACAACTGCAATTCAAACCAAGTTGACACATCTTCTGTTTGCTTCAACATCGCACTTCTCTCGCCAGCTCAAAACAGCAAGGCACTAACTGCTTGCGAGAAGGGCGGGCTTTGGTGCGAGGGCGCTACTTTGGTAGAGGATATGCAGCAAAAGGTAGTTGTGCCCAATCAGCTCAGCCACTGGGACCAAGCTATATTGAGGGTAGCCACCCACGGTTTGGTGAACCGGCTCTCAAAGTTTTTCTCTTTCCAGATCCAGATAAGTTTGCCGCATCATTTGCAGGTGAGTTTGGGTGCACTGAACCTGAACATTTCTCAGGTTTCGGCGCGACCATCAGTGCCTGCGAAAAGCTTGGTTTGTGGCTGCAAGCACTGGACGTGGTCCGCTACATGAACAGATTCGCAGGAATTCTACCAGATGCTATCAGCAGCTTGACATCCATAGTGGGACACAATGACATATTTTGGAATATGTTGGACATGCTGGTGATCCATGTGGCTGCACAGGGCAGCTTTTTACACGCAGCGTGCTGAGGTTTCAGTGCTCTAATCAGCGCGTGTGAAAAGGGGTGCAGAGCCAAGAAGTCTAGACATATCTAGTCCTGTCAAATCCTGTCGAATTCTCACAGCCAAACAGAGACAAAAGAAAGAGGTGGAAAGGAACTTGGAAAAGAAAAGGACAGACAGAAACCCTTGAAGACTTGATGGCTGCCAGTCTTGGCTGCTTCTGCCAGGTGCGAATGGTCAAATGCTGTGGCCCTTTTGCTTCACATGGCTTCCACTAACGTGGAACCGAACACCCTAAGCTACAGTGGTGCAGTAAGCGCCTGTGAAAAATCAAGCGGAAGTCTTTGGCGTGTTGCCCTTGGCCTCTCTTCCGCCATGGACAGGGACGTGGTGAGTCACAGCGTAGCTCAGTCGAATTAGCTTAGTATACCTTAGTAGTATGACCACCGCAGTGCAGGTGCCCCCCCCAGCACGATTCAAATGTGCACTTCGAAGCGCAGAAGAGAGACTCCGCCTTGCGGGTGTCACCTGTGTCACCTGTGTAACTGTGTAACCTGTGTAACTCGGTGGAGGCAAGCATCAGCGCTTGTGAAAAGGCCGCGAAGTGGACCATGGCCTTGGAACTTTTGCTGTTGATGCCGTTGCTGCGCTTATTCCCTAACCTAGTGCCTTGGCGGCCTTGGCGGCCTTGGCGTACAATCGGAAGGCCCACGAATGTGGGCAGTCGGCGTGTGTCATGTCGGTCTGTCCGGGCGTAAATGCAGCCGGTGACCATCCATAGTTCCTTGATGTTCATTGTAAGTGTAGTATTCAATTGTGTTCTGCTTCGACCCTGGGGGTACACCCAGCAGGTGACCTACAATGCTGCATTGAGCGCATGTGATCGCCAAAGTCAATGGCGCAGTCTCATTGTGCTGCATCTTGGCTTGGTACTGATTTGATCTGATTTGCTCATCACAAAAGCATACAAAAGCTAGCTTCTGCTAGCTGAAGTCTCTCTCGCTATAGCAAGGTATTGGGAGGGCTGGAATCTCCAATCGCATGAAACTTCATAGTTAACTACCCCCCCCCAGCTGGCTGGTTCACAAGCAGTTTTTGCCGTGGCTCAATCCCCTCTGGGACGCTGTTGGCATGCCGCCTCCGGCAGCAAAATCGGGAGCATCCCCATCCTCAGCATCATTGGCGTCGTCAATAATCAGTAGCGGTCACTGGCGCACGCTTCAAGTCACTGGTACGGCGTCGCTCACTATCGGCATGTTCATGGCGAGCCCTAAAACATCTAACACGTAGTTTCATGTTCATTTTGAACCTTCACGTGTAGTTTCCAGTCAGTTTGAACAATGGAGACGTGCTTCCAACATCTTCTTCTCTTGCAACTTCTAAGCCTTAAAAGGTCCACTCCAATGCTGAAGGTGGACCCTTGAACCTTCTTCGTGCTTAGTGACCGCCACGCTACCGAGTGGATTTTCCTCATTATGGTCACGCGCGTGATATATTTGTGTTCTCTTCATATGTGACATTGATCCCCCTTCAATGTGTCCAGTTCACTCCATACTCTTTACATCTCTTTACCAAGACATGGAAAACCGTGTCTTGGACAAAATGTCCCTTAGTACAGATGAGTTTGCGAGTATACTGGGCGTTTTCATGCCAAGCTCCCTGCCAAGCTAGCTTTCGTCACTTGCCTGTGGGCCTCAAGTTTCAGTTCCTCGAATTTTATTTGAGGATATTTGAGGCTCACAGCAGGTTTGCTGCTTTTTTGGTTTCTTTTCTGAGTACACACATGATTTTAACATAGCGTATTTACATTTATCTACTATATGTCCATGTATTATGCAAACTAGAACAATATGCAGCATTTGAATTATATATTTATAATATATATATATATAATACCTACATATGTTTTTTTATTCTATTGATGTTTGTGTGTGCATGCGTATGTGTGTGTGTGCATGTGTCTGTGCGTGCGTGTTCTCAAGTGTCTGCTCACCTGCTCTTCACTCGCTCAAGTTGCCTTTGTCTTGGCCAAGTCAGGTCGAAGTTGGAGTTGCAGGTCCAGTTCCTGTCACCCAAGTTTCATCACTACCACTTGTATCGTCTCATTTCCTTTGTATCCACATGGTCATGGACCCAGGATGATGTTACATGGGGCACATGTCTCGTGAGCACGTTGCTTAGCTACTCTAGCCACATACTATCTTATGAGAACTCTTGATCAGTCACCCTAGAATAGGACAAAGCTTCAATTCAACAAAGGCAATGATCTGGAAGCGGTTTGGGTGGCCTGGTGAATGATTGAATGCATCTGTGGGCATCTAAAATCTAGCTTCTAGGTCTGCCTGGCTTACAAGCGAAGCGCCCATGTTCCACGTCATGTATTTGATTGTTCGATCCTTCTCCATATTTCTGGATCTTGCTCACCCAGCTTGTCTTTTTTTTGCAGTGGCTATGTCGCCTTTTCAAAAGTTCTAGTCACTCTAGTCCATTGTACGTGTTCTATGCTTGGAAACACAGGGTTCTGAGCTTCATGTTTTTCTGCAGATGAAAGGTGAGGAACCAAGGTTTAGCATGCATTGGTTGGAGATACATGGCGATGCTTGCATGTGCGAACTCCGGACTTGATTGCTTGTTTGTGACGCTGGGGTATTCTGATGCAGTTAAGCGTGCTGTCTTTGGTGTGTAAGTGCGTTTGGCCTGAGGTTGGATGCATTGATCTCAAAAGATTTGAAGCCAGATCTCTTGAGCTATTTGGCGGCTTTTACAACGATCAGTTCTGATTGATGATTGGAGGGCTAAACAAATCGAGCCCGATAATCTTATTCAAAGTCCATCAAGAGGACCCACCGTTCTGCACAAGCGCACGTACGACCTTAGGTTTCAATGCTGCCTTCAGTGCTTGCCGAGGGCAGCCCTGTGCAAAGCTGTTGTTCGACGACATGGGAAGTGAACTGCTCATGATATTTGCGCAAATTTGCATGGGAGCTTTGCAAGATAAACATGGCCCATGGCGCTACCCCACTGTCCTCTGAGGACAGCATTTGCAGCAGGGCTCCGAGGGCTCCGAGGGTGCTCTTGCATTTTTCTGGATGTTACAGCAGCGACCTTGAATTTGAATGTCCCTATTGTTCTGTGGGCGTTCCCTTCGCTGAGGCCTGACATGACTACCTATGCTGCTTTGCATATATCGAACGTGAATTTCGAGGCTGACTTGGCTCGATTCATGCCTTCCCTATTTGGATCTATTTGGGATTGTCTTACATCACGCTCACATGCCACAAATGATGACAAGACATACGCATCAATAAATATGCATACGGACATATAATGACATATATATTATATAATCGAAGGAAGCTTAGAAGTCAAACTTCCGACAATATGGACAGATGAAAAGCAGAGATGGGCGGAGTCAGAGAAGAGAAGAAGAAAGAAGATCAAAAAAGAGAAAGTCTCAGAAGAAAGAAGATCCAGGTGCGCGAAAAGGTAGGCAAGTCGCGAAACACTGTGTTTTCCAATGATTTGTGGCTCCGGAGGGTCGAAAAGTAGGCTCACTAAAGCGGCGGGTGCGGAGCCATGTGGTCAGATGAGAGATGAATGAAAAGTTGCGCGCCGTTGAGTTGTGGCGCAAAGCGCATTTCCAAGTCAAAATGCACAAAGCACACCAGGTTCGGAGCACTTTTTGAAGTTGAGATGTCGAAAAAGCGCACGGCGTTGACATTTGCAAGTGAAAAAGCTAAAAGCACCTCAGCTTCGGAACGCTTTTAGAAGTTGCGATGTCGAAAAGATGCACGCCGTTGTGGCGCGAAGCACATGTCGAAGTCAAAATGTACAAGACACCTCAGCCTCGGAGCACTTTTGGAAGTTGAGATGTTCAAAAAGTGTACGCCGTTGTGGCGCGAAGCACATTTCGAAGTCAAAATGTACAAAACACCACATGTTCGTGCCACTTTTAGACGTTGAAGCGTCGTTTTGTGTGGCGGGCGCTAGGGCTTCTCCACCCTGCCAAAAGTGAGCAAAACATGAGGGTTTTGTGGCAGTTTCAAAAACGATGGCAGGCGTGGGACATTTGAAGAGGATCTGGAAAGATGCATATCGCATATCGCGTGGCAGGCGCAGTACAAGAGACATGTTCATAGGGCGCTGGTTTCCTGAGAGAGGTTGCATTTTGGCATCAGATCTTCAGTTTTGCTGAGATTATTTTGCGTGACAGGTGCAGCACTTCGTATGACCTGGCACCACTTTTTCGTGGCAGGCGCAGTAGTTTAGACAGGTGGACTGGAAAAATCGCAAAACGCATTGGTAAGAGGCCGTCAGCTCTGCACTCAACTTTCCATTTTTGAAGGACGTCTCGCAGAATTGCTTCGTTTTTGATGTTGTCAACTTCGAAAGTTTAGGAAGTCTCCCAGAATTGCTTCGTTTTCGAAGAAATGCTTCGTTTTCGATGTGGTCAACTTGAAAAATTGAGGAAGTCTCGCAGAATAGCTTCGTTTTCAATCTTGCAGATATAGATATGTATGATAGATAGATAGATAGATAGATAGATAGATAGATTAGTAGATTAGTAGATTAGTAGATTAGATAGATTAGATAGGTTAGATAGGTTAGATAGGTTAGATAGATGGATAGATGGATTAGATAGATTAGATAGATAGATAGATAGACGACTACGACTACAACTACCACTACCACTACGACTACGACGACGACGACGACGACTACTACTACTACAGCTACAGCTACAGCTACACCTACAAACACAAATATATTACGATACATTACGCTACACTAATTACACTGCACTACACTAAATTACATCTAGTTACATCTAATTACACTACACTACACCACACTACCCTGCATACACTATACAGCTCCACTACACTACACACTACACTACAACTACAACTACACTACTTTACAGTGCACCACACTAGACTACACTACACTATACCACACTGGAGCACGCAACACTACAGTACACTACACTAATTACACCACACTACAACTACAAGTGCGGCTACGCTACACTAACTACACTACATACAACCACAACTCCACTACACTACACTACACCACGCTACAACTACAATTACAACTGCATTACACCACGCTACATCCAGCAGTTGTGGTGGGGTGACCACTGCAACTAGTGCAACCACTCCAAGAATCACAACTCCAACCACCTTTCGGTCCATCACTGGATTCGCTCTGCCATCCGTGATTCACAACAACCAACCTCTCCTATAGGTTTCCTATTTTGGAAAGTTCCGCCGCCGCCTTGTGCGGTACTACTGGTATGCATGTATATTATATGGATTCTGTAGTATGTTGTGTTTGGGGGTTTTGTTGCTTCCAGCTGCTCATTTGTATAGCTTCAAATTCCTCCAGCAGACTAGGACAACGCAGCCTTGATAATTGTGTACCAAGAGAGCGCTAGTGCAAATTGATCTGGCATGTTGATCTAGGTTTGGCTGCAGTATGATTCATCCATTGTGTCCATCACCAGGCACCAGCAATGTTAACATCGATGGAGGAATGGCAATTACAATTGCTGCAAGCCGCTTTCAAAATGATATACATCTACGTAAACATGCTCCAAAAAATGGAGGTAAAAATATCTTTGTGCGCGCAACAGATGGTAGAATTACCTGCTTCGGATGCTCGAAGAAGTAAAACAAGTACCTGATAATCTTCGAGGTGTCCATTCTACAAGCTGCTATGCGGGACGAAGCTACTACAGTCTTTGATTGGATATCAGGGCTGCCCACCCTGCTGCTAAGTTGAGAGCTGGTGCTGTAAGTCGCAAATGTGTATAGACTGTATAGTCTTATATTATATAGTCTTACATGATTATAAAATATTATGCTTACGCATGGCTGTCACAATCAAAATCCTGTTTGGATTTTTATCCTGCACACTAGATTTACCAGTTTCACTTAGAAATGGCATAAAATAGCATTCTGATTCTTTCATGGCATGGAGTTTTATATCACTATTATATTCGAAATATCAAAAAATATTGCTTGAAAATAACTGAAAACATCAATTGAAATATTATATGGATATATTATATATAAATGTATTAAAATCTAAGTATAAAATATAAATAAATAAATATATGAGATTCCGTCAAAATTTGCGCTGATTAAGTATGTACTGGAGTGTGCATCGGATGTTGGCTGTTGCATGAAACCTGCTAAAACGATAGGGGACTCACAAAAAAACGATACTTTTTTTGATTGCGCATGCTTGCGCGTTTTGTGGTGTGGGCATAGTGTTTGCTTAGGCAGGGTTGTTTTTTCACGGTTGGAACCACTTCACCATGAATGGGTGTGCCCATGCGGTGGGTTGACTTTACATGACTGTAGATTTCTTTAGCCACCTAGGTGGGCTGCTTAAACTCGGCACCGAGAGCTGATTACGGAAACCATGCATCTATTCGCAGGCAGCGTAGGCAAGCTGGAGTGGCCAACTCCATGCAGTATCTCGTTTTGCTGCCTGGCCTAACTTTGGTAGACCGCGGCGAGCTATTCATTCAGTCTCGCACGCATGTGACTTGCAAAGATGGAGCTCACGCAGAACGATACCCAAAACGATGCCCAAACGATATTAAAATCTTTCCAAAAGCGCCCCGGGTGAACGACTGGTCACAAAACAGGCGGAACAGGTGGTGGATGTTGGTAGTCTGTTGTAGTGATGGACTAAAGTTTTGTGCCCGGGCCCCGGCTGGATAAATTTTGAGGTTAGCAGCTGTGAGTGGCCAAATCATGCCAAAACCCATTTTCTTTCCAAAAGACCTGCTGGTTGAAGAGACCGCCCAAGCAGCGCGAAGGAGGACCAGACAGGCACGGGCAAAAGCACAAGTGCGCTCCAACGCGCGCAAACAAAG
>Ga0126342_10017291_pt1 | contig 12480 bp, 8 predicted proteins | sample Cyp1metagenome_FD_92528 | JGI IMG/M metagenome (GOLD analysis project Ga0126342, IMG submission 92528) | Coral microbial communities from Lord Howe Island, Old Settlement Bay, Australia - Cyphastrea 1 metagenome | ecosystem: Host-associated > Invertebrates > Cnidaria > Coral ...
CTTTACACGGAAAAACACAAGGTTTCGTGCTCCGGCTTCCTCCCCAAAACAAAGCCCATGCAACATTCATGCAGCCATTCCAATGCGATCTGCAACCACAGCTTCAAGAAACGCACAGAACTACGCACACAGGAACAACCATTCGTTGCAGAACACAGAGGAGGAACCAATCGCGTCCGGAACGATCGCCGCCTGCAGCCACTTTACGCGGAAAAACACAAGGTTTCGTGCTCCGGCTTCCTCCCCAAAACTTTGCCCATGCAACATTCATGCAGCCATTCCAATGCGATCTGCAGCCACAGCTTGAAGAAACGCATAGAACTACGCACACAGGAACAACCACTTGTTGCAAAACACAAAGGAGGAACCAAAACGCCCCCAGCTGCACCCGCCGTACCTCACCACTTCCCATGGTCCCCACCTCCCTTCCTCACCACTCCCCTTCATCACCACCTCCCTTCGTCACCACTTCCCTTCCTCACCACTTCCCATCGTCACCACCTCCCATCGTCACCACCTCCATTCGTCACCACCCTGTGTCATACCTTCTTATTCTATGTGATGTACCACCCTTCATCAAGGTCAATTCTTTTGTGAGGTATTGTTCTGTAATGTAAAGCCTCACACCAACCTTCATCAAGGTCAATTCTTTTGTGATGTATTGTTATGTAATATAAAGTCTCACACCACCCTTCATCAAGGTCAATTCTTTTGTGATGTATTGTTATGTAATGTAAAGTCTCACACCACCCTTCATCAAGGTCAATTCTTTTGTGAGGTATTGTTCTGTAATGTAAAGTCTCACACAACCTTTCATCAAGGTCAATCCTTTTGTGATGTATTGTTATGTAGTGTAAAGTCTCACACAACCTTTCATCAAGGTCAATCCTTTTGTGATGTATTGTTATGTAGTGTAAAGTCTCACACCACCCTTCATCAAGGTCAAGTCTCAGTCGCGCACCACCCTTGATCATTTCAAGTCTCAGAATTCTATTTGTCCGTAACACGGAAGTATTGCTTCCCAACTTCCTTTGATAATATAGAATCATATTGAATCTTTACACTACAGTAACTTACCTTTAAGGAATTAGTTGTTGAATCTAGGAATTAAGTTGATCACATTTTCCCTTGAGTCTGACACGCCAAGGAAAGTCATAGGAGGAGCAGACAAAGGTGGCATCATCGTGAGAAGTGGCCCTGGATTGACTGATGAGTTGGCAAAGGACAGGCCTGAGTTCACGGTGAAAAAGTGGGGAATTCGAAATGCTTCAGATCGTAGGGATATAATCATGATACTGGTATATATATATATGTACTGGTATCCTATAGATTTTGGGAACCATTAAATGGAGATTCGGTCAATGGAAAGGAGGACATGAAATATAATTCCTCCTGTTCAAAATATTCGGGAACGGATTGATACCACCAACCAGAAATCGTAATACATATGGACATATATTTGCCTGTAATTAGTATACTCATGCATACAGGTGGTTATATTGTGTTTTGTGTTTTTTCGTACATGTCCAAAGCAGACAAAGATTTCAGTGCACACAGTAAGCCTGTTTACACAACGCAATTGCTGCTGTTCATTATTATATATTTGGACCAGGTTGGGCAGCAGTTTCACGCCAACATACAAAGCGAGCAAACGAACAGCAGGAAGATCGAAATGATAGGAGTGATTCTTGCCCGCATGCAGTCAGCATACTGGTAGAGGTTTTCCTTTTCGCAACCCCAGTTCCTGTGATTCTTACCGTCCCAGAATTGCAATTTCTTTATACTTTTTTCACCAAGGATCCAACGGAAGACATGAAGCGCTTGGGGGAATCACCACGACTGCACGAAGCCCTTCCCACGGGGGTTTAGGGGACTAAGACGGTGTTCTGATAAGGTTTTTATAGCCCGACAATATAGTCATGTGGAATACCTCCCATGACTGCCACGAAATGAAGAGATCCAACATTGCACCAGGGGGGTCGGCGCAACAAAAACCTGTGGCCCACAGCTAGAGAAAGCCCTTTGGAGCTCCTTTCACACATGAGGTGTCATAGGATAGACGAGGATCAACATTGGGAACCCCAAAAACTGAAGGACTCTTCATGATCCTTCATAGTCACTTCAAATGACTGGCCAATCTGTGCAAAGTTTGGGGTTCCAAGTTTTTGACCCATCGCCGACCCATGGTTTACCACAACCGGCACGAACTCCATGGACTCCAATCAAAACCTGTCCAGCCCATTCTAAGATATAGGTGAGTCCAAAAATTGTCTCTCTCTATATATATATAGCTTTGGAATGTTTTGGACAGATCTGTTGTTATATATGTCATATGTTGTTGTGATTCCTAGTAGCGATTGGCTATTGCAAATATGTATATAAGTACTCTATATACCCCCATTATATTCCTCTATATATATATACATATATATCCCAATTCGTCTGCATGTTGATCAAAATCCCTAAGATTAGCTACCAATAGTTCTGCCGGTGACAATTCGGTCGCGGAGATATCAGCTAGTTTCAGGTTGGCGAATTTTTGTAATTTATCCAGATAGATGAGTGGTAACATCATCCTCAAAATGGTTATTTTTATTATGAACCTTTATGAACGTTTTAGCACATATAAACCCTAATACAGTAAGTATACATATATCTATAACTAATATCTAAAACTAATATCTATAACTAATATCTATAATGTATATGTATTATCCATTCTCCATTATCTATATCTATATCTAATATCTTATATATATATATACATATATATATATATATACATCCCAAGTATATCCCACGACATCTACCTGAGATCTCCACATATCCTTTTTTTTCTAGTCCTGGCTAGTGATATGCCATTCTATTCTCATTAAGTCCCATGATGTTTGCAGGAACGCCTCACCACGGGCGCACTGGTGGAGGAGGTCGAGAGCCGCGGCGACCGGATCCGTCGCCAGACGTCAACATTTAAGGGGATTTAATGGGATTTAATCGGGATATTGCAGGATTTTTTCAACCATCCCTCTGTTAATGAAAAAATGCAATGGGAAATACCCGATATACCCTCTAAATGGGCATCTATACATGGGAAAGTTATCACAGTGAATGGTTTTTTTGCTTCCAGCCAGCAATGTTTGATTATATATGTATGTTTTATTATTGGAGGGCACCATGGATACCATGGAATGATAGGAATTGGAAGGGTGACTATCCCAAATTGGCGAACTTTTTAGGTGACAACGACGTCTAGGTAAAGTAAAACAACGTCACCATGACGTCCTTATAAGCATCCCAAAGATGGCTTACTTGCAGTGCAAGAAATATCGTGACTTGCCCAGATGTGATCATCAAACATGGCAGCAAGTAGGAAGCAGCTGGGAAAGGTTTGTTTTTGCCCCGAACACAAGTTACGTTTGAAAACCAGCAAGAAGGTGTGTTTTGCAGGGCTAAAAAACGTATCGTTTCTGCCCAATCAGCGCATATGCACTGCAGAACGGGGAAAAACAAACTCGGAAGCGGTCAGTTTGGATTACTAAACAGGAATGTGCTTGAAAGGCATCTGCTGGGCCCTCGGGAAACATATGTTGCAAACCCTATTTCAGTGAAAAGTTGTGTTTCAGCTTTGAAAAACAAACCTGCCCCGTGCGTAAAAACCTGAGTCCCCAGCCCTCAAAACGTGTCTTGTTCCTGGGAAAGAAACCTGTCCGAGGGCAAACAGGGTGTTTCGAGGTTAGAACATGTTAGAAAGTGAAGTCTTTTGCCTCTTCGTACTTTTGTGATAGAAAAGAAATGTGGACTTAGTGTGTTTCTTCCCCCGGGGATTCCAGGGCTGCCCGGTTCGAAACAAACTTTGGATGAGAAATCAACGTTTTTCCATGGTGGAGATGGGTGGATTTTACACATGAATCCTGGAGTTTGGGTGTTGTCCGTGTGAATAAATGAAGCTCCAAAATTGGCAAGTAAATTTCGAATATGATGATAAATCGTGCGACTTGAAGGTACCAACTTTTTGGACAAGCGTCAATTGGTGAAAGGTAGGCTAGGTTGAGGGGATGTTGAACATTCAAGATATTATGCCAATCAACTAAGATGGGAGATGTGTTTCACCAATAAAGAACGGGGATATTTTGGAAAACTGTGACTGACAGACTGACTGGTGAGTGCTTGGTCAATGGTTTCTTGTGCTTCAAACGGCAAACGATAACACAAATCACACCTTTTTTAAAGGCAGCTCGAGAAATCACTGGTATTACTACCTATACTTTCTGCATCCTGGCCTTTAAGAATCAAACTGCCATCATGCTGCAGCGTTGCTTTAATGTTTGACATGATGCGCCAACACTTTAGAAAGGTAGCCTAGTCGTCTGTCACTGAAATCAAATCCAGGCCAAAAAAACGAAAATTGACCACATCTCCAGTGGTCGCTTGGTCGATCTCCTTGGTAAGAAGACTGGAACTCCCAACCGGTTGGTTTACTGTAGTTCCATGATCTACAGATGCAAAAGTTGGTGTATTTCCAGTGTGGACCAGCGGCACCTTCACGGTGTGAAATCAACCAATCTGACTGGTTTGTGATCTTTACAGTTTAGCCACAGGGGCTCACCACGCCGAGGTTATCGATTACAACAGGGTACAGGTCCTCGTGAAGGTTGGGTCACAGTAAGGTTGGCTGGCGGCAAGGTACCTTGGACAATAGCCAGATGGATTTGTCCGAATTCGGGTACGACCAAATTTCAGACTGAATCATAATTTTTACTGTTAAAATTGCTATTGTGGGGCATACTCTATGGATGGTTTTTAGAATTAATTACAGGCCGCAATTGTTTCTTTGAAGCTTCATAGTCTTTTATCAATGGGTGGCCCTTCCTCAGAAGCTCTGGCTTGGGTTGTGCAAGCACTGCGTATCTTCCACTTGTATTAGATGGGTGTGTGCAGAAATTGGGTACACCCCCCAAATGGCAGTTTTAATAGGAAAACCAACCAGAACTCCAGAACTATTGGATTTTGGAGTAGCCTATTTTCAGACAAAACCAGATATGTAGCAAGACTTACATGTTGCTCAAAGCTGTCGCCTAGAACACCTTGAGCACATGTTCACATGTGGCACTTGAAGTCCTTTCGCGAATGTTGAGAAATGCCAAGCTCAGGAATTGCTGAGTAGGGCTTGAGTAAATGATTAAGATTATCGATTGATTAAAAAATAAATATAAATTATATAATATATATATATACGTAAAACATTCAAAGACTACAAATTAATTACAACATAACATAGCCCGACCTCATTTGGATAGCCCTATCGACAATATGTTTTACATAAAACTAAAACAAAGGCCCCATAGGGGGAAACCCATTATAATCTATTTACCCGTGGGATCAGGGGATCTCCATGAAAGGAATTATTCCAATATTTATAATATTCTATTAATATTTATATATATAATTAGTTATAATAAAAATAAATATCTAATATTATAAATATATTGAAAAAATATATTATGATTATGATTAGTATTATTTTATTTAAAAATAAATATAATAAATTAAATATATAATTGTAATAAAATATTATATTTGATCTTTGTTGATATTAAATTAATATTATTAAATAAATTAATTTAAAGAATATTATTTATTTAATATTAGAAATATATGATTAAAATATATATACAATATATAATAGATTATCGAATATTATTAAAATATTACAAATATATATAAATATATTACAAATGGTTTATTAAAATATTAAGCATTTTCGAAATATAATTAAGAAATTATTAAAATATTAATAGGATAAATATATTTAAATTATTATGAATATATGTTATTATAATCATTATATTTATTTATTATATTTATTAGAATATTATTATGATTTTTTATGTGTTATTAATTTTTTAATTAGTTATGTTTATATATGTAATTATATAATTATAAAAAATTTAATAATAATATTAATAATATTTTTTAAAAAAAATAATAGTTTAAATATTATATTTATAAATATATATATATGGATAAAAATTAATTATTTAAAATATTTTAATATTTAAAATTAATATATTAAAATTAAAAATATTAATATTTAGATAGAAATTAATATATTAATATGAAAATATTGATATAATTAAATTATATTTATTTATGGGAAATAATTGAAATGAATTATAATGGATATTTATATTGGATTGATATGAAATATAAATTATTTATAATATTATAAAATTATTATTTTATATTTATTAAATTTTTGTGATATAAAATAATATAATTTATTATTGGAAATTATATAAATTATGGAAAAAAATATATATATTAAAATATATATTAAAATATAATTATATTATATATATATAAATAAATTTAATATTATTGTTAAAAATAATTTGAAATATATACATATATATTAGGATTGATTTATTATTTTTAATAATGGGAATTTACGAATTAGGATAGGAATAAGAATTGGTATATTTAAAATTGGTTTCTTGGAAATAAAAAAGAATCGAAATAATATTATTAAATAAAAATAATGAATTATAATTTATAGTTTGTAGGAATAATTATTGATTATATATTTTATTTATAATGAATTAAATATATTATAAATTTGTAGGAATATCATTAAAATATATTTCGAAAAAATAGGAAAATCTTAATTAAGATATTTTATAAGATTAGATATTTAGAAATTGGGATTCCCGAAATTATAATGAATTATAATTTATAAAAAATTAGATAGGAGGAAAAAAAATCTAATCTAATGGATATATATATATATATTATTTTTTAAAAAAAATATGCAAAATAAAAAAATGTCTTAATCGTATGGATCTTGTAAATAGCCGCAATTGTGCAAAAGAAAAAATCTGGGAATTATAAATATTAATTCCAATAATGTAATCCATCGTAAAAGAAAATATCTAATTCTAAAGCGAACCAATAAATTCAGGAAAAAATTAATTCCAATCTTGCCGACAAACATACCTCCTAGAAAGAAAAGCGACAATACTAATCGGAAATCCGCGACTCTTTACGTACTACCAAATGCTCCCCAAAGTTGCCACCAAAAGCTAATTCCCAAAATGGTTTCCTAAAATTGTGCCCCGAAAGTTGTTGTATTATCGAAAGCTGCTCCGCGCATAGCTGCGCCGCGCAGTTGCTCCAGCAAGCCAAAGCTGCTCCCCAAAGCTGTTCCCGAAATCTGCTCTCTAAAATTGGTCTCCGAAGCTGATCCTAAAAACGCTCCCGAAAGCAACTCCCCAAAGTTATCCAAAGTTACTGCTGAAAATTGCTTCCCGAAATTCCTTGTAAATGCGAACCCGAAAGCTGTTGTTCTTTAAAGCAAGTATACCGGAAAGTTGTCCAAAGTTGCTCCCTAAAGTTGTTTCCCCGAAGCTGCTCCCCAAAGTTGTTTCCCAGAGCTGTCCAAAGCTATTGCCCCAAAGCTGCGATTCTTCAAATCTATACCCCAAAATGGCTCCCCAAAGCTATTCCGCAAAGCGGCTCCCCAAAGTTGCTGCTGAGAGCTGCTCCCCGTTAAGCTGCCCCCGAAAGCTGCTCCCCAAAGCTAATGTTCTTCAAAGTAATCGTTCCTCAGAGGTATTCCGGAAAGTTTGCCAAAGTTGCTCCCTAAAACAAAGCCCCGAAGCTGCTTCCCAAAGCTGTTCCCCAAAGTACCTCTGCAAAGCGGTCGCCCCAAAGCGGTTATGCTTTAAACCTGTTCCCCAAAGCGCTCCCCAAAGCTATTCTCCAAAGCGGCTCCCGAAAGTTGCTCCCCAAAGTTGCTGCCGAAAGCTGCTCCCCAAAATTACGTTCTAAAGCTATTCTCCAAAGGTGCTTCCCAGTTAAAGCTGCCGTGCAAAGCTGCTCCTCAAAGCTGCTCCGGCTCCCCAAAGCTGCTCCGCTCCACAAAGTTGTCCCCCAAAAGCCGTTCCCCAAACTTGATATCGAAAGCTGCTCCGAACAGCTGCTAAACTTGCCCCCGAAAGTTGTTTCCGAAAGCGGCTGCCCAAAGTTGCTTTCTAAAGCTACTCCCCAAAGCTGCCGTGCTTCAAAGCAACTGTTCGTCAATGCTGCTGCAAAGCCGCAAAGTTGCTCCCCACAAGTGCTCCCCAAAGTTGTTCTTCAAAGTTGCTACCGAAAGCCGCATCCCAAAGAAGCTCCTCAAAACTCCAAAGTTGCTGCCCGAAGCTGCCTTAGAGCTGGTCCGGAAAGCTGTCCAAAGCTGCTCCCCAAAGCTTCTACCCAAAGCTGTTGCCCGGCGCTGCTCCCCAAAGCTGTTCTCCAAAACTGTTCCCCAAAGCTGCGATTCCGCAAACCTGTTCACTAAAACGGCTCCCCCAAAGCCATTCTGCAAAGCGGCTCCCGAAAGTTGCGCCCCAATGTTCCTACCAAAAGCTGCTCCCCAAAGCTGCTGTCCAAAGCTATTGCCCCAAAATCGCGATTCTTCAAACCTATACTCCAATATGGCTCCCCAAAGCTATTCCGCAAAGCGGCTCCCGAAAGTTGCTACTGAGAGCTGCTCCCCGAAGTGGTTTGTGTACAGCCAGATCGTAATATTAGTAGTAATAAATTGAGGGTATGCCGTTATAGATTGCGTCTTGGGACACAACAGTGAATAGCCATGCAGTCTACACCAAGGGCACCGCCGCAGGATCAACATGACTAATCGTGTAGCCATATGAAAATATGCGACTGATTTGGTTGTCTAACTTCGTTTCGCTAGCTTGGCGAGCCTATATTAGCGGCCTTTCCAATGCCAAGTCAGCAAGCAGGATTTTATCGTTTATATTGGAGTTATGCTTCGCAACACTGGTGCATGGCACATAACATCCAGGATCACCTTGAAATCAAATCGCCATGGGAATTTCGTTTTGGGGAAAAATTTAAGGAACCCAATATTAATTCATATTGATTTCTGGATTGGACCCAAGTTGAAACCCAAGAAGGACTTCGTTTCGATCCTACTTCGAACCCAGGTGTTTTGCTATAGGATATACCATTCAACCGGGCTTCATCGGCGCCAAAAAGACACTCGTACCCACGACCAGCAGGGCTTGAAATATCTGTGGGCATGACGTTGTGGTGCTCGCTGCGCCACGCAATGTTGTGCTACACTTGCCAAAATCTGATATGTACCTTTTAAATCTTATAATGAATTAAAAGAACGATAAACGCATGAGATAAATTCAAAATAACGGAAACGTATAACCAAGATTCCAAAAAAAGTAGTAAATTTTCGTCCTCCGCACATGAAGAAGTGCAGATTGAACTTACATTCGTAAAAATCCCATAATTCTGGCAATTTTTTGACAAAATTGCGTTCGGGCTGAAAATCCCAAAATTGTGGCAAATGTTTGGGAAAATTGGAATTCCGCGCGTGCGCCAAATTCAGAAGACACGGTGTCAAACGCAACTGCAAGACCTATCGGGCGACAGTGGACCAGGGGGGGAATGGAACCCCCGACCGACCCTGACCGACCGTACTGCATTTGCTTAGTGAGACATTGAGTGGGGAGAAAAGGAATTTCCTACTAGACATCGGTTGGCCCGAGAGCAAAGAAGACGTTTGGCAAGTAGCTCTGAGTATGGTAGTCGTAAAAAATAGTCGGTGAATGATTGGCGAATTTTATATGAGCTATGGAGGGATAAATTGTAAAAAATAAGATTGATTAAGAAGAGGATACATGTGACAACCCATGCATATGCACTGTGCTGCTTGGCAAAGGGCATCATATGACACGTGTCTTGCAACCACAGAGAGACATAGATAGAGAGAAAGGGGGAGAGAGAGGGAGAGAGAGAGAGAAAGAGAGAGAGAGAGAGCGAGGGAGAGAGAGAGAGAAAGAGAGAGAGAGAGAAAGAGGGAGAGAGAAAGAGGGAGAGAGAGAGAGAGAGGGAGAAATAAAGGGAGATAGAAAGAAAATATGAAAAAATAGAATGTGAGCAACAAAAGTGCACAGGAGGCTCGGTACCATGATGTTGCGAATGAAATATATTATCTCATTTTACTATGGCCGGCGCATACCCAAGAGAACGCATTAGCCCATCACCTCTGTTGTTATATTTTGATGATAGCCCGAGCTATCGCCAGAACGTTGGCCTTAAGTTATGCATATCTGTCTTCACCACCACCGGCCAACGTGGTGCCAGCCGCGTTGGAGCAAGCTGTTTGGTAAGGACAAGCAGAAAGAGACACCATGAAAAATGCAACGCGAGAACATGCCGATGACAAGTAAACACAAATCGATCCTTACAATTACATGTCACCTCAACAGGAAATAGATATCAATTTTCAATGCAGCCGTTCCAAATCATAAAATACGATCTCCAAAGAATGAATGCAAGATCATATCCGCAGAAGAAAGATGTCGACAGTATTACTTTAAATGCATCTCTGCATCCACTTAAGGCTCCCACCAAAAAAACCAGTTGAATGATTTTTGCAATAATAATACGGTTGCAGAAATTTCTGTGTGTAAAAGCTTCTGTGTGTAAAAGCGTCTATGTGTAAAAGTGTTTGTGTGTTGTGTAAAAGTTCCTGTGTGTAACAGCTTCTGTGCGTAAAAGCGTCTGTGTGTAAAAGCTTCTGTGTGTAAAAGTGTTTGCGATGCAAATTATTGTCTTGTATTTGTATTATATTATCTTGATCTTCCTCTTCTCGTCTGCCTATAATATATCTTTAATATATTGTCTTGCAATATAGTGTCTTAATACTAATAACAAAAGACCCTGCTCCTCTTACGCTCTCGGGCCCGACAGAACATGGAACAATCACAAAATAACATTCTCCGAAGAATGAACGCAAAACCATCTCTGCATCCACTCCAAAATCGCAATGTTACCTCAATTTTTGACGTCCAACGTCCATTTCGTACGAAAGGGTTGCGTTGGACACATCAAAATCCCAATTTAATTTTTCCTAGGTGTTTGACCTCCAACATCCATTTCGCGCGAAAGGGATACAATTGGCACCTCAAAATCACAATTTTTCCTAGGTTTTTGACGTCCAATGTCCATTTCGTGAGAAAGGGATACAATTGATGCCTCAAAATGACAATTTTACCTCAGTTTTTGACGTCCAACGTCCATCCGTGTGAAAGAGTTGCGTTGGACACCTCAAAATCGCAATTTTACCTCAGTTTTTGACGTCCAATGTCCATTTCGTGAGAAAGGGATACAATTGATGCCTCAAAATGACAATTTTACCTCAGTTTTTGACGTCCAACGTCCACGTCGTGCGAAAGGGTTGCGAGGGACACCTCAAAATCGCAATTTTACCTCAATTTTTGACATTCAACGTCCATTTCGTGCGAAAGGGTTGCAGCGGACACCTCAAAATCGCAATTTTACCTAGGTTTTGGACATCAGATGTGCACGAAATGCTGTGCCTGTCATGTTTCGTGGCGCTCTAGCAGCACCGCCCCTGCCTTAAGAGAGAGATAGAAAGAAGAGCGAGAGAAAGAAAGGAGGAGAGAGAGAAGATCTGCAGATGTGAAGGTGCGAGGAAGTAGATCTGCAGATGCGAAGGTGTGAAGATGTAGATCTGCAGATGTGAAGATGTGAAGATGTAGATCTGCAGATGTGAAGGTGTGACGATGTAGATTTTCAGATGTGAAGGTGTGACGATGTAGATCTTCAGATATGAAAGTGTGAAGATATACAATAGATCTGCAGATATGAAGGTCTGAAGATGTAGATCTGCAGATGTGAAAGTAAGAAGATATAGATCTGCAGATGTATTATAACGGCTGCTTTTTTACGAAGAACCTTTCGCAGGCGCTCTCGGGAAAAATAGTTAATTTTCGACCTCCGAGCAGGGGGCTCAGGAAATATAGATTGAATTTGTATTCGCACAGATTGAATTTGTATTCGTGAGAAATCCGAAAATTATGGAAGAGCTTTGGGAAAATTGGGCTCAGGAGAGCGCGCGCGCGCGCTTTGTATCCAGACAGATCGTAATTTCAATATTAATAATAATTATATGAAAAAAATATAATAAATGAAATAAATATATATATATATTATTTGGATTAATATATATATATAATGTTAAAATAATTTTATATAAATATATTTAAGCATGGAAAATTAAAAAATTAATATTTTAAAAAAATCCGATAAAAATATCCATATACAAATAATCAATTAAATATTTATATAAATATAATTATTTATTTCTTTTAATTTTATTTTTGGAGAAAAAATATGAAAATATTTATATGTATATTTTTTGCAAATATATAGGTTTTTTTAAAAAAAAATATATATGATTTTTTATTATGTTTGATTTTATCAATATAAAATAATTTTTACCTAAAATGATCCTATTCCAAATATATATATATATTTCAAATTGCAAAAAAAAATATATATATATATTTTAATTTATAAATATATATATATATTTAAAAATTATATAAATATATATTTATATCATAATTCAAAATATCTATATTAAGAAATATCAAA
>Ga0126342_10017292_pt1 | contig 12478 bp, 12 predicted proteins | sample Cyp1metagenome_FD_92528 | JGI IMG/M metagenome (GOLD analysis project Ga0126342, IMG submission 92528) | Coral microbial communities from Lord Howe Island, Old Settlement Bay, Australia - Cyphastrea 1 metagenome | ecosystem: Host-associated > Invertebrates > Cnidaria > Coral ...
TATATATATATATAATGTTCATATTACTAATCTATACTTGCAACTATCTGGTCTCCAGAAACATATTACAAATTCTGGAGCATATATATATAATTATATATATAATGTTGATAAACAGACAGATACGTGATACATGGATGGATGGATGGATAGATATTTTTTCACAGGCAGTAATCAGCTCGTTTTCGATTTTCGTTCAGAATTTCCAGGGGGTGAAAGTTCAGATTTTGAGGGAAATCCCTTCAAAGTCCTGGTTCCTTCAATGCGCTGAATCTATGACCAACCTTGCAGTGGGCTCTGCCCGCTCTTACAGATTCAACCATCGGATGAATTTGATCGCCATCACTTACCCTCTTGTAATTCAAATAGCTAGGAACATGGCCCATATTGATAGAAGAATTAGAGATACTTCACCTATATTTACCTATTAAGGTATGACATCACCAGAGGCGAGACTGCTATGTGCCCACAATCGCGCCACAACGCGAAGGTGCAAGCCCTAGCCCGGCGGAATGGAGTCAACGCAGTGCCTCGTCCGCATGACGATGCATGTCATGGAATCCCCTTCCCGGCCTTCCCCCTATCAAGAAACAGCAAGAATCATGAAGCTACCCTCTGGTAAATTAACATAGACCCTGAAAATCACCAATTTTTAGAGGAAACTAATCTTTCAACCCCTATCTGGCAGGGTCTATGTTAATTTACTGGAGGGTAATTAGTTTAGCAATAGCAATTACCCTCTGGTTATTTAACATAGCCATGGAAAATGGCCCATTTATAGATGGTTTACCTATTAAAAATGGTGATTTTCCATGGCTCTGTTAAATAACCAGATGGTAATTAGTGCGCTTCTTCATTTGGGGCAGTTGGTCATTAAGGAAATGGGATTCAACAGTTTCATTGCTGATTCCAACATCTTCCAAACTGCAATCCACTCACGAAGTATGCTTGATATCCCCATAGTTCTTGCTTAGTACTCTCTGGTAATCAAACATGGTTTTGCTGGAAAATCCACCGTGTAGTTTGTTGATTTTCTCATTCAAACTTCCATTATAATTAGGTGAGTTTCATTGATGTCCATTTCCATATATTTCATGATATCTCCATGTTTGATCTTACTGGTGCTTAGTAGGGAATGAGGGAATGATCCATAATCACTGGTAATAATTACCCTATGGTAAATAAACATAGACCCTGAAAATCACCAATTTTTAATGGAAACTAGTCTTCCAACCCCTATCTGCCAGGGTCTATGTTAATTTACCAGAGGGTATCCCATTCACCAATTCCCATCCATTCCCTACTAAGCACCAGTAAGATCAGTAAGTGATTCCCAGATATCCCCATTGCTATTGGGTGATCTCCCTATCCCTCCCCTGGCGTTGAAGCCGCCGTAGCACATCGCTGTAGGTCATCTACCAGCCGTCACAGGCGTCGGGTAGACCGGATCAGAGCCGCGGCGCGTTGCGGGGGGCGAAGGTGGCCAGTGCCTGGTGGTAACCAATTTGGGCAATGGGAAAATCCTCCATTTTTCATGTGAAAATACAGGAAAATATAGGAACATATGGGAAAAAGCAGGAACATATTGAAACATTGTTGGAAAATATGGGAACATATATCGGTAAAATGCTGGGATTTAGATTGCCAAAAGGTGTGTTTTTGTAGAAGGGGGACGCGCATCTGGCAGGGGACTATGGTAAGAATGGTTTTGAAACGTGTCTAATAAACCAACAACGCTAGCGGGCTGAACTGCTTGTCACTGGGCTTGGCTCGCCTTTAGCCTCCAAATTTTGGCCGATACCCCAATATTCAGTTGTTGATGTTTTGCGGGGGTCCAAGCTGCGTTGATTAAAGAATATCACCGGGCCACATGTTTCAAGTGAATCAATATTGCTGGTTCTCATTTCTTTGTGACTGAGCTCCGGTTCGTTTGGAAGAAAACCTTACTCAGAGCAGGGTGTTGGCTGATAAAACAAACTTGGCAGAGTAAAATCCACTTGTTCAACACAAGAAATCAGTTATCAGTTAAAACTGTCTGATTTATTAGAGTATACAAATGAGGGCATAGCGGCATAACCAGTTTCACTTTTTGTGACAGCCCAAGAAGTCATCATGATTCATCATTGTTACACCCATCATCACCTCCCAAGCGTTTGAGGGCCCTCATTTCCACCTTGGTCGCCTTCATTGCAACATCCTCAGGATCCTGAGATCTGCAGTAGAAATTCAGGCCAGCGACGAACATGCTGGCTGCGTACAGTTCCTGGGCTCGTGCTGCTTAGAGAACTGATCAAATCACCCTGGCCAATTACTATTTATCATTGGGATATCATTGGGTAAAAGGTTGAAACTACACCATGATGTCGGATGATTAATGAACTGCTTTTACTGTTTAGTGTGATGATTGTTGATCGATACCACCTGACAGATAGATTTAAAACCATGAGCCATGCTCCAAATGCCACAGAAACTGCGCGGCTTGCGGGGTTTGATGCACAATTCCGGAATGCCAGAGCGCTGGTGTCCAGTTGAAAGGCTGGAGGCTTGGGGAGTTTAGCAAATGGCCTTGGGATTTTGCGCTGCAAACCTCAGATTGGCAGTACCTAGTTGCCTTCAGAACTTGTTCTGAGTGAGTGTCTACTTTCTAATTAGTAACAACTGATGCAACTTTCAACTTTTGGTTGACAGTTTTAAATATCCGACCTCTCGTAAAAAAGAAAACCCCTCGCAAGTAGAGATGGTGGTGGCCCCTGGGTGTCACTCCACCAAGGCTATCGTTCCACCCGACACACCATGCAGGGCAGCACTACAACTCAGTGAGGTGGGGGGTTCACCATCCAAAATGCCGTCAGATATCATTTAGCAATTCTGAAATGGGGCTATAGATCTGATCTATACGAAATAACCCCAGATGGTCCCTAAAATGGATCCAACAAAATGGATTTATGACAAATGGATACATCTAAACCCAATCACGCGCTGGTTGGCGACCAAAAAGCAACAAAAGGTCTTCAGTTTTGACCTACACCTGTATTGGATGCAAGCTCTTCATTTCGGAATGATTGGAGTTGTGTTCCCCAAGCTGCTTCAGAAATTGCCAACTGCAGATCCTGAAGATTTCCATTAAATCACCATTCTAATTCCTATTTCAGCTCACCTTGTTGGTGCGAACGCAGGTGCTGCACTGATGAGGGATCAGGGCCAGCTGAACTAGTCAGCTTTGGAAGCTTTGCTGCAGCTCATGCCATAGCTTTGGGGGAAGCTATGGCCGCGACCAAGGTGGTCCATGTTTTGGCTGGGGCAGCACTGTAGATATAGATATAATATGCATATGTGTGTGTGTGTGTTGTATCACTTCGGAATGAGGAATTTCAAAACTGCGTTTTTCCTGACAAGAAGGACCCCTTTTTGGTGCTGGTGTTTGAAGAACCCCCCTAGAAGCAGCTGAGAGGTGCAGAGATAGCCCTGGTTGTCTAACTTGCGGCCACTGCATGCGTGCGGACACATGTCTACGATATTTTATGCGAAGATATTTGAATGTACGTATTACATAGTTAGATGATGCTAGATGCAAGACAAGTTGACACGTACCATTTTAATTACTCTCTTTCTCTCTCGCTCTCTCTCTCATTCTCTTTCTCGACCTCATGTGTGTTTCCTGCCCAAAGTCACAGTTTCTCCCAACTACCAAGTGCAACAGTCAGCCTCAGCCAAGGAGAGATCAAGAGAAGAATAGAAGACAAGTTGAGGCCTAAGGATGGCTATGCAGAGGAGACGGGCCCCAGCATGCCCCAGCCATTTCCACGAACCCCTGTGGGGTTGACCAAAAAATCATGGCACTGCCGTGAAAATTGTCCATTTTGGAACGATTTGCCCGGAAAGTCTGGAGGATTGCAGTCCCATTATGTCCCAATATCATCAACTGGGTCCGTGAAAAAAGGATGGACCACATTTTTGGAGCGCCTCCGATCCCATTCTGAAGTTTTGGTTGGTTTCATTAACCTGTACTCGACTTGAGTTAAGATCCTTACTTTCACCAGTGAAATCACATTCAACTTTTGATCCACTATAGTCCTTTCGGGGTACTTGGATTTGAACCCCCATCTGTGCATGGTTAAGGACCATGTTTGAAAGGAGTTATAGCCCAGATGCTATGTGGGTTATCGTTGGGACTTCAAACTCTTGCGGCGGAGCTTCATCCTCCAGGAGAGTGAGGAACAACCAGACCGCTGACACCGCTGACGCGAGTTTAGAGAACCCCAGAATCTAGGATGAATCTCGGTCAGTCCCAAATGCGCGCGCAAGTTGAATAAACATCTACAAGAAATGATTCAGACAGATCCAAGCTACTCCAGCTTCGGGGCGTTCTGCCCTGACTCAGCCCTGGTTGATGCCTGCGGATCCTGTCCCGCATCATGCCCGCGCAACGGCGGTGTGGCTCACAGGGTGTCTCAGAGATGCTGCGCGCCCAAGGGACCTAAACTTTGGAGACTTAAGACATTTTGAGACAAACATAGACCCCATCCGGGAACCCAATTGACCTGCAAAAACCATCAAAGACCTAGAGAGAGTGTTTTGAACCAATAAAGTCAAAAAGCATGGATATCCACCCCAGACTTGAAGGTTATTTGGGTTCCAGGATGCCACTACTGGACTCAGCTCCTGTTGCACCACTTTTTGCACTGGGGTTCTGAAGAATTATCGGAGTCATCGCGGACCAACCCATGACTTGTCCAGAATCATGGAATCCAAAGGGAACCTGCGAGGTTCAAATGCCTGGAGGATCCCCTTGGGTCGGGCTACACGTTTGCCACCTGCGGTGACCTCCAGGCTGTCATAGTCATAGGTCACCTGCATTGGGCCTGGGGCTATATCATCATCTTGGAAGGCCCAGCCCAGTTATAGCTTGGTTTACAAATCCCCCAAGCTATAGAATATCCACCATATTTTCAACATATTTGAGGAGTTATTGTAGATCTATATAATCTTAGAACAAACAGACACCTATTTAGGGGTGGGCCTTCCTGTGCCATTCCTTTGTGTTTTGTTTTTTGCTGGATTCCATGATGTCATGGGTGCGGTGCTTCCTAGCGCCAGCTATGTCGCTGCCGATGGTATGATCTCTGGGTTAAGGTGCCCAGTCTTAGCCGACAGCTTCGTCACCAGTCTGTGCCTGTGTTGAAAAGCTGAGATGGCGGCAGTGTCTAACGAAATATTGTTTGGACACTTTGTCCGTCCCGTCTTAAGTTTTAAGTAAACCACTCGTTAGACTTTCTTTTACCTTCTTCTTAAGTCACAGTGTAGCAAACGCTCAAGCAACATTGTAAAAGAAACATGCTTCGGTCAGGTCTGTGAAACCGGGGAATTTTCATCAGGGTTTGCTGTTTTCCGGCCTTGAGCGCTTGGCCCGCGCCATTGCAGCTCTTCATCATCAAGCGGAAGTGGATCCCCCAAGTGACAATGGATTGGTTTACAGGAAAATCTGCAGGAAACCATGGATTTTCCCATGCATTCATGGGGCTCAATGGATTTTTTCCCTTAAACCAATCATAACCAATCCATTGAAAGTGACAAGCTGAATCATTAGATTGGAATCATATTGGATCACAGCTGGGTTATTGAAGTCAAATAAGTCAAGAACTGGCTATAAGATGCTGTGAGATTGGAAGATATTGCGAGCAACATAATGTGATGAACGGTTGAAGTCGGTTGAACCAGCTTGCGCCCATTAAAAAGACCTGGGGTTCTGACTCAGCAACTGTGGCTCCAAAGATGCTATATATGTAGAGGTTAAAAGCCAGAACTTCATAGATTTCTTTCAGTTTCGCCAGCTGTAGTAGATCAACCCTACCTAGATAACAATGATTCCCGCCGGACTTTCAACTGGGGAAACCATGGCTGGGTAGTTGAGTACTTTAATTTTCTGCCATAGCTGCGAATATGAAATAATATGAATATGTACTCACGAGCAAAAGGCATGCATATCATGTTATCAACAAAATAGGCCGTGCTTTGAAGTTGGGTGGCTAAACCACAAAGCAGTGAACCAATGGGACGGCGGCTGACGGTCCGCAGCGCTCATCCCAAGTTGTCGGGACAGTACCTGGAGAGCGGCTCTTGCGAAGGCCGCCCCGCATATGTCAAGAACTGTCGCTTGGTGGCATGTGCGATGAAGATGAAATGCTGAAGATGAGGAGGATGATGGTGATGATGATGATGATGATGATGATGATGTTGATGATGATAAAGATGACGACAAATGGTTGACGTTGATGTTGGTGCTGGTGCTGTTGGCGGTTTCGCTGTTTATGGTGGAGGGGGTTGATGCCAAACATGATCACAATTAATTATTCTGGGAAAATTATAACGATCTCATTGCGACCTCACTGCAATGATGGTTAGTAAGCGAAATTTCTTGTCAGAGAATTACTACAATTTACCTGGACAAATGCGGGTACTACTCTGTATGTATATATAGACCTATATATATATATATATATCGGCGCTATGACGTCACCCCACCTAGTGCTGATGGATCGTATTGCACAATTCATTATCCGCCCTTCATTATGTTAGTTAGCATGTCTGAAGAAACTAATGGCTTTGCACCCTTCAATTGCGTCGTGGAAAACGGAAAAATACACATGCAATCCCACCCAAAAATTGCTTTGGAGGATCGTATTCCTAGTGGAAAGGCAAACTACATTGTGTGATTTATCAGTTATCATTTTTATTGGTTCAATAATCTGGAATCAAAAAGCAGTTGATTGCTCACTGTCAACGATTATTGGTTCAATCATTTGGAATCCGAAAACTGTTCGCTAAATCATTTTGAATCTATATATAGATGGGTTAAAATGGTTAAAACCTTTGAAATGACATGAAATTGGGTAACCCAATTTAAAGGTTTTAACTGCACATAAATGAATGGATGATTAAAACCATATATTGGGGAATACCCATCCATCCATGGGGTACGAGGGTTTTGACCATTTTTGACCCATAGGCATCCGGTGGACGAGGTGATGAGGTTTGGTTGGTCTTCTCTGAACGCTTTGGAGCAGGGCCTGGCTGGTGCGCCAGGGCTGGGTTCGACCTTCAAACATGATATGTGTACCCTCGATGTGCTGAAGATGATAGGAAAATCATGGGAAAAATTGCGAAACTTCATTATCAAGGAAGGTTTGTAGCTGGGAAAATCAACTATTCTGGATTTGCTGATGTTTTGTTTTTCTCATTTTCCCGAAATCCACCATGTGGGGAATCTTCAGGGAATACGTTTTGTTCTTGGGGGTTCCTCAAGCAATTTCAAGGTATCTAGACCCTTGAAAGTACGAAAAAAATGGGGTGAAGTGCCAAATTTTTGACGGGTACTTGAAAGGTCCAGGCCGTTGACGTGGGCCAAAATTTTGGGGAAATGTCTTATATTTTTGCACAAAAGAATGGGAACTAAGGATTCAAAACCTAGCTTTGGGGTTGCACCTGGACCCAGTGATATTGCTTAACTGATTGATTTTTGACGCGTTTTCTTTGTCTTCTTCTGGGGTTGATGTGTTTATTGGTGATTTTCTGGATTTGAATTTATTTTTGGAACACGCACATTGTATGTGCCCTTTCCTCGAAACCATGGGGGGCTCATCCGGGGCCGCAAAAGGAAGGCGTGACCATGTGTGGGTTTGATCTCGGATTTCATGTTGATAACACAATGTATAAATCATTTAGTCATGTCTTAAGCATATCGGCGGGCGTACATGTATATTATATATATATTGTATATAGTTATACAGGTAAAAGCTAGGTTATTGTTCGTATGCCCTAGGCTGCCTAGACCACTTAACTTGCCCGTGAAATACAGATATTCATGTCTTCTCTTTGCTCCAAACGTGTAAAAGATTGAATCCTTCTATTGGGACAAGATGGGTCAATGTAAATATATGCATATACATTTATATACATGTATTTACATGTATATACATGATTACATGCATGCATGCATATATGCATATTCATACAAACATATAATTGGCTTGAGTATTTCATTATATATGTAATGTTATCTTATACCTGTCTATTCTAAGCTAAAATCAGTATATGTTTGAATTTACGATGTCGTGCTTCTTCGCATTGATGGGAAAGATGAGTTTTTGATGTCACATTCTGTGGAAGTTCAGCCTGTGCCGTTGGAGAATCCTGGGTTGTTCACGAGTCTCTGCAGGAATAAGCATGCCAAGTTGTCAGGAAGGGATTTATATCACCAAGCCAAATGGTACATAAAATCAAATGGTCATGGTTTTTCTCCTCATGGAGTGAAGCAACCTACCATGTTGGCTGGTTTCGTTTCTGGTTGTCCCTTTCCTTAGGCAAGTTGAAGCGTGAGATGCTGAGAAATGTAGATGCAGGGAAACTCATTATAAGCACTTCCTTCTAGATATGGTACAGCAATCCCCAAATGGTAGGCTAGTTATTGAGCTTTACCACATGACCATACTTCTTCAGCCAAGTCGTGACTTCAAATTGTTCAACACCTTTCACGGGGGCGATGTTGGATCCAAGTCGAATCCCCGAAGTCATGGGCACAAACGTGCTCAGACCTGACGGACATACCAGGTGGTAAACCCAAGCCACTATGGTCCTGTGGTCCGTAACCATTCTGGTTCGCTGCAGGTTGAATGGGATGATCCCATGCTTCAGAGTGATAGGATTCTCATGTAATGTGCTTAAAACATGTTAAAACACTTTCATAAACCATCCCCCAAATCACCATTTTTTTTAGGTGGTATAAACTATTCCCAACATTTCCCAAATGGGTAGTTGATTATTGTATTGACAACATTACCACAATTCTTGCACTTATTCAATAACTTCAAGGTAGGAATTCGATCTGACTTGATTCATAGTTGGGTTCAATGACTCATAACCCCACAACCAATTTGACGGGTCCTGTTTTGCTGCAGTTTTAAGCCATATCGAGGAACTGATAATATGGAGATGATACGTGATCATACGCAAAGTAGGCAAAACGGCAGAGAATAGTAAAGAAAAACACTACTGTAGATCTCTTTGGTGGGTACTATACGGTGGTGCTAACCAACAGGCAGTGCTCCAAATGTCCGAATATATGTCAGATAAACTTTCAGAATATATGTCAGAATGTATCCAAGATAGAATGCCAGATAAACTGTGAGAATGTCAGAATGTATGTCAGAGCAAATGCCTTGTAGAATGTCAGATAAAACGTCAGATAACATATCAAACAAGGTGACAAGTGCCCACTAGGATGTCAGAATACGTGTCAGATGAAATGTTCAGTAGCGAGATAAAATGCCTGGAGAGATGTCATAAAAATGTCGGAAGATATTTCAGGCATACAATGAGTACCAGGTCAAACAGAAAGTCATATTGGCAGAATATATGCCCGATAGAATGCCTGATAAAATGTCAGCATTCTTGTCAGATGAAGTGACAGACACACTGTCAGAGATAAATATACATATATTTCTATTCTAATTAAAAACAAGTTCCAGCATATATGTGTATACATATGTGTGTGTGTGCCTGTGTGTATATATCAACTAGAATGCCAGAAAGCTTGTCAAAATATTTGCAAGATGAAATGTCAAAATGTATGCCAGACAAAATGCCAAAAACATGAGCATATATTTGAGATACATTGTCAAACAAAAGATGCCAAATAAAATGTCGAATAGAAAGTCCGAACATTGGCAGAATATATGTCCGATAGAATGTCAGACAAAGCATCAGATAGAACAGCAGAATGTTGCCAGGTTGAATGTCAGTTTGTGGGCGTTTCTCTCAGATTTTTTCTCCAAGTTATTCTGGACATTTGTGGTTTGAGGTCTTTATGTGTCGATGTGACGGAGGGCTTAAACAATGCGCCGAAAACTGATGTCAGCATGGTATTCGTTCGCGGTGCCGTATCTACATCGTGAGCAGGTCAAAGCCACATGCGCTGACCAGAAAATCAACTACGTGGTAGATCCCCGCTAGCTGGTATGCTTAGGATCAGCCGGCCCGAATTTTGTTCCACGTGCAACGGCATGGGGGAAAGGCAGCGCCACGCCTGTAAAGCTCATTTGGTTTCCAGCTAGCACAAGCATCAGAAATGCAGCAGCATAAGCATGGACCTGTAGCTAGACACATTTTGCAGGTAGTTAGAGAGACACTTTGGTAGACCTGCAACAAACAGACGGATAGGTGAAATCATGCTAGAGAGGCCGGGCTTGGTAAACATATAAAAGATTGTTTGGTTGACAGTGTCTTTTGCAGACAGGTGCGTTTTGCCATCAATCTCTCCATCTCTTCATCTAACTATCCATCAGTCTATTTTTATATCTGTCAACCTGCCCATCTCTATCTCGTTCCTGATGTCAACCTGTATCGCCACATCTATCTATTTCTTCGTGTTTGTATCTTCCAGTTTCTTTTTGTACCTATGATCCATAACGGGATATTGGTCTTTGCCAGTCTGCGCCAATCCCTATCTATATCTATCAATCTCGATCAAAATTTCTTCATAGCTGTCTATATCTATCTTTATCTGCTTCTGTCGCTTTGGATCTTTAATTTGTGTATTTACCCATCTATATCTTCATCTATTTCCATACCTATGCTTACCTGTGTATGAAACTATATTTCTATGTATTTATTTTTACTCTTTACCTATATGCATTTTTGCATCTGTTTTTCTTTATCGTTGTACTTGCCTTTTTTAAACTTCTATATTTATATCTATGTCTATCTATCTACCTAGCTTCCTCCGTCCTATCATTTTTTCATTAACCTACCTCAGCTTTTTTGCCTACCTATGTATCTATGTTTCTTTGTTTTTCTATCTATCCCTATCTCATGTTCTCTCGATGCTTATTGAGTTTTAGCCTGTCAGCCTTTCTATCTTTATCATAATCTAGATAATGCAAGCTTATCTAATCTAAACTACTTCAATCCATCCAGATCGGGTCTACCTTAATCGGTTAAAACATATGTAATTTGTTTAACCTAACCTTTTAACTATATAAGCGAATCCAAGCTAAACTAAACTCATCTAATCTAGCCTATCTGTCAGTACATGTCTGTACCACATTGTTGTTTGAGGATGGATCCAGCTGCTGCCGCAGGTACTTTGCCAGCAGTTTTCCGCAGGCAAGATGTTGAGACCCTATAGGTTTGAAATTGATATAGGATGACATGGGCAGCAGGCTCAAACGGTGAGAAAAGAAAAACTTCCAAAACAAACCCTCGCCTCTGGAAATGCTCTCAACATTTCAACATATCAACATGGACACCCAGGGCGGGGAAAGGCTAGCCTTGTTCGCCACTAGGAGTACAATGATCTCATGGGATGATTGCAGCTAGTGGGCGTGTGGACTCCCCATTGCGTCCCGTTTTCGAAGCGTATGACCACTTCTTTTCCCGTTTGGTGGATGGAACCTGTGATGCCTTTTGGTGAGAGGGTTTGAAACCGCCCACTGCAATTGTAAATGCAAATTCATATTTGCCATTCCTCATTGGAGGTTTACCCATTTGACAATTCGATTTTGTTTAAGTCTATGTGATGATGTTCCCTTTGGATTGTGCCTGTTTGTCATCGAACTTGCGTTTGCCACACGTGCACCAATTTTAATTTCACTTGCTGACGCTTGTTGGTCCCTCAATAATGAGTTGGCCACCCTTCTCACGACCCTCGTTCAAGGTCTCTGACAAAACTACAGTAATCGTTTCACAACATAGCACACGCACATATATTCAGTTTATATTCAATTTGAATATATATATATATACATCTTGTAATATATACACATTCATCAAACCATTTGTTGTTTACCTAACATCATATAATCCAGTCTTATATTATACCCGCAGGCGGGCGAGCTCCGTTCCTTCTGCCGCTCGGACCTCAGCGACGCGGCCGCGCCTGAGCTGGCGACCTGGCCCCAGGAGCTGCGCCTGGAGCTGTGGCAAGATGAAGAGATAGAGGTGCTGGGCTGGGGACATAGGATAATTTTATTCTATAATATATATATATATATTTATATTTATATGCCAACTAATTAATGTAAAGTAAATCAACTATACTGTAAGTTTAGTGAAGGCATGTTAATGCTGATCTTTTACCGGCCCACAAAACTGGGATGGGGTGGGACAATAACGTTCACTTGCACTTCCGCGCACAGGTCATGCTCAGTCATGGCACGTTCATTAGCATTTGCGTACATACGTGATGCGACGCTGAAGATGTGTGACGTCACGCCTGGAGTGGGGTTTTGGCTGGGGTGGGGTGGGGTGGATTATAAACGTTCATGTTCACTTTCACACACTAGACAAGAATGGATCATTGTATGATCCGGCAGGAACTGAATCCTGAAACATGCAGATTAGATATGAAAAAACGAAATTAACGATGCACCCTACGAATAGTGGAAGTTCTCCTGAATGGTTTCCATGGCCAAGATCGTCATCA
>Ga0126342_10017293_pt1 | contig 12477 bp, 8 predicted proteins | sample Cyp1metagenome_FD_92528 | JGI IMG/M metagenome (GOLD analysis project Ga0126342, IMG submission 92528) | Coral microbial communities from Lord Howe Island, Old Settlement Bay, Australia - Cyphastrea 1 metagenome | ecosystem: Host-associated > Invertebrates > Cnidaria > Coral ...
GACATGTCCGAACATCAAAAAACACTGTGTTTTGTGGGACAAAATGCACGTGTCCATGATCATGGCTTTCATCTTGCAACGCACAGCTTAGCTACCTGTGCGTTGAATGTTACAACAACAACAACAACAACAAGAACAACAACAACAACAACATCATCATCATCAACATCATCATCATCAGCAGCATCATCATCATCATAATAATATTTGTCATCTTCATATTCATCATCATATTCCTAATCCCCTTGTTGATCTTCCCAATTGAATGTAAAGTTTAACGGGGTTGCGAATTTATATTTCTAATCCCCTTGTTGATCTTCCCAATTGAATGTAATGTTCAAAGGGGGTGGGAATTTATATTCCTAATCCCCTTGTTGATCTTCCCAATTGAATGTAAAGTTTAACGGGGGTGGGAATTTATATTCCTAATCCCCTTGTTGATCTTCCCAATTGAATGTACAGTTTAACGGGGGTGGGAATTTACATTCCTAATACCCTTGTTGATCTTCCCAATTGAATGTAAAGTTTAACGGGGGTCGGAACTTATATTCCTTCGAAATCCCTAAGAAGTTGTGTGGGCGAACTGGGGGGTTTGCGCGTATAATTGATACAAAGAAAACGCATACAGCGAGATGCTCACGACACTCTTTGGTAGGTTCTTGTAGGAAAAAAAATGGGCTGCAACGCTAGAACACTCTTCCACAGCGCTCTTGTCACTATCTGAATGTCTTCAGCACACCGTCGTTTCATTAGTTGAGCCACATTGTGCACACTGGATGAAGCTGTCCCAAAAAAGTTATGCGCACACATGTAGATATATAAAGATATCAGTTCTATGTGTCTTACATGTTAGGGTTGGCATGTCTATATGTCTATATGTATATATATATATATATGGGGTACCCATATGTGAGGATACTTCTACTTACTAGGTTGAGGGTCCGGTTGGTGTTGCTGTTGCTCTTGCTGTTGCTCCTATTATTGTTATTGTTGTTGTTGTTGTTGCTGCTGCTGTTGTCGTTGCTGTTACTGCTGTTGTTTGTCTGGTCACATTGTAACCCAAATATAGCACTGGAGTTTTGGTTCTGGTCAAGTGTGTGTGTGTGTATGAACGCATATCGCAGAATGTCCATACATGACGCGATTTACACGAAATATGATTTGGGAGACATGAACATTCACAAATACCTTTGTCTCAAGACACTGGACATCGCCTCATGCTTCATCTTTATGGATCTCTTGTGACTCCAGTTGTGCCACGTGTGGTCAGCCGTGTCTTTAGCTGAGCTATCCAATACGCAGCCGACAAGAGGTATAACCATAATATGTATGCCTCTTCTTATAAATATAGTATTTGTGTTTAAAATTCTGAAACTTGAAGAAGCTCAGGCTGCCAGGCAGGGCAATGTGGGCGTCTTCCATGCTCACTCGCCAGCCCTGCATGGCTGAGGCAACCCAGGTAAGTCCTTGGCTGTGCTCAACGGATACACTTCCAAACAAAGCCAGATGCACAAGTCTGCATTTGCGGCCCATTCCCATACTGCCCATCAGCATTCAGGACTCATCAAGCACGACTGACGTGACCCTCCCAAACGCTGGCACTTGGCAGTCTGGGCACGCAAAGGACCGCATTCGAAACCACTCTCAGAGCACTTCTTGGTGTTTGGTTTTTCCTTGGCCAAGCTCGGGTTCGCCAAAATCAAACAGAACAAGCGGCTAGGAGTCGGCTAGGAGTTGCAGAATTAGAGCAGAAGCAACAGTTTTACTGCTTGAAAGGCTTGCTTGTAGAAAGCACGGGAAACAAGATCAAATTTAATGAATTTCTGGGATTGATTCATTGACGAGAATAATTCAAAGCTACTGCATGGTGGAAGACTCCGAGAAGGGAAAGTGGTATGAGTGGCGCACATGTCATGCTAAGTAAATTGATGGCCCCAATGCATCCCAATGCAATCATTTCAGTGGACCAGAATAGAGCCAACCTTGAGGATCTGGCTAGGACCCCACCCATTGCGGCAGGGAAAATGTGCAAAGAGTGGGAAAGGCTTGGAGCTATTTGGAGCTCATTCATCTTTGATTCATCTTTGATTCATTTTTGATTCATCTTTGCAAATGTGGTTCTTTCCTCTTTGCCGCAATTCGATGTTCTCTGCCGCTGGTAAACACTTATTCTGGGAGCTTATCCTTGAAGCCAAAAAATGTAACCAAATAGTCTTGCCCTGTTTTTTGGGAGTGGGGCCCGGGGTTCTGCTCAAGGCTTTGTCACTTAGCAGTTGAACTGTAGAACACTGTAGAACACTGTAGAACGCTATGGCTGTCTAGTGCCAAAGAACTTGGCTGCAGGAAGAAAGCTTGAGAGCAAAACCATCGGTGTCAATCAGAGAACATTCCCTTGAAAATTATCTGTTCGGCATGGCCTGACCTGCCATGTGGGGCTTGCCTGAGATGGCTGTACGAGCACGGATCAGAAAAACGGAGAAGATTGCCTGATCATTTGGCAAGCTCGTAGGACAGTCAGTTCCCTCCAGAGAAACTCTCCTTTGTAGTCCTAAACACCACTTCATCTTGCAACAGGGGAAGAGGACTTTCATAATACTGTATCCTTCCGCGCGAGCCAGCGCTTGTGTTTTGGTGTTCTGCCTGACTAATCTTCCACGCCAAAGGACCAAGATGTTCTGTTGAAACCGTAAAGGCAGGAACCTGGACAGATTCAGTCTAATGTTAATTCGTGAAACCAAGAGCTTGATGCCTGCCACATGCTTACCAACAGAGACTCAGTGGTCAAAACAAATATGTATATATATATATATATATATATCATGTACTGCATCAGCAAGGCTGAATGCGTGTTTGAACTGGGAAGGAAATGACCAGTGGTCAGCATAAGCTCTTGAATTGATTGAATTGGATAAGGTTGTGCACGAACTACTTTTCAAAAGCAGGATCTGGCGCACACCAAGAGGCGCCAAAGTCTACCTTTGTCCAAGCCCCGTCCTCCTGAAAGACACCTTTGTCCAAACTGGGAGTCACCTCTTGATTTTGAGTCTAGGACACGCCCCTTCCCTGCTGTCTGGCACAATGCTCCACACGAGCAAAGCTTTCAATCATCGTTACTGAGTCCTTCAGAAGTTGGAAACTCAGAAGCCAGGCTCCATGCACAATTCTGCCCTCGAAGCAGCACTTGACTGCTGCCTCCATGTTGTGCGGGTCTTGGCACTTCGAAGCTTTTACAACTAGGAAATAAGCTGTCAGGAAGTCAACATGCGTATTGAATGCATCCATCTGCATCTATCACAATTAGAAAGAGGTTTCTGCTGTGATAAAATGAACACCTCGAGTGCTCAAATTGCCCGGAACGGAGATGTCATCGTAGGGGAGGCTCGGACCTCACAGCACAAGGGGTGAATGCAGCATAGAAGATCCCTGTCAAACAAGTTGCCTCAATGCCTCTGCTGCGCTCTTGGAAATATCATCACTTGGATGACCAAATGCTTTTTCGAAAAAACCAAATGCTTCTGAATCAATGAATTTTGCATTCCGCTCCAGTCAAGACGCAGCAGGGCGGATGGCTGCTGTGATGCTCTGCACCGTGGTTATGCCTGCAGACACCAGCAGCCCACAAATCTCTGGCCACTATCCATTTTCCGCTACATTTGACAATCTAAATATATCTAAATAGTGCTGATACAAAAGGGGGAAGAGGTCTTTGCGTGGTTTGACTGGTACCAAGTAAGGGACAACTCTGAAATTTAATGAAGATGAATGAACATGAATGAACATGAATGAAAATGAACGAAAATGAATGAAAACGAATGAAGATGAATAAACATGAATGAACATGAATGAACATGAATGAAAATGAATAAAAATAAATGAACATGAATGAAAATGAATGAACATGAATAAAAATGAATGAAAATAAATGAGAATGACTGAACATGAATGAAAATGAATGAACATGAATGAAAATGAATGAACATGAATGGAAATGAATGAACATGAAAGAAAATGAATGAACATGAATGAAAAGGAATGAAAATAAATGAACATGAATGAACATGAATGAACATGAATAAAAATGAATGAAAATAAATGAACATGAATGAACATGAATGAACATGAATGAAAATGAAGGAACTTCAATGAAAATGAATGAAAATGAAAAAAAAAGAATAACGATGAATGAACAATGATGAATGAACATGAATAAAAATGAATGGAAATGAATGAACGTGAAAGAAAATGAATGAACGCGAAAGAAAATGAATGAAAATGAATGAACATGAATGAACATGAATGAACATGAATGGAAATGAATGAACATGAATGAAAATGAATGAACATGAATGAAAATGAATGAAAATGAATGAAAATGAATGAACCTGAATAAAAATGAATGAAGATGAATGAAAATGAATGAAAATGAATAAAAATGAATACACATGAATGAAGATGAATCAACATGAATGGAAATTGAAAAAATGAATGAAAATGAATGAACATGAATAAAATGAATGAAAATGAATGAACATCAATGAAAATGAATGAAAATGGATGAAAATGAATAAAAATGAATGGAAATGAATGAAAATAGATGAAAATGAATGAAGATGAATGAACATGAATGAACATGAATGGAAATGAATGAAAATAAATGAACATGAATGAACATGAATGAACATGAATGAAAATGAATGAAAATAAATGGAAATGAATAAAGATGAATGAACATGAATGGAAATTGAAAAAATGAATGAAAATGAATGAACATGAATGAACATGAATGAAAATGAATAAAAATGAATAAAAATGAATGGAAATGAATGAACGTGAAAGAAAATGAATGAAAATGAATGAACATGAATGAAAATGAATGAACATGAATGAACATGAATGAACATGAATGAAAATGAATGAAAATGAATGAACATGAATGAAAATGAATGAAAATAAATGATCATGAATGAAAATGAATGAATATGAATAAACATGAATCGAAATGAATGAACATGAATAAAAATGAATGAAAATAAAATAACATGAATGATCATGAATGATCATGAATGAAAATGAATGAAAATGAATGAACATGAATGAAAATGAATGAACATGAATGAAAATGAATGAACATGAATGAACATGAATGATCATGAATGAAAATGAATGAAAATGAATGAACATGAATGAAAATGAATGAAAATAAATGATCATGAATGAAAATGAATAAAAATGAATAAAAATGAATGAACATGAAAAAACATGAATGGAAATGAATGAAAATGAATGAACATGAATGAAAAGGAATGAAAATGAATGAACATGAATGAAATAAATGAAAATGAATGAAGATGAATGAACATGAGTGAACATGAATGAAGATGAATGAACATAAATGAACATGAATGAACATGAATAAAAATGAATGGAAATGAATGAACATGAATGAAAGAACCGAAAGGCAATCCATGAAAATGTTACAGTAAGTTGCAACTGACCTCGAGGGTGAACTGCCCGAACGCTTTGGCTCACTGGGCCTGGCCAAATCACCAAATTAGTATCGCATTAGTCGCAGTAGTCGCATTAGTCGCGTTAAGTTGTCCGTTCTGACTGTAACTCCACAGTTCAAACATATTTTTGCACCCGCACACAACGCAGTCGGTGGATGTCAGTGGCGTCCGATTGCGCATCGGACCTTTTTCACCTCTATTCCGTTCCTGAACTTCTGAACATCGGCGCAACTGAGTTGCCCCACTCAAGCTGCGAGCTACTGGAGTCAGCGGCGATCCAGGCTGCAGCGGAACGGCTGGTGAGATATAGGAGAATGGAGTGCCAAGAGAATCTGGGAACGGAACAATCATATTATGGACATCTGGACTCTTGTGGCTACTTGCAGGAGGCAACTGAGGTCCTGTGCTCCCTTGCAGACAACAATTCTTTCTTATCGCAAATCATCCCACAAAAGAATTCACGTATTCTTGCCCGCTTGAAGGTGTTGGGAAAAGAGTGCCATGCCTGTTTGTGTATGTGTCTCTGCATGTGGACGTATGCTGCATGCATGCATGCATGTCATTCAGTGTGGGTGTGTGTGTGTGTGGTATTCAAGTGTGTGTTTGCGCGTGTGTGTGTGTGCGTCTGCGTGCGTGCATGCACATGCGTACGTATGTATGTATATTATGGTACGATATGTGATCACATTTCCTGACGCAAATGCATGTACAGTGTGCATCCCTTCATAACATCCATAGAGTGCTACCAAGCTTAAGAAGCGTGTGAATCCATAGTTCATTTTCAGGAAAGTAGATGCACGGATGAAAACATTGCTTAAGAGTAAAAGCAAGGCTATGAGAGATCCAGTATGGTCCAAAATACGAATATTTTAGCTCATTGCCAGCTCCAGCAATTTTTGTTGATAATGTTGCTGCACGACATGAGTATGCATGCTTTGTATTCTGTCGGAGAAGGGAGACATGAAGGCTAGCAGTCATATATTGACAATACAGAAAAGATAGAAAATGCTCAACTTGACATGAGATCTACAGAGCGACCCTTCCAAAACATCATCTTATGGCTAGATATGTCATACAATTTGCAATAGAACAACAGGTCAAAAGCAGTGCGAAAAGATATTGTGCATATAAAACGGAATCAAACATTGAGATACATTGAGGACATTTGAAGACCATGATGAGGATGGACCTCATCCAGCTGTAAGCTTCGGCATGACACATGCAAACTTACTCTATAAGGCTCTTATTTTCACTTATAGAGAAAGTACTGGGTACCGGATTGTCAAACAATTGACATTTGCACACAAGTGACATACGATTCTTCCTTTGCGTGTTGAGTGCATTGAGATTTTGGCACTTTGGGTATGCGGCCCGTCATCCAGAGATGCCCCACTCTGCCCTCCCGTGCACATCGCACCATACGCACCGAGCGTGCCGGTGGCTGTGCGGTCAAAGTGCGTAACCTCGCAAAAAAAAAAATGCACAAGCACACAGCGGTAGACATGCAACTGATCAAACGAGAAATGTGTGACCACGGGCAATTGCTTGCAGTTTATTCTTTGAATTTGTGGCCTGATGTGTGTTTACCATGGGAGGATTTCGGACCGTGTCTTTATAGATGCTTGAGGCAGTCAGAGTTGACATGGTTGGCCTCTCTTGTGACTCTTGTGTTTGATAAGACGCAAGGCAGCTGATGTCGATTGGATCTGAAGTCCAAGTTGGTGGGCTTTGACTAGGGACACCACGGTGGCACCGGGCCTCGGATCCACAACGAAACAATTTTATGATAGAATATGATAGAATTGGTAAATCAAGCTTCGTAAAAGTAGAAGCTACTGCCCAGACTACAAAATGCTGGTGTGTCCTAAACATAGTCAGCCCTTCCAAGACCTGACAAGACTGATTTGGACTGATCTTTCTGAAATGACAAGAAGAGATGTTCAGTCCAAAATGACTTTATCCGAATGAACACCCCAATGTATCCACGGTGACTTGGCACAATTCGTCTCAGCTTTGAGGGCCTGACTCGCCATGGAGGTTGTAGACTGGCACAGGCACGAGTGGAGAAGATTGTCAAAAACATGATTCCTGGATTTGGCACCAGTACAGACGCAATGCTTAGATTGCAATCGATTGCAATCGATTGCAACAGATTGCAATAGATTGCAATATGCCGTTTCTTCATGTTTCTTCGAGTGAAACCACTAGAATGTCACTGCAACGCGCCACGACACAGTGCTGACAGTGCTGACCTGGTAGACTGGCGCCCTCACTTCTGTCACCCGTCCAGTCCTGGCGGGACACCAAGCCAGACCAAGCCTTGTAATCCTTGTCACACACGAGAAGATATGGGAAGGGATTCTGATTCTGAAAAGCTGACCGAAAATGGTGAGTTTGAAGCTTGCAAAGCGAACAGGCCTTCTTTAGCTCAAGGGTAGTAGCTGTAGCTAGTTGATTTTCTCATGGTTTCTAGTTTTTTCTTGAAACATCTTGAAATCGAGTCCTTGTATCTGGAGGCGGAACAGATGTAGATGTTGGCGACCTGACAAGGCACAGGCTTCCTATCATTCCTCAACCAGCTCGCTGCTCAGCTCCATTTAAACTGGTTCGGTAAACCCGGTAAACAAAAGGCAGATTCTGCATGACCGGCTCCCAATCCGGATGATATACACAAGACTGGGCAACAAGACTAAGGCTTCAATGAGGCATTCATAGAAGAAAAGAAAAGGTGCTTGGAAAATGGGTCCTGTATCATGTATCACAATATCACATAGGAATTCTTAACATGTTCCTTTTGAGAAAGGAGTTCCACTAGTGATGAAGCTCTGTATGTAGAGACTCTGCAGTTGATATGAGTCGATTGTATTCGATTGTTGGATTCAAACAGATCTGTTTTTGAATATTGAGTCGATTTTTGTTTCTGAATGAGTCTGAATCTCAGGATCTGTGTCAGCTGCTGCACCTCCCTTTGCTGTTGGAGCGAGCCTCAGGACTCTCCCACCTGGCTGAGCCAGCTCTTGTCATCTCCGTAGTCTGAATCACACATACCACATATCCGACATATCTTCTTTGTTTTGTTTCTAATTGGGCAAGTCCAACAGTTTGGATGAAGGCATTCTGACCACCATATTCCAACAAATGAAGAAATAACAGCATTTTGTCTCACATGACTTGATTCGCAGACCACAAGTTCCAAACAATCTGCTAGAGCATTCTCGAAAAAGTGCCCTTGTCATGCATGTCTCAAAGGACACAATTGATGTAACTATGTGCCTGCGTGCAGCTCTCCCTTGGCTGCCATTTTCTCCTGTGGAAAGCAGTTTTGCCAGTCAGGAAGTGGTAAGCCCCTCATTTTCTGCAAATTTAAAACCCAACCCACTCTTCATGGGCTATGATGCGCAGTGGGCAGTGAATTGAGTGAACTGTGTTCTCAAACTCCATTTAGGATTGTACGTGGCAGGCCTCGATTTTGGCCCCGCCCAGCATCTGGTGTGGCCTTGCCAGCAGAACTGTGGAAAGCGTTACTGGCATTGTACTGCTTTTGTTGTACCATGCACCATGTCGTGCAGTGCCAGCAATTAACCTCATAAACCGCCAAGAGACCCTTGCTTTGAACCTGACCTAGCTGACCTAGCTGAGTTGGCTTGCACACCAACCACTATCGCTGAAAGGATGAAATTATGGACGGACGCGCTTGTTCTTGATACTTCGCATGCTTAAGGTTCAAAGTTTGGGGTTGATATCTGATCAATCTGACAAAGCTCCAGCTGTTTTTGCAGGAGTCAGACCATCAAGGTAAAGATTGGAGAAGACTTTCCAAGACCTATGAAAAACATTGAAAAACTGCAAAAGTTCTGATTGAATCCAATTGGATGTTTGGGGCTCCGGCTGTCAACGTCACCGTCATGGCAACACCTGCCAAATTGCTCGATGGCATCATAAGGTTCCAAAAAAAGATGCAACACGCCAACACCCAGCAACAATTCTGGCCTCGCCGAGTGAGTACAGGAGTGCCCGCTGGCGATGCAATGTGCCGCTTCTGCAAAAAGTGCGAAATTTGGAGGCTTCATGCTTTTGGTCTTTGCATTTGGACATGCGGAACTACCCCTGATGGCAGGTTTGACAGTCCGTTTGCACCTGGTATCCACCAGCCTGGCTTGGAGTTTGCCTCGAATTCCCGGAGATGAATTTACAGTTCAATTCAATTGCCTCTCAAAGATCGTTCAGGTGCGTTCAGAAGCATGATTGATAAGACCAACATGCTTTTGAACGAGAGCATCATAACGGTAAGTTGGGCTGGCCTAAGTAGATCGTATCTGTTTCTAATGATTCCTTTCTCGCGAGTCCTTTCTCAGATGGGACAGCAGGACGGCACATGAAGCCCTGCATCAATCTCGGAACGATCTTGGCTGATCTTGTTCGCGCTACTCAATAGATCTAAAATGGAACTCAAGTCATGAGCTGTCTCCACCACGACGCAACTTTACCGAGCTTCACTATCCTTCACTTCGCATCTTGGAATACCCTGAAATTTCCCCGGAAACACCACTTAGCCAATGGCGAAGGAGGCCATTGCACCTTTCTCACTGCCTGTGTTTCTAACGCCAGAAGCAGTTTCTGGCAGAAGCATCGCATGTGTGCCAGACTTTCCAAAGATCTGCCAAATCAAAATCGTTCAGTATAAAATATTATATATATATATATACATAAATTATATAAATACAAATAAAGCAAATGTTTCCCAATGCTGATTTCTCAAAGTTGTTCCTTTCGTTTCACTGGCAGGCGACACAGCCAAGACTTCTGCAAAGCACGAGTTTATACTATTTTGAAGAACGGCCCTCGCGTACCGCACGGTGGGGCAACTTTGGTGTAGCCATAAGGTTTGCCTGGCAAAATTGAGTGGGCAACAGGAACAGGTGGTTCAAACTGGAAAAGGAACAACAGGCCAAATGGTACCGTCCACAAACTGCTAAGGTTCGCAATTTGTGTCATTCTGCAATTGGAAACCCATGTTTTCTAAACTAGACGACACATTGACATGTTTTGCTACGCAATATTGGCTCATGACCACCTATTTTTGGGCAAACGATTCCTCCTGTTCTGCAGCTTTGTTCAGATTGTGCACCTTTTATTGTTACAAACCATCACTCTTCTCTGGGCAAGTGCGCTTCGAGATTGGTGTGAAATGGCATCAAAGCGGATTGCGAAGCTATAATATGTACAGGTTTATATATATATATACACCTACACCAATACTATATACTAGTATATTACAGTATGTCATGTACAGCATGTACTCTGCTGAGTACAACGGAGCGATCAGCATACGACTCAAGACAGCTTGTTCCAGTATACTATTTGAATGCGTGCACGTTGTAGATGTGTGATAATGTGTGACCGGGTTTAACGACGCTCCATGCCACTACTGCCCACACAGGCGAATTGGTGTTTGTAGAGTGCAAGCTTAAGTATGCCTCTGAATACAAAATGCTTGCAAAGTTAGTGCTTGCTACAAATTCTGTTGCCTGAACCTCCAAAATCGTCTTTGTTGTTGGGCCTCTCTTGTCCCCAATTTTTTAGGTCCGCGTGCGAGACTCCGAGCTTACGCTTCCCGCGCCTGCTATGAGGCTCTACCTATGTGTTTTGATTTTTGTCATTCCATATGTGGCCCTGTATGTTTTTTGGTCTGTAAATAATCGCAGCTGGAGTGATCAGTGATCCACCGGCACCAGACTGACCGTCTGCCCCGGATCGCTTTCCATAGAGACCTTAAATGCTTCCCTGTAGATTAGATTGTTTATATTAATTAAATGGGTTGATGATTGAGCACCAAAAACTCATCTTTTAGACCAAAAGGGATGCTGGGATTCCTGATAGCCAGGTGGCTGACAGAAATCAAAGTCACCAGCTGCGAGGTTCTCCAGGAGGGGTGCTGCCCTGCTAGAGCAACATCAGAGATATATCTAGAGTCTACAGTAATCTAAAGCTAAAAAGTTGTGCATCTCTGAACAGAAAGCTTGATTTGTTCAAGTCTTGAAGTTGGTTCAATTCAACAGAAAACGCAAACTATCGAGGAAATCTTATTTGGCGAATGCGGTTGTTGCGACGCATATTGCTTTTGTGCAAGTCAACTTAGCGAACTTAGGAAATAGTGGTCGTGTGTAGTGAAGCTTGGAATCTTGACAGCAAATCTCTTGTGAGTCTTAGCGGACATTAGTCTGAAACTAGCCAAAGCATGACAAAGCCCATTCATTTCATGGGCAAAACCCCAAGTCAGGTCTTACCTTCGCCTGGCAATGAGCATGTCAGAAATTGAGGAATAAAAACAAGTAAAAACAACAGCTCAACAAGGGGCAGAGCCAGAGTCGTGGGGTTTTGCCGGGTTTGCTGGACCCTTCTGAAGTCTGCATTTTCCTTGTCCATCCAAGCACGAGAGAAGGCAGGATCAGTGACGATCAGTGGTGAGGATTGGCACTTTAATTGTCGCGTTGCTGGATCGCTGGTCTCCAGTCAGTTTCCCACAGGTGCTACGGGACCTGCACTGGAGCTGCTGCTGAAGAAACTGGCGTCGAAGTATTTGATCTCTCACCCAGCTCGCCTCACCCAACGAGAAGTGAATTGTGGAGGTCGCATCAGATACGTGACTTGGAAGCTGCTTACACTTCCTGTTTGGTAGGATCCAGTCTTGATGATTTGGTGGGTGCATCAGCATAGCTTGCTGAGTGATCACTCCTTTTTGCAAACGACACGAATGCAAAAGACCAAAACATTTGACACAGCTGGCAACACAGCTGGCCTGTCGCACTGTTTCGTGGCGAAGTTGTGCGCACCTGGATCTCGCTTTGGACTTGAGAGCAGGCGGAGGCGGACGAAAGGTAGTGTAGTGGGAGAGGAGTGGTGTCAAAATGCTGCGCCCCTAAGATGATACACCAAAAACGTTTTTGCGCAGTCTAAGATGATTTTATCC
>Ga0126342_10017294_pt1 | contig 12476 bp, 10 predicted proteins | sample Cyp1metagenome_FD_92528 | JGI IMG/M metagenome (GOLD analysis project Ga0126342, IMG submission 92528) | Coral microbial communities from Lord Howe Island, Old Settlement Bay, Australia - Cyphastrea 1 metagenome | ecosystem: Host-associated > Invertebrates > Cnidaria > Coral ...
AAGAGCAAGTAGGGGCCCCGGAGAACGTGCGACAGTTGGGGCAGTCCCCCATTCACTTGAACCGGAAACACTAAGGAACACAACCACTCATCTGCATCTTAAACCCCGGGGACGGGACTCTATTGACAATTTGATGATTATTGTATGCACATATATCACATATACATACATATCAAAGATGTACACCTTAATAAATCATCTTGTACCAAAGAGACCAGAGCACTCAATGTTAGGTCATCACGGCAAATCGTAAGTTACGCGATGATTGATGATTGGGAGACAAATGATAAGATTGTCGGCTATGCAGTGGACAGTTTGTCAAACTTGAAGAGTGCGCTGAAGACGGTTCATCCAATCGCTTCAGCTCGTATGATAGTATGGCAAATGTGCAGTTTCATACATATGTATGTATGTATGTATGTATGTATGTATGTGTATATATATATGCACATACATTTATACACTTGCAAACACTCTGTCTTCTCAACTAACATGTTGCTTCAAAAAAGGCCGAATTGAATGCTTCTGGAAAACGGCCCCTACGAAAGCTATGTCAATGCCAAAGAAGAGAGGAAGCTATTGAATGCAAATCAGCTTCAGCAGAGCTTCTCGATAAGAAGCTCGCTCTAAAGGTGTTGCTTCAGATACAAACGACGCGGCTGCATCTGCATTTAAGCTTGTCATGGCCACTCTGGCAGAAAAGAGAACGTTCTGATTAGACGAAGACTGAGAGAAAGTGAAAGTGACTGGTACCTATGCTAGACGCCTTGTTCGCATGTGCATCGTGTGCTGGACATCTGGCCCAAACCAAGGCCATTGAGCACATCAGAACCACGCTGAAACAGGAATGAAAGGAATGCGCTGAAGGCAAATAAATGATGGTACAGAGAAGTTGAAGAATCCATTGCAATTTGACAGCACTCCAGGCAATAAACAGAAATTATACAATTAAAGAGACTGAGAAGATCCAAGAGGCATATCACCTACACAGAGCCAAGGCAAAGCCCTCAGAGTCATGCTCAGGGGAAACATGCAACAATCGCGAATTTCCTCATGTTTCATCTTAATGGGACAAATGAGAAAGGAAGGTGAGGAAGCATCGTTGCTTCGATAGGAAATCAGGTGTTGAAGTCAAGATCATTCGGACAATAAAAAAAATAGCATGAAGGGGTCTCATGCTCGATCGCACCTTTCAGAAGGTTTTAGAGATTTGCGAAAGATACGGAAGTGAAACATCGCAAGCATCCCATCCCACAAAAGATATACATAATGTTCTCCGCTTGCTTTAGCTATCTTTAGCTCATGTTCCCTCTGCATTTCCAATGAGTGTTCGGGTGTCCAAACGCACCTCCCAAGCGTGCGGAAAAGACCGGCGCAAAAGTCAGCCTTGGCATCACTCTCGACATTTCTCGAGTGTGTTGATGATAAGAAGTCTGTGCAGCGAAATGAATGGAAGCTCCACTTCTGCTCTGGCGATTCAACTCATAGCTCTGCCTTGTCTCTCTTTGGAAAACTTCTCTGTGTGAAGCCCCAGGGAATTTGTGTGTCTGCGCTGAGCATCTCCCAGCCCTGCCAATAGTGCTGCCACGAAGGAGTCGCCCATGTGCAAAAAAAGCTGTGAAGCGAATGGGACACCCAAGTCTCCTCAGGCCAAAGTGTGTCAATTTCTTGGAATCTCGATGGCTTCATGAAAATCCACCATTCGTTCACATGCAGCGAAGAAAAATCTGCCAAATATCAAACATCCCAGATACAGTTGAGACATCTGCGCCATGAATTCACTGCCAGATAATAAAGCTACAGCAAAACAAGAGTTTCCACGCCAGTTTTCTAGGTTACATAGTTGTAACATGTTGTAACCAGGGCAACCACAGAGTGTCCAGGCAGCTACGCAGCAACCAACCAGCGAAACTACCCATCAAACAATAAAGGGGGTTGCAATTGACCAATACGAATGACCAACGTCAACATACCATACCGCCACTAGAGTGCCCAGGTTCATGGAACAAAACCATACCACTATTAGGGGTTCTATTTGGGTGGGGGGAAAAGGATTATTCGCGCACAGGCAAAGGGTCACAAATTCCAACGTGAACCTACAATTGCAAAGTCGGGCGCATGGCATCTGTTTCCATCCGAAAGAGGTGGTATCGCATCGCAAAAGCCATACAGACTCAGTGAAACGGTTTCCCTGAAACAAAACCCAGTTCACTCCCTCGGTCCTGCGCAAAAACCTACAACAGCTGCCAAAGGCTCTCAAGGCTTTATCAAGGTGTCTTGAAATCCGACCAAGTATCGAAAGAGCAGAGAAACAACATGTGTTCCCAAAGCTGAAAAGATCTGCACACCTCAGAAGGCATACTGATGTTTGAGCAAAGAGACAGGCACCAAAACTTAACATCTCTTGAATTTGCAGAGTCTCTTATTACGTCTGCTCTTGTCTTGTGGCAAAAGGAGTGCTGCACTTGAATGTTTGCAGCATCGAAATTTGGTCATGCAAAACCTGTCAGGATGACGGATGATCACGGATGTCTAAAGTCTAAAGACATCGTAAGTTCACCCGTGTCAAGACGCAACAAATCTGGCTACATGAAGGTGCGGGTCGGTCTGAAAGGATGGGGTATGCGGTATGTCAATCAAGAATGCCAGTAATGTTATGGTAATTGCCGCATGGGCCACAACACAGGACAAGACAATGACACAGTCAAAACCAAATTCATGGGTAAACTGTCGAGGCCACAGTAGACAGAAGGTTTCAAAGACTTGGACAGAAGATTGCGTAAAGCGGACAGGAACCCAAGCCGAGACCACAAGGCACAGGATGCGAACAAAATTACTAAGGCAACGAGCAGCGGCATGCGACCTTCTTCCGAATGCTGGTAGCTGCTGGTATGGAAATCACCCCGTTGTATGAGCCGATCTGATTTAAGAGACGGCTTAGGCAAGAATATCAAGCCTGTTTACACCATGGGTTTGGAAGATCTCTGGAAATCGAATCACAGTTCATGCCAATGCAAGGTCAGAGCTGAGGCAGCAACAGAAATGGGCCTGCAGCATCAGGAGCAGCTCTGCTGTGAATCGAAATCCAAACCGTTGGAAGAGCTCAACCAGGAAGTGGTAGTCAGCGCCCAGCTTGTTGTAGACTTCTTTACACATCTCCTGGACAATATCAGATTTCAGCAAGAACAGCTGCACAAACAAATCAGACATCTGACGACTGTGGTGACTATAGATACCATGGCAATTCATGGCAAATCGTTGCGACCCAGCGTGTCATCCTCCCCCATCTGTTGGTGCATTCGGCTAGTCCAGGACGCGCCCAGCAAGCAGAAGACTTGACAGTGCTGTGCTCCCATGGCCTCATGAACTTCGGATGAACTTCGGATGAACTTCGGATGAACTTCGGATGAACTTCGGATGAACTTCGGATGAACTTCGGATGAACTTCGGATGAACTTCGGATGAACTTCGGGCACAGCAGACAAATCTGACTAACGCCTTTGACAACCTTTGCACTTGCCTGTGATGTTGCAACAAAAAATGTCCCAGCCTTGAAAAACTTTGCTACGTAAGTTGGGCCCAAGAAAACAAACACTTCCGCCAAGAAGTCTTCGCCCAGCTCTCCAAAAAGAATTGCATCAAAGTCCTGCACACATCGCTTTCAGACAAGACATGACAAGACCCACATGTGCAAACAAGGTTCCAGGCTTGGGACAGTGTGTCATAGCGGGGAGACACGCTCTTAACCCCGAAGCAGATTCAGGAACTTAACCCCGAAGTTTTTTTTTGTTAGCTACGAATTGTGGTCAGTTTAACTCCGAAGCAATATGTTTTTTTAACCACGAAATACGATACAATATACATTTGAAATTATTTTAAAAAGTCAATGTAATGTGCCATTCACTCTCCGGCCAAGTCTCTGTCTATTGTATTTAGCATTGTATTGACACTTCTCTATGGAGACTTTTCCTCTTTACGGGGATTCTTCTCTGTGGAGATCGGAGACTTTTCCTCTTTTCAATGTGCATTGAGAGGCGGCTGTTCAGGGAAGACATGGCACGTAGGTAGAAGAGGCCTCTCCCACAAATGAAGACCGTTTATATAAGACTCTTCTTATATATACAGTAATACTCTTAAAGACCTTGTGGAAGGATCTGCTGTTTATGCTCTTTCCCCTTATCCCTCTGTGGCGGAGAAAAAAGAGATTGTGTCTTGCAGGCAGTAGCAGTTTCGGGCAAAAGATGTCCGGCAGTCTTTTCAATCCGGAGCTGATGGGCAATCGGGATGAAAAGGAGGAACTCATTGATACAGAGCCATAAGAGCAAAAGGCAGCCAAACCACTCACTGAAATCACTCAAAGAACTCTTCAAACTTCGCAGTGGGCCTTCCTTGTGGCAGTAGAAAGCCAGAGTTATCTGACTAGCATGGTAAGGACAAGGTGAAGGTGGAAAGATGGTCCATGTTGCTCCCAAGTTGTCCTGCTTCAGCACTCAAGTCACAAGGTTGACGTAAAGCCAAAAGAGTGGGTGAGTGTGGCAAACAGCTGCGGCAGAGAATGGCAGAGAATGGCAGACAGTGGCAGAAAATGGCTTCAGGGGGGTTGTGGCTGGGTGATGTTTACATGGAGATTGGATGTGGCGCACACACGGCTCAGCAGTTTCGAGACATCTGAAGAGCGAGATAGAACATTACCAGAGATTTCTCCCTCCACTGGTGAATTGAGTTCTCAGATGGCACAAGAGTTCTTATAGGAAGGGATTTTGATTCCGGAAAAATGATGGGAAACAGACGGGAAAAATTGGGAAGATGTGGAAAGAGATAAGAACTGACTCGAATATCTTTTGGAACATCGCACTGTTCTCAGTAGCGTTCTTCCTCGGGCAACGCAGGAAGCCAAACAGTATCTCATGGGGAAAAAACACAGATTGTGCTGTCAACAATTCCCTGTAAAGTTCTATCATCTCTACTATGTAGAATATAGTGTATATATAATGTGTATATATATAGTGTATATACATATGCGTCGTATATCCTGTTTGTATTTTGTGCATATCGTCAAATGACGTCATTTTGTTTGTCTGTCGTGCGTCGCACGACCCCACCTCTCCGAGGTCTCCAAGCAGCTGTCCACAGAATCTTGGCCCCAAACAGTCAAAGAGCTCCTGGAGGCAAAAAAAACTTCTTTGGTGACAAAATTCACCAGGTGACATAGGTTGTTTCCAAAATGTGGTGTATGTGGTATATGGTATTGTTGTGTATGGCAACATTCTGCAGGTGTATTGCATAATATACGTGTAAATGTAAATATGAATAGATATGGAACATGTTGCACTTTGCCCACTCTCTTCTACGCTGGCCCAGCAACCGCTAAGTCAGAATACTAGATGTCTGCGACTCTGTTTGAAGAAGCTTCTCCCTCTTGGGATCCGCACCTTAACAAAGTTCACTCCAAGTCCTTTTCAGCAAAGCCAGATCGGCGTCCCAACACAGGGCCAATCACAATTTCGAAACATCGTGAATTCAGAGCTTACAACTTTAATTACAATACGACAATGTGTGTCTTGCTCTAGGTGAAGAACTTCCTGTACACTATCTGAAAACTGCCCTTTTGAAGCCTTCCCCTGCCTTTGTAGAGACTCGCAGTAAAGTGAGCACCAAAAGCGGAATGCACTTCTGCTGTAAAATCGCATCCCGCAGTTCCAAAGAGGCGAGCAGTGAAAACAGAACCCAGAGCGCCATACAACTGCACGCCTAGGTCTGTTGCTCAAGAACTGTCTCTGATGATGTTTGCCGAGTTTCCAATTCTGATATTTTTTTAGATTGGTTTGAGCATGAGATCTAGGTTTTAAATCTCTACTGGGCGTTTGTCAGCTCCTTCCATATACCCGAAACCACAAACACTCCATACAACCGGCAGATCCAGGGAACAAAGGCGGAAACTTTTCCGTTCGGTTTGTTTGAAGGAGTTTCCTCACCGCACTTCCTGTCCATCTATTTTCTTCTCTGAGGCAAGAAGAGTTGGTTCGCTGCTTTGTTGCACACAAATTGAAAGGAAAAGAGCCCCTGAGTGCATCCTCGCACTGGGAGCTAGCCAAGACGCAGAAGGTGAATCCCATAATGCAATGCGCCTCCGCTGTCCACGCAGAGCCCAGCTGATCAAAAAGCCGCGCACAGTAGTGGTATGTGAGACCTTTGAAAAGGCGTTCAACGTAGCAAGCCCCCAAGTTCTTGAAGAAATCCTGCCAAGCTAAGTTTTTCAACAGACTCGGTGTCTCAAGACATGCCTCTTGTTTTTGTCCGCGGTAGATTCACAATTACGCGCACGTGCCAATCGTCAACCAGTTTCTTCTTGCTGTTTGCAAATTCACCAATCAGTGTGAAGAAAGCATGCACTTTCAATCAAACTATATTGTTCGCCTCAATTATATACATACAGGAGTAACCAGTTTGCAGATTGTTCAACGATGTTCAACGTAGATCTCCCAGCAGAGATAGATGCATGATGCTAGCACTTAATAATCAATGACTGACTTATCGGTGTGAATCGATATGAATCGATGTGTGGGACATGACACGAGCAGATCCAGTAGTGGGGCTTGTGAAGTGCAACACAGTGTATGGCTAGGGTGCGGAACATGCTTCCCAAACATGCGGAGCCCAGTTTCCACTCTGCAAACCGAAACAAAACCAAAGGCACTACTGAATGCGTCCGGTAGCTACTGAAAGGGAGTTCAAACACAAGAGTCCAAGTCCAAGTCAAATGATTTGGAAGGATGAGATTTAAGAGTAATTATAGTAGATCATTGTGCATTTGCGAAGACACTTGTTGACTGTCCCTTGTTGAGAAAGGTCTAGAAAGTGATCTTTGCCAACATAGTTGGGTTGGCCCTCATGCGCATCATTCCAAAGATGAGGTGCCTCTTTCTGTGGATATACATCACTCATGATACGCCATAGCTGTGAATCAAGTGTTGAAGCTAAACTCTGAAAGAAGCTTGAAGCTTCTTGGAATCATTGTCTAACAAGAAATCAAGCGCTTTGAACAAACCTGATACAGAACTACAGACAGTAGCTACAAATGACCTCATGCCAGTTCTTTGAATATCTCCAAGAATCAAGGCCTCAAAAAGACATCCTTTTGAGTCCCATAAATTTCCTACTTACAGATAGCGAGTGGAGCTTACCACATGTCTCTAACATGTCCCGTGTCTTTTCCCGTGTTGTGTTTCATGTGCTGTTGAGGCATGTTGAACCCGTTGTGGCCCGTCGTGTGAAAGCTTCAGAAGAGTTGTGACTCATTTGACCCGCTCCGCTGCAAAGCTTGTGCCCAGCTCTCGGAAAAGGCTCGCCACGAAGTCCGTGCCCAAGCCACGCAACAAGTCAGCAATGAAACCCGGGCCACAGTGCTCGAAAAGGTCGGTCAAGAATTGACCTTGCCTTGGAAACAGGAAAAGAAATGAAAAAGAAATGAAAAAATTGAAAAAGAACATAGTGGACCCTCCAACTTCTGTGCATTCAGTTCTTCACTTCACTATATCATGGCATCAATTGAAGCCCCTCCAACTCGCAGTGTGAACACCTTCAAAGAACTTAGCTAATCGCACATGGATCTGCAAGTCTCTAGCCCTACATCCGTGTCAGCATTGTACAAAGGTACACTTCAACGCAGCTGGGAAGCAGCGCACGGCTTAAGAGTATATAGCTTCACCAATTGCACTCTTCAAACGCAGGGATGAACGAATGTCAGTCAACATCAACATCACTCACTCAAATCAATCCCTGGATTGCCCCAAAGCAAGAGATGACGGGCGCAAGAAATGTATATAGACTCTGACCGTCGAACAAGTGATGAGTCCATGAGAACAGCAACAAGAAATATGGCCACAGTATTTGTGGGGTGTGGGGATCCAGTATCAAATAGACAGCACCACTAGAACACAAAGTCTGAAGTAGTATGGTTGTCTGGGAGAGGACAAGACCACAATAGAAGGTTTTTTTATAATGCACTGTGACGTTGTCAAACAATGGCAAAGTCCATATCTAGAACTCCGAAAGATCTGGATGGTTGTCGCTTCCAAGCAATCCAGCACAAGGTTTCTAGCTACTCATGTCGTCACGAGGTTTTGACCAAAGAAAACAAGGGCCTACGCAAAACCCAAACAAAAACCAAACCACCTTCATAGAGCAATGATACAAGTCCCAAACACTTTCAAAACCGATCGGGTGCTTAAAGTTGAATAAGAATGTATCAGATCTGCATCTCAAACCCTGAAAACTAGTTGCATGGAGTTTTGAATGCCCGCCAACCTCCCGGAACGTTTATGTGGAGTCTCTTCCTGCAACAGCCTTTGACAAACTTGGAACAGCCCAGAACTTTCCAGTGCCTCTCACAGTGTGAAAAGAATGGTGTTGGCATAGAGCAGTTCTAGAGATTCAAATACGAGGCCAAACAGCAGGGACATTCAAGGGCCAAAAAGTATAGATCATCAAGGTAAAGTTTTGGTTGGTGACTTCGCTGATTTAGTCATTGGTCCATTAATTGCCTGGTCTGGTCTTGCGCAGTTCATTTGCAGTAAGTCTTCCACCAAGTCGCAGTTTCTCGAAGAGTTCAGCCACCCAGAATTCAGATGCGCCAAAGAGTTCCACACAAAAGTCGATGCCGAGTTCTTGAAACAATGCTCCACATTTTTCAGCACCAACCTGATCAAACTATGAAACGAATGAAACCCATGCCCTGCAAACCACTGCAGGTTCTAGAGAGTAATGAGGCAAATTCAGGTTTCCGCATTCCAAGCCGACACACAAGAGGAAGTGTCGAAGTTTCTGAAATTGCACAAATGGACGGATGTTGAAACGCCTCTTCAAAAGTGTCACCAACGAAGTCAACGCCTAGCTTTTGGAGCAAGAGAGCAGCACCTCGTATCAAGTTTCCGGCACATGGAAAACTGAAAACAAATATCTGCATGATTTTTCAGTTTAGGCTGACTTTCAACGCCAAATCACATAGCAAAAAAATAATCAGCAGTTTCACCTTAGTTCCACAAATCCGTCCATTGCTGGAGAATTGTTGTGATGTACTGCCAAGTTTTTTTCATGACGCGATAGATGTAAGCGTTCGATGCTAAAAAAACTGGATGTCATTTTTTTCCCAAACGATATGCAGTTCGAAGGGTGAACTGCACGTCAGCAACAATAGTTGATGGATATCACATGTCTACACATGAATTTGAAAATCGGTTTGAAAAGGCATTGATTAGATTTGCAAGGCACTGGAAGGCCCCAGTTGCTGCAATGCAAAAGCTGAGACAATTTGAGGCAACACAAGCGTCCCGGCAGCAGCTGTTTTTGCAGCGCATGCCTCGACTGAGCGAAAAGTCACGGGGTACAAATTGATCGTTTGAAATTAATAATATATAATCACGTGGGAAATTCAAATGTGTATAGTGTATTGTGAAGAACCAGTGCCATCATCTTAGTTTGAACTCTGTTGCCACACACACATTTTGTGACAAAATCCGTGGGCATTCCGAAAATCTAAACTGTTCGATTGCAAATTTGCCTGCAAAACTGGAACAGCGATGCCTGTGATGTGAATGACAAAAACCACCGCATTATAAGGTTGCACAGCAAACCAAAAAAATGTGTCTGAAGAACAATTTCCCACATGACTGACGAGAATGCTGAACCAAAATAAGAGTTGCAATTAACACGGCATGGGGCCCGTCATCCCTTCTCCGGGTTGAAACCCAAGAATTGTAACTAGAACTGTTTTTTGGAATCACCGCGATGCAATGCAAAAATCATCAAAAAACAAAATAATCAAGAGAATCAAGAGTGAATTATGGCGCACGTTTTTATGTTGTTCAAATTTGAAAACAAGTGTCGTGCACTTTGCAATTGGTTCCAAGATTTCATTGCCCGATGGAAATTGAAATTTCAGCGCACAACCCAAAAACAAACGATGACGGTATTTTCCGTTCCATTTTCAATCCCAACAAAGTTCAAACCAATCCGCATTGGTAGCGCCATGGACAGCTGCCACTGCTTCACGACCGCAACAACATTCCAGCATCGGCAAACAGACTGAAGCACCAATGTCGGCAACATCAAATATGTCAGATTGGAAATAAAGAAATTTCGACAGGGCGGGCCTCATGTCCAAAACCAATGGAATTTTATTTTCCAACTTCTCAAACGACTCCAGCAAACCATTCATTTCAATTTTTTCATAACCACTGCAAAACGGTTGCCGGTTCACTTGGTACGTGATGTGCTGTCACAAAAAAAAAATGATATGTGTTTTGAACCTGGCCTGTGCTGAGCACAATCCAAAGTGCGTCACATCAGACAGGTGGAGAAAAAACAATCAAAATCGAACCCTCACTCACATCTGTAAGCAAAAAAATACAAACAAATCGCACGACGACACAACGTTGTTCTTTGATTGTGACAGTCAATGCCCCGTCTTCATGGCACACCAATTAATGATCAGAAAACCACTTGCAATTTCGTCATCCAATGACAGCACATGACGCGCCTTGAAACTTCAACACCGTTATGGAATCAAACCAAATAATGTTTACGAACCAAACCGACCATTTTGGGGAACCGGGTAAATAGAGCATGACCCACACTTTGCCGTGGTGTTTTATGTTTCCTCATCCTTGTGGGAATTCGCTTGCTCACATAGACACCTCGTTTTCTAGACAAGAAACGGCAGCCCACCTATAACTATAACGAGTGAAATGGCACATCTAAAGAATCCTTACCTAGGATGCCTGGGAGTCTGACACCCTCAAAAAAATCACTACCCAGGCAACCAAGTACGGACAAAACACAAAAAAAAACAAATAACTAAATTACAAATATAAAAACAGATCTCGAAAGAATCAGCAGGTCTGTGTTAGCCATGTGTTACCCTCCCTAAAACACCAAACGTTTGATTCGTTGTTTTGCACACCGCAGTTGCCAGTTTTTGTTTTTTTTTCACCTCTGCCAGATTCGCAGTTTCTGTGTTCGTCAACGGCAGTTTTAGCAAATTTCGACCATTCCAAATCCATATCAACTGGTCCTCAACATGCCCTATCAAAAAAAATTACACCGGCAAAGGGCCCCAAACAGTGTTGAAGGGTAGGAAGTCAATGAACCACATACAAGCAATAGTAGTTATGGAACAGTACCAGATGAAGTTAAACATGATGGGAACTGCAGCAGCAGGACCTGCTACATAGATCTATACAGGGGAACTCACAAGATCATCACACTAGTAGTACCGCACAAGGGGGTGGCTGAAATATCAAAGATAGGAAAGCTATAGGAGAGGTTGGTTGTTGTGAATCGTGGATGGCAGAGCGAACCCACTGATGAATCGAAACGTGGTTGGAAGGTCGGGCTATCTATCTAACTATCTGTCTACCTATCAATCTACCTATTTATCTATCTACCTGTCTATTTGTGTGTCTGTCTATCTGTCCATCTGTCTATCTATCTGTCTGTCTATCTGTCTGTCTGTCTATCCGTCTATCTATCTGTCTGGCTATCTGTCTATCTGTCTATCTGTCTATCTACCTGTCTTTCTATGCATCTATTTATCTACCTATCTGTCTATCTGTCTATCTGTCTATCTGTCTATCTGTCTATCTATCTATCTATCTATCTATCTGTCTGTCTGTCTGTCTGTCTGTCTGTCTGTCTGTCTGTCTGTCTATCTGTGTCTCGGTATTGTTTACCTGTCTATCTGTGTATCAGTCTATCTCTGTGTCTACCTCTCTCTCTCGCTCTTTCTATCTCTCTGTCTATCTCCCTGTCTTTGTCTCTCACTCTGTCTATCTAGCTGTCTTTCTATCTATCTATCTGTCTATCCATCTGTCCATCTTTCTGTCTGTCTATCTATGTGCCTATCTATCTGTCTATCTGTCCATCTGTCTATCTGTCTATTTGTCTATCTATCTGTCTATTTGTCTATCTATCTGTCTGTCTATCCATTTGTCTATCTGTCTATCTGTCTCTCTGTCTATCTGTCTATCTATCTGTCTATCTGACTATCTGTCTTTCCATCTGTCTGTCTATCTATCTATCTTTCTATCTATCTATCTACTTATCTATCTATCTATCTATCTATCTATCTATCTATCTATCTATCTGTCCACCTGCAAACTTGAAAACGAAGCTATTCCGCGAGACAAACTTTCAAAGTTGAGAACATCAAAAATGAAGCAATCCCCGTTGTGGCGTGCACTTTTTCGACATCGCAACGTCCAAAAGTGGTCCGAACCCCTGGTGCTTTTAACATTTTGACTTGGAAATGTGCTTCGTGCCACAACGGCGTACACTTTTTCGACATCGCAACTTCGAAAAGTGGTCCGACAATGGTGTGTTTTGTACATTTTGACTTCGAAATGTGCTTCGCGCCACAACGGCGTGCAACTTTTCATCTCTCATCTGGCCAGCTGGCTCCGCACCCGCCGCTTTAGCGA
>Ga0126342_10017295_pt1 | contig 12474 bp, 10 predicted proteins | sample Cyp1metagenome_FD_92528 | JGI IMG/M metagenome (GOLD analysis project Ga0126342, IMG submission 92528) | Coral microbial communities from Lord Howe Island, Old Settlement Bay, Australia - Cyphastrea 1 metagenome | ecosystem: Host-associated > Invertebrates > Cnidaria > Coral ...
ATATATATATATATACATGCATACCTATGGATGACTCTTAGGTTGTTTTTGTTTTTCAATAACTTGCAAACCTTCATAGACAGTTTTGATATATCTACAGTAAACCGGCCTAGTTGTATGAGTTACAACCCCCCTTCGCTGGCGAACTGCGTTACCATCTTGTAAGTTTTTTCTGGAGCAATTCATTGCCAAGTTGGCACAAGCCGATAGTGTTGGTGGTTTTGGCAAGAAAGTATCACTTTCATGTAGTTTAAACAGATGGAACTTGCTGAGGGACTTCAACATCTTCGTTTTTTTTTTCCCGGACATGTTTGGATGTTAAGCAACAAGCTTTGTCTGGGGATTTCACCAACAGAAAACTCTGGCCTTTTGTGGGTGAAGCAGCTGGTTTGATATAGAGAAGAAATAGAAAGAACATGACAAAGCAAATTAGGTTTTCACCACCTCAAGGAGACACTTTAAAATGAACTTGGCACTGGTGACTGGTGACTGTTAGGTGAGAGGGCGTCATTTTTTTTCTATGTCATATGGGGACTATGGTGAGGTTTTCAATGCTGGAGGTTTCATCAAAGAGACAAGCAACCAAAACTTGTGGAACGGGGGGGTTCTCAAGTTTCAGTCAACGATTTGTACTGGGTTGAGTTCAACAATAGTTTGACGTGGTTTGAACAGAAGATGGAATTCCTCAAGTAGTCGATTCTGTTGATTTTTCTGCGTGTCACGACGTTACCATGGTTCGGAAACATCATCAGCAAACTGAAAAGACAGTTGGCAAACTGAAAAAACAGGTTTCTTGGAATGGCGATATGGAAAAATGGGGGTTTCAAGTATCATGTATCTTATTTCAACCATAGGATATCTTAGGATGATTGGTTGACTTGAGATGAGTAATGGTTCTGGAAATGTGTTTTTTTTTACAACCACCAACCCGAAAACAATGTGCGTGATTCCGTCAAAACTTGGGTGAATGACCGACATCAGAGATGGTCATCCTGGATGGATTTCCGTTACACCGAATACATATATACATACGTGTGTAGTATATATATATATAGATAGATACATATGATTGTGTATTATAGATATACATATGATTACATAATATGAACAAAATATAACAACCTGCGAAGCAATGATAGTCAGTGAAGGAGTGACTATCCCGAAAAATGCAGAAGCTTTTGTCGCCGGTCAGCCTTCGCAGCACCGGGGAAGCCGGGAAGATGAGTGGCCGAACTTTTCAGGTTGGTCAATATTATATATATATATATATTACTATTGAGATATTACTAGTAGATTAGATTGATATTCACTATATAGTATATTCACTATAATTATTTAGTGGTCAGGATTGATATATGAAAATGCAATCTGACCACTGTAAATAGAATTATGAATATTATAGTCTATTGAGATATTGATATATGACTCATACCACCCCTGCAAGACGAACCATAAATCATAAACGGATTGCCCCAAGAGAGGATTCCTAGTCATTAACAATTCTTGACTAGTACCAATCTTATTAATCAATCACTAGTATCGATCCCATTCATTAACAATTGTTGATCCAATAATTACATATATAGTTTCTAGTTGGTGGTTTGGAACATTTTTTATTTTTCCATATATTGGGAATAATCCTCCCAACTGACTTTCATATTTTTCAGATGGGTTGAAACCACCAACCAGACATATATATATATATATAATTATATATATAGAATGGCATAGTAATGGATTCTAGCAGTTCATTCAGAGATATTCATTCCATGGAGATCATGTAGCGGCCCCCGCTTAGGTTCTTGAAAGGCAACTTGGGTGCCTTGCCAGTTGGGAATGGAAATTCTGGGCTTGTCATTTTGCCAATTGACTTGGGTGAATATGAATGAACATGAAGATGAATGATATTGCTTGTGTATATATATACAAACACATATATATATATATATACATGTGTATGTAGATATAATAATATAATAGATATATATACGTAGATGTGAAACCTCTTTCCGGTGAAACCTGCCTCTTGTATTTTTTCGTTTGTCCAAAAATCCGTTCTCTACGGCAGAGGAGCCGAAGACTGTGCTGCAACCAGAAATCCCTGCTCCTACTGTCATACATGGGTCCGGGTAAATTATAACGACCTCACTGGAATGATGGGGAGTAGATGGTAGATGGGGAAACAATAGGGAAATCATCCTCAAATGGCCTTATTTCAGATTTGTGAAATATTATAATTTACCCAGATGGCTTGTGATGGGAGATATATGGCTTACTTGTCATGAGATAATGTGGGATGACACAATGGAATGGATTATGATGAAAATGGATGAAAATGGGACATGAGACGTTTTTTTTTGCACCAAACGAACCCCAAGTTTAGTGTTGGGTCTATTATTTTGGCGGTCCAATATTAGGGGTATGTAATATCAAGGGGCTAATATATATATATATATATACAATTTAAGAATTAGTTCTACAATGCCCTTTTGGCAACTCTGTTCTATATCTCTGTTTAGCCATTATCATACGAAACACCCTGCTGTTTGCGTTTCACAAATTATTGGACGCTGAACTACATCACCCCAGGAATCACCCCCAGTCACCCCTTTTTTCTCTTTGTGAAGTGACACTTAAAGCATTTGTGAGCGTATTTGAATCTATGCAAAAATCATTAAGATAACAAAATGCTTGCGAGTGCCGTTTAGGTCTGTGTTTATGGGTATTGCCTTGGTGTTTGGGTTAGAAGTTGGGATGCTGCCCTATAATATAATTATGGAACCCCACCCCCCGTTTGTTGCGTGATTCAGCGTTGAATCTCAACATAGAACCGCCAATAAGTTTAACTTCAATCCAGATGTTCGATGTCCAAATGCAATATGTCAAGTTTCCATGTTGCTAGGTTGAAGCCATTCATGAAATCCTGGGTTTCCAAAAACACAATGGTTGATGGTTGAACTGAATTGAAGCCCTGTGTGTTATTGAAATTGCCATTGGATCCCTAAGTCGCGAATTCAGTTGACACCATCGTCCCTGCTTAACGCCATGATTTCTATTGGCACCAAATGTTTTGGTTCCAAACGCCACATGTCTCCCCACTTTTTTTATGATATATAAATCAGTTCAAAGTCTCATTTCTCATTGAAATGAAGCTGATTGGTGGTTTGGAACACATTTTTTTTTCATAGTAGGGAATGTCATCATCCCAACTGACGAACTCACTCCATGATTTTTGCAGAGGTGTAGGCGAAAAACCACCAGGAAGCATCAAATCACCAGTTGGGTATGGGTCAAAATTAGGTACCCCAATAATTGGATGGTTAATACTAGTCACTAGACATTCACATCTGTGGTCCCACATCGGTCTTCCATTTTGACCCACATCCAGTTGTTTTTTTTCCGTCCATCTAGGCCAGCTGGATCCATTGGAGATCAAACCTGACGTGCTGCAGCCGGACGATCAGGTCCCTGTGAAGAGCAGCCGAGGCGTGGGAATGGTCGAAACCATGGCCCATCATTATAGATGAAATGATTAATATATTATTAATGATATGGTTATATCTATATATGGTATATTAATTAATGATATATATATATATACTATATATACTTAGTATTAGTACATTATTAATGATTATGATTATACTAATGATGTTTCATGATGCTTATATTTGATTGTATAATGTTGATGGTTCTGAGTTCTGATTATACGATTATACTAATGATGGTTAATGATTGTTGTGTCATTGTAACAAGCATCACCTAATGATGGTTAATGATGGTTATGTATTAGTATATATATATATATATTAGTATGTGTTCTAATGATTATACTAATGATTATACTAATGATGATACTATTCAAAGCTATTAAACATGATGATGTTCCTCCTGTTGCTATCTTAAATTACCAGAGGGTATATCATGGGATCTCCTTGGCTATCAAAGATGTTTTTTTCTCATGCGGAAACTTGGGGATTTAAGCAGGAAAACCTGGGATTTCACCTAGCAAAATGGGGGATTTATAGTGGGATCAATGAAGGATTTAGTCATCAAAATTTGAAGGGTCAATGGGAGTTAACCTACCAAAATGGGGGATTTATAGTTGATCGATACTGAGCTAAGTTGGTTTTAATGGGATATAAATAGGATATGAATCGGATATTGACAGACTCAAAACTGTTGAGTGGATTGAAACCAAGACAATCCAAGGCGTCTATTTGCTCATGTGGTGATATTGGCGAGATGTGTTCGTTTTTTTGTTGGTAATATTGCGGAGTGATGTATACCAACTACCCTCTGGTAATTTAACGGTTTGCAATTGAAAATGGCCATAGAAAGTTCGTGGATTTTCCCAGCTATAAAATGGTGGATCTTTCCATAGCAAAATGTTAGTTTACCAGAGGGTACCCATTCTAGGTGAATGATGACCACCAAACTGAAACAATTGGTCACGTCACTCCTTTATCAATGTTTATCCCCTTGTACCGGGCTGGAAGCAACCCTGGCTGGGCATCACCAACTAGTTTTCTACGTGGCTTGGATTTGGGGTCCCTCAAGGATCGGTTGATCAGGGTAAAATTCCGCCAAAAATGGTGCTTTGCCCATGTTGAACCCACCAAAATGAGGTTTTATGGTTGTTTTGTAGTTTTTGTTGAGTTAGCAAAGTTGATTAATGTTTTCTTTTTTGTTTTATTAGTTGTTTTTACCAAAATGATGTTTTTTGAGTTAGCAAAGTTGTTTTGTAGCTTTAACAGCTGTTGTTGTTTATGGCTGTCATGATATATCCACAGGATTTTAGTGCGGTAGTGGGGGTCAGTACCACCTAGTTCTTGGAGGTGCAGGACACAGTGATACGAGTGGGATATGACTGGGATAGATGTTACATGTATACAATTGGGATGTAAAGTAGTAAACTACTTGGATGTAAATCCCATGAACCGTGAGTGGATCAAAAGCTCTTTAGGACCCTTTACTGTAACTTGAGATCTTCCATTTGCAACTGTGGTATAAATAGCTACTAATTATTACCCACTTAACAACAGGGATGACAAGAAGGGTTGCAAACATAGTAAGTTGGTTTTAAAGGATTGGTTTATGGTAGATATGTCTATACTTAGTTAGTGACGTCGTTTCTTTTGCCATGAATGCGAACATAGTGATCATCTATATAAGTATGATATTGGATACGGGTTTACTATTGGCTATGATTTGTCATGTCTTTCAGGATGTTTTCTATGTATGTCCATTCGAAATTCAAAACATTGGAAGTATACAGGTGTTGACCCATTTCCCGTGTCACATCCCAGCTATGTACTGAAGGAACATCCCCATTTTAAGGTCTGTCGAGTGTCATTGCTCAAAGTCCAAATCAACGTATCGGGTATTGATCTATCGCGATATTGATTGTTGGGTAAAACATATTTTTCGATATTCCCATCTGGTGATTTAACATAGCCATGGAACATCACCATTTTTAATAGGTAAACCTCTATAAATGCGCCATTTCCCATGGCTATGTTAGTCATAACCAGAGGGTAGACGAAAAAATACATGCAAAAACTGAGTCAAATTCCGCACTTCTGGCTGATAGAATCCAATAAACAAATGGGTGATCAATGAGGTTCCAACCATAACACCATGAACAAAATCAACGACTTACCATCCGGAATCGAACTAAACATATGCCCTGCATTGCCCTGCCATGGGGGCTTTGGAAGGCTACTTTCGGGTCTATGCCAAGGGACGGTTGATAAAAAACCCACGAAAAATGCCAGAAATGTTCGAAGGATGAAGTGACTCAATTGGGCATCGTTAAGCCAACTAATATAGATAGATAAAATCATAAAGATACTGCTTGGTGGATTCAAATATTTGGATTATTTTCCATTTCATATATGGGATGTCATCCTTCCCATTGACGAACTCATATTTTTCAGAGGGGTAGGTCAACCACCAACCGATTCAAATCCCAGGTCCGGTTGGTCGAAATCGTTACCATCGAATCTGCCATGAACTATGTTACATGATGGGCTCATGGCTTGAAGTGTTACTGTGTCACGTGTTATCTGATATTAATCTACCATAAAACCTACTTAATCATACTGAAGCTGGTTATTTTAAATAAGGCCGCCTGGACATGCCTGGACCCATGATCCCAAGAATTTTGATCCCGTCACAGTGTGCGCCGCACCACGGGTTGCGCCTTGCGAGGTTGTTGTACTATCTCCTGACGTTGCGAATCACGCGGTTGTTGCACGTGGTTCTGGCATTCTATTGCGGGTGCCGAAACCTTAAATCCACCATGTAAATAAACGTCAACAAAACAATAACTATTAGCGCATTTAAAAACAGCAATAACACAAACATACACTGTGACTATCATATATGTTGATTTTGCAGTGCCGAATGAGGGATGGAAGTATCAATCAAAGGTTGGTCATCTTGAAGGTAGCCCTTCACTTCGTCGGAGACCTGTCACGAAAAAGGGCATTTGTTCATTCGCCATGGAGATCCATGGAGGAATATCCAATCCCAGCAACAATCTGTTTTTTGGGTGTTCAGAGATTGTTACCAGAGGCTAGTTTGGATGACCCCGATTGGCATTTATTTTCCAACCACTTCATGAGTATGTAGAATATATCTGATTCTGCCAGCTAATGTATTACTGTGACCTCAGTTGTGTCTACTATACATCTAAGGTTGTGCATATATGTATATATGATTAAATGTACAATATCATATCCTACTACGGCTACATTCTATTGTATCTCCACACAATGGTTGGCTTTATACTCCATTATCTCTCGTGTTGTTGAAATACCATTGTAGTCCCCATGTTTGTTGGTGTTTCCATGTTTTTTTTGAAAACAGATCTTGGTATTCTTGGTGGTGTATGCAATGATATCTCCATGTTTGGTGCTTAACTTGTAACTCACGGTTAAATCCCCATTACATACCCATGAAATTCCGCTACATCTAGTCACAATGTTTTTATATGGTTGTTGCTTTTGCCCCTACTAGATACCCGATAAACATGTTCCTGGTGTTGTACGCGGTGATGCCCCCTGCCCCTAAACTGTACTTAGCCAAGTTATTTAATGTCTAGGTTAGCCGGGATTTGTGGCACACCAATCACACATTACTTGAAACCACCACAATGTCATGGGGATCGAGCCATTGAACATGGGATTTAAAAAATCACTATTCACAATCATCAAATCATGGATAGTGAGAACCAGCCACGTCCAGGGCCACGTCCAGGGTGGAGTTTCATCCATGTGCTGCCACACCGACCGAACGCCTCCAAAAATCGACTTGGGGCCCTTTTAGCTCTTTCCGAAGCCACGGAAATGGCCTTAAACCAACGGTGGCCCATTCGGAAAGCCAGGCATTTTGAATGAGGAAATCAAATGAAGGTATCATTAAACATATGTGATAATTTGTGTGGGTATGTAGCCATCAATTTTTGAAAAATATACACATTAAACATTGGCTATTGATTGAAAATGATGATCCCATGTGCTGCAAACTGGTCCTGAAGCCTGGTTTTGAACGTTCCCGAACTACTGTTTACCCATGAAAAAAAACATCCCGATATATATGTATATCTGTATATATATATATGCTATGTTATGTAATGTAATGTAATGTACTGTAATGTAATGTAATGTAATGTAATGCAATGCAATGCAATGTAATGTAATGTATGTATGTATTGCATATATAAATGGATGCATACATATAGGTGAAATATGTACCCATGCATTGCTCAAACACACACACACATAATATAATAATATTATATATATATATATTGGTCGACATGTGTGTGTACACATACATAGATATATGTGTCACGGCGTATGATGTGTATAAATCATATATATATATTTACATATGGAGGTATGTGTGTGATTTGCTCCCTTCACTGAGTTATGTAAGGAACTATTGAATGAAACCCTGGTTGTTGCCATCTACGTTTTCAGAAACAAACATTGCATGCGGTTGTTTTCATCCAAATATAGGAGTTTCATGATAGATTTTCTCTTCAACCAGTTCCAAGGCAGCAATAAAAGTAACAAACCACCTTGGGCTCTGATGAAAACCTTTGTGTGAAGCCAGCTGCTTGGAGGGGTTCGAGCTTCAGACATGTTTCAGGAGATCCACTGCGTTGAGCACAACATGCCCCGGGGGATTTCCAAGTTTCATTGCCGCATAGCGTGATGAAATGCTATCCGATAGGGAACAATCTTGGTACTGAATATATACCCTCTGGTAAACGTTTACATAACTATGGAAAATCACCATTTTCAATGGGTAAATCCACTATTTCTACGGTCATTTTCAATAGCTATGTTAGTTTGAGGGTACCAGAAGCATCATGGCCAGCAGATCTTCAGCAAATATGGCATGCCATGGCATGCCTAGTTCTTGTGACGGGAAAATACACCCGGGACCCTATGACATGGGAAACCCCATTTGGGAATGATGACCAAGGACTCGAAGGTTTCCAAGGTCAGTTTGACCAGCCTGGGAGCAGACGAGTTCTGGCCATCCTTTTTTTCCCTCGAGAATTCAAAAAGACATAAATTGTGACTATACCATATACATTTCTTACCCCGAATCTGCACGAAATTGTGTTTTCCTGGGATCATGGTTGACGCTCTCAGTGGCACCCCGCTCAAAAAAACATTGTTGTATGAGATGTACATGAGACATCCTAACCACTTACATGATCAATACACGCCATGGTGATGTATTTACATACATGTACCTATACGTACACACATTCGACTCTGCAAAAGGCTCCACTCTGTATGAACCAGACACTGATGGCTGCATTGGGGAATGATGGGATATGACCAGACAACCTTAGATCAGGCGTCTATGTTTGGGATGTGAACAGCAGACCAGGGCAGGGAGTGCTCCCCAGTTGCTGTTGAAAGTGGATTTTTCCAGGCTCCTCATCAAGGTAAACCTTCGGTGAAGGGTGGAAATTTCCCATCTAAGATTGGCCACCATTGGTAGCCATGTTTGAGCCCCATACACATAGCAACATATAACATCATCGGTTTGAGAAAAACACATAAAAACAACTTCACATAAATAAAACAAAACAACGGCAACAAGTTCCGTGGGCCCTGTGCTGCAATCGTCAAGAACATTATCACATCGTATCACATCCCCCACCCCCCTGTTGACCATAAGAGAGCATGTGCAACATGTGAACAACGGCAACAAGTTCCGTGGGCCCTGTGTTATACTCGTCAAGGACATTATCACATCCCCCACTACCACCCACCCCCACTGTTGACCAAGAGAGCATGTACAACATGTTAACAACAGCAACAGGTTCCGTGGGCCCCGTGTTATACTCGTCAAGAACGTTATCACACCCCACCACCCCCCACCCCCCCACTGTTGACCATAAGAGAGCATGTGCAACATGTTAACAACGGCAACAAGTTCCGTGGGCCCTGTGTTATACTCGTCGAGGACATTATCACATCGTATCACATCCCCCACCACCACCCACCCCCACTGTTGACCATAAGAGAGCATGTGCAACATGTTAACTAGATAACGCATCTTGCAGGAACCTTAAGACATCCACAACCCTCATTTTCGCAACCTTCATCTTTCAAATTTGCAACCCTTCCAAGGGCGCATCAGCCGCATGCCTAAAACTACCGCATAATTTTACATTTACAATCATTTATAGTTACATCATTATACATATATATATATACATATACATAGTTATTATTTATAGTTACATAATTTATAGTTATATATATATACATACGTACATATATATATATATATATATCCATACATCCATACAAAGCCATCCCCGGAAATCCCCTTGGGGACGGCCGCCCGGCAGCGCTATCGTGTGGCCAGCGCCATGTTTTTGGACCTTCCAAGGGGGTCGCAGAGCATGGCCCGGGATGCCCCGGGACGCCCCGGGATGCGCCGCGCGTCTCGGAAGACAGTCGGGGAGTGGGGATCCATTGGGATCGATGGGAATCCCAACATAGTGATATTAATAGTGGTTAATATCCCATTAATAGTGGTATAAACCATTAATAGTGGTTTATATTAACCCATTAATCCAACATGTTGGTTTATATAAACCATTAATAGTGGTTAATATCTATGATGATGATCATTAGTGGATTAATATCTATTAATAGTGGTTAATATCTATTAATAATGGCTATCATCTATACATAGTGATATTGGTGGGTATAAATATTAATCCAACATTAATGGTGCTATTAATCCATATAGTGCTATTAACTATTAATAGTGGTATTAATCCAACATAGTGATATGAATATTAATCCAACATAGGGTTAATAGTGGTATTAATAGTCATTAGTGGTTAATACCCAATAGTTAATGGGAATCTATAACATAGTGGTTAATACTGGGTAGAACATGTTATAAACCAACAAACACTAGTTGGTGGTGACTGGAACATAGTGACATTAATAGTGGTTAATGGTGGGTATAAACCAACAATCCAAGAACAATGGGAATATGATGATGATCTGGTTGGTGCGTATTGGAATATATGATGATGATTATGACTTTCCCATCATATTGGGAACAATAATCCCATTTTGACGAACTCATATTTTTCAGAGGGGTAGGTCAACCACCAACCAGGATATAAGGCCATATTATGTGGGGATATTACCTTACATAGGCCTGAAAAATAGGCCCTAGATCAGTAGCTCTGATTTAGGTGCCTGAAATATTCCTTGAAATGATCACGATCCATTGATGATCACTGCTCAAGTGTGGATGGTTTAGAGCAACACATATATACAAATGTTGGGGTGTCAACTAAAGAGTAACCAAGAGACAAACGTTGGGGTGTCAACAAAAAAACAACTGGAGAGTTTGATACAACTGAATATATTGCTATACATGGAGATATAAAGGTTTAAGAAAACATACATGGATTTGATGTTTGCCATTTACTAAAACATAATAGACTGTCCTAGAAAGGTAAATTGAAACACATATATTCAGGCTGTCAAACTGTCAAAACGAATTTCCCTGCTTTGAAACATCAAGCATCATGGCAATTTAGCTTGATTTACCCGCACACACACATACAAAAAGATGTGAAAAAAACAACATGGAGTCTTGGAATAACATGATCTACGTGTTGGTGATTTCTATATGTTAGATGTCAGGAGGATACCCTCTGGCGATCAACATAGCCATGACTAGAAACATATTTTTTAATAAGTAGAACATCTCTCAACGGGCATGTTCCCATATCTATTTTAGTTTTCAATATGGTGAGTATCAAACACTTTTGAAATCGAAATAGTTTGAGCGCCAAACGTGGAATGTTGGTCAGAAGGAATGGGATGTTGGCCAACAACTGTTCTTGGTTGGCATAGAATGAATACTATATATATATATACTCTATGTATGTATATATATATATACATGTAGAGATATAAATCTAAAGCATCAACAGGGAGGATTGTAAGCACGGGAAGTGCGACCAAACAAGGAGGAAAAAAACACACACAACGCCAACTACATGATTGACTCAATTCTTGGCCAACGCTGAATGGGCGATGCGATTCCATTTGGTACATCATCCCATGTCTAGAGGTATATATATATATACACCTCATAATAAACCTCACTTGGGGAAGGTAATGTTATTATGTCGATGGTATACCACATCGTTATTGTTATTATATATGGTATACATAATTATATACCACATTCTTATCGTGATAATATTCCATTAATCCACCATTTTGCATCGTTACCTCTCCATCCCATTGATTATTGGATCTGCCTCAGTGTTTGATTTTATTGAATCCATCTTTGCTATTAAAAACCAACCAGGACGCGAGAAATACGGGGATATAATGGGATATAATTTAATTGGACCACCGCCTTGTTTTAGGTGACATTGTTAATATAGCCCGAAAGGTGGTGGTTGGAAAATATGTCCGTGCCGTTTTTGACCAATAGCTCTGGGTAAATTATCATGGTTAATAAGGGAAATCATCCCCAAATCGCCTTAATTCAGGTTAGTGAATTATTATAATTTACCCAGATAGCTGGTTGTAGCTGGTTAATGTTGCTTATAAGCAGTTGGTAAATAATGCTGGATTTCGTGATTTCAAGCCAATGATTCGCTGCAACCTGAGGAATGGCTGGATTAGCACCACTTGGAATGTGGCTTAAATCCCATTCATCATGGCTTAAATCCCCATGTTTAAGTATTTATGGCTTAAATCCAATTCTTTATTCCCCACCTGCCAGGTGAGGGTTGTTAGATTTTATGTCAGTTGCCTCCTCGTCCTCCTCCTTCTCCTCCTCCTCCTTCTCCTCCTCCTCCTCGTCCTCCTTGTCATCCTTGTCGTCCTTGTCGTCCTCGTCGTCCTCGTCGTCCTCGTCGTCCTTGCTCAACTGCGACCCGCGATC
>Ga0126342_10017296_pt1 | contig 12474 bp, 11 predicted proteins | sample Cyp1metagenome_FD_92528 | JGI IMG/M metagenome (GOLD analysis project Ga0126342, IMG submission 92528) | Coral microbial communities from Lord Howe Island, Old Settlement Bay, Australia - Cyphastrea 1 metagenome | ecosystem: Host-associated > Invertebrates > Cnidaria > Coral ...
CATTTCGAAGTCAAAATGTACAAAACACACCATTCTCGGACCACTTTTGGAAGTTGAGATGTCGAAAAAGTGCACGCCGTTGTGGCGCGAAGCACATTTCGAAGTCAAAATGTACAAAACACCTCACCCTCGGAACACTTTTGGAAGTTGAGATGTTCAAAAAGGGCACGCAGTTCTGGCACGAAGCACGTTTCGAAGCCAAAATGTACAAAACACCTCAGCCTCGGGGCGCTTTTGGAAGTTGAGACGTTCAAAAAGTGTACGCCGTTGTGGCGCGAAGCACATTTCTGAGTCAAAATGCACAAAGCACCACATGTTCGCGCCACTTTTGGACGTTGAAGCGTCATTTTGCGTGGCAGGCGCAAGGGATTCTCCACCCTGCCAAAAGTAAGCAAAACGTGAGGGTTTTGTGCCATTTCCAAAAACGATGGCGGGCGTGGGACATTTGAAGAGGATCTGCAAAGATGGATTTCGCGTGGCAGGCGCAGTACAAGAGCCATGCTCATCAGAGATTTTAGGAGGTCAGGCAACTGATTTCCTGAGAGTGGTTGCATTTTGGAGCATGAGATCTCCAGTTTTGGGATGATGGTTTTGTGTGACAGGTGCAGCACTTCGTATGACCTGGCATCACTTTTTCCTGGCGGGCACACTACTCTAGACACATGGGCTGGAAAAATCGCAAAACGCATTGGTACAAGGCCGTCAGCTCTGCACTCAACTTCCTATTTTTGAAAGAAGTCTCGCAGAACTGCTTCGTTTTTGATGTTGTCAACTTGAAAATTGAGAAAGTCTCGCAGAATTGCTTCGTTTTTGACGTTGCCAAGTGAAAAAGTTGAGGACGTTTTGCAGAATTGCTGCATTTTTGATGTTGTCAAGTTCAAAAATTGAGGAAGCCTTGCAGAAACACTTCGTTTCCAAGCTTGCAGATGGACAGATAGACAGATAGACAACTACAACTACCCCTACACTACACTACTGCTACAACTACTAATGCAAATACACTACGCTACATTAGACTACACTAATTACACTACACTACGCTACACTAATTACATCTAATTACACTACACTACACTCACTACACTACAACTACAACAAGTACTACTACCACAGCTACAACAACAATATCAACTACACCACATTACACTACACTGCACTAATTACACTGCAGAAGACTATAACTACAAATACAAATGCAACTACACAACATTACACAACACTACACTACACTATTTATATTACATTACGCAAATTACGCTACAACTACAACTACAACCGCGGCTGAAACTACAATTGTAACTACCACTCGGTTGTGCTACACGACACTACGCTAATTACACTGCACCACACTACCACTACAACTGCACTACCTTACACTACACTACACTAGACTACACTACGCCACACTACAGTACACAACGCTACAATACACTACACTAATTACACCACACCACAACTACAACTACATGTGCAACTGAATATACTACACTTATATATTACACATTACAAATACAACTCCAATACACCACGCTACAACTACAACTACAACTGCACTACACCACACTACATCCAGCAGTTGTGGGTGAGGTGACCACTGCAACCATTGCAACCCACTCAAAAAAACACAACTTCAACCACCTTTTGGTCCATCAGTGGATTCGCTCAGCCATCCGTGATTCACAACAACCAACCTCTCCTTTTTCGGTTTCCTATGTTTGAATTTTCCGCCACCGCCGACCGTGCGGTACTACTGGTCATATTGTATTATTTTAAATTTCATTATATGAAATTAAATTAAATTATATTATATATATATATATATTATATTATAAATTATATTTATATTATACTGTATTATATTATATAGGACTATATATGTCGATAAGATGGGAAATGCATTCGGGAGTTTCGACTTACTTGATGATCTTTTTGGGAGAATATTATGGATAATAATATGAACAATATTACATAGTTGGGTTGCTTCAAAATCGACAAGAAATCAGGGATCCAAAGGTTCTGGGGAGTTCTGGTGCTTTGAAAATCTTCGAAATCTGAAAAATCGAGCCAGGTCAATCTGGATTTCTCTGAACATTGAGGGGAAAGCCCAAGAATCCACGGATCGATTAATCATCATATGTTCCATTGAAATTGCCATAAATTGGGCTACATGTTCATACAACATAAAAGGTCGTCATCCCGTCGGATTGGAAGATAAAATGCTGAATCTCCCAGCTCCCCCAGCTGCCTCGGGGAGCGGCCTGCGCTTTTGGCGGGCGAGATCATGTGGAAGGCTCCCAACGGTCCCACTTTTTTGGTCCCCCCACATCCCCAACATGATCCAGTATGGGTCGCCGTCGCCTTCAAACATCTGTAGCTGACCCAGGGATGAGCGAGTTTCTCTGCAGGCTTTAAAGGGAAAAAACCCAAAATCCATGAAAAAATTAACACACGTTTTTCCCACGACAAATCGCCATTTGGGGGTTACAAGGTGAGGCCCCCTAGATAGCCAAGTTGACTTATAACTTGGTTCACTAGGGTTTATGGGGAATGTTAATGTGGTTCATAACCCAAGTTAAAACTGGAGGGCCTTACCTTGTATGTCCCCCATCAAACCGCGGGTTTTTCGCAGGCGCCTCTCAGCAGCATGCTCGGCAAAGACTTGGTACTTGCTCGCCGTGTCCTGGTAGCATCAGATGTAAACCAACAGTTGGTCAATAAAGAGGGAGCCCCACTTCATGGATGATAAATGATAAATGGATGATAAATGGATGATAACCAACCAGTAGATGTTCTTAAGATTGCATGTTTTCCTGTTTCATGGATGATATAATGATGATAAATGGATCATATAGCGATGATATCATGATGATCATCTCCAAAGAAAACCAAGGGATCTTCATCCCATCTGCACCTGCCCGGCCCGTCTCAGCAAGTCGATCACCTGCTCGGACAGCCTCAAAAAGTCACTGAAACTGAAACAACTTTAGGAGATATGGATGAAATCATATAATCATATAATTTATAATTATATAATTATATATAATTCATGGGGATTCATGGGCAACTTTTATAAGATTAAACCCCATCAATGTTAGTTATAATATAGTGCAGCACCCTAACAAGTTCTAATTTCAGCATGGTGAAGGAAATAGTACCAAAATACCTCAGATCGGTGAACTTTGATTCACCTAATATTTACTAGATTGTGACGGAAAACAAGTTGGCAACCCACAGCATGTGGGATTCCCGACAGGCAAAGGTCCTGCAAAACACCGACGTCAACGAATCATAATCATGAATCATGATAGTAATAAGATAATAATACGAATAAGAATATAAGAATCAGAACACATACACTATGCAATTTATATATTGTACCCTCTGGTAAACTAACATAACTATGGAAAATCCCCATGTTCAATGGGAAAATCCACTATAAATGGTCATTTTCAATAGCTATGTTCAATTACCAGAGGGTAATAGTAAAAAAAAAGATTGCTATAACAATTTTTGATCGTCTGCTCCTGCTTGGCACGCAGCCGCAGCTCCGAGCGCACGTCGAAGCCTGGCCGGAAAATGACTGAAAAATGATGATGAACATCTTGGAAAATAGGATGGGAAAATGATGAAAATGTTGGATCTATGGTGGGTAAAAAGTCCAAAAAATATTATGACCAAAAAGAATGGAAACGAAAGTGTTCGTAAAATTCTTCTGAGACAGTGGTTGATTCAGTATATAGTGACGTATCTTTTTGGGGTCTGTGAACAACGGACACTCTACAAGAGTTGTTTATGTTTTTTTTCATGTGTTTTGCCAGGTTTTCCCATTGTAACGATTGGTGCTTCCTGCAGATGTTCATTCCACTTCTGAAAATTGATCATCCATGAGTGGATTGCATCCCCTTTTCATAGGAACCCTAGGAATGGGATGCATCAATCTGAACCCAAAGCCAAGCTTGGGAAAGAACTCAAGTCCTACCAAAGCCCTTAGATTCTGACACCCAAATAACTCGCCGAAGCTGGCCCAGAGTATCACGAGGAAACACAATGTAAATCAAATCAGCAAACGCATGAAACGCACCCCACTTGACCAAGCGAATTCAAATTGTTGGATGGTGGAACTGGTGCAACTTTCACACAATGAAAAAAAAACAGCAAACATCCTCGACAAGAAAGGCTGAATGTTCAAAAAATGTCTTCATTTGCACGGGAAGTCCTCCGAATATAGAAAACACATGTGGAATGTCTAAGGGCCGGGCCCTCAATGCCCAAATCATTCAGCAGTTCGCGATACCTCCAACTGTGCCAACTTGGTCCGAACAAATGATGAGCTCTCCCAAGTCTGTCCTGATCTTTGCCATCCCCCGAACTTCTTAATACATGGATTCAATCCCCAGCAGGTCAAACAATGTCATAAATCACCCATGACTTCCTGGGAATGGTAAGTTTATACCACCTATCAAAATGGTCATGTTTTTGGGAATGGTTTATTGCTGTTTTACCCACATTATGTGTAAATCCCCGGTCTAATGGCAAGCGCGCATCCTCCAGTGGGAAAACAACGCTGGGTACCATGGATGCTGACCTTGCTTTGGCATTGGCCTCCTGCCGATCCAACTCCACTTGTCTGGCAACACAGTCATGCACCTGGCGTTTTTTTAATTTGGTCCTTTCCTCGATTTTGATTGTGGAGAATGAAGCTGATATATACAAACATCCGTTCACACAAAAAAATTCCTAAGGTTTTCACAAAATCATCAACCATCATCACAGGGGTTATATATATATGGGCTTGACTAAAATCGTGTCGCCAAAATCAAGTGGTGTATCGATGTTTATCGTCATAAAATCGGTGTGTCATCCCCAAACTGGTGGGGTTTTTGAAAAGCCAGCATCATGAGGATACAATCTGATGCGATCATATTCAAAAAAGACAACTTGATGGAAAATTGATGCTGCTAAAAATCATGATGTTTACCATGGAATTTCGGGGTTCCCCCAACTTTTTTGACCAACCCATAGATTTTACCATCCATCTTACCACGATTTTTACCGATATTTATTTATCGATACCGGCTGAGTTGGATGGATCTGCTGCTAAAAACATCCGCGCCACATCTCCAGGCGCGGCTGGCGCCTGTCTCTCGCAGGCCGAAGCTTGTTTGGTCCTAGCCGCTGCTACCCCATTCAGCAGGATGGCCGTCGATGGGCCCCATGTGGCAAAACCCTGTTCCAGTGACCTGCTAAGTATGTATTGAGCTGGTGAATGGATGATTTTTCCACATCCAGATCATTCAGGGCTTTGTCAATCAGACTGAGTGACTGCAGTGACTGTTCCTGTAAACTCCTAGAGAACAACCGTCGGATCAGTGGCTATTGGCCACTGAACACAAGCCAAAGACACAGCGCTGTGAGCTCGTAGCTGACATTCTGAATCAAGAATCGGGCCTTGTGAACCGAATGGCTCAAATGATGGCCAAAAAAATACATCATCAGTTTGTGCTATTTGTGTGTCTGTGCGTGTCTGTGTGTGTGTGTGCATGTGTCAATGGGTATCGATGTGTATCGATGTGTGTATCGATGTTGCTTATATTCCCAGTATATCCCCAATATTAACCAACATCCCCAATCATATCCCCTTCGTTCCCCTTAAATCACCATTTTTTTTCTGCCTGTTAGCCGGGCACCAAAGCGCTGCCGGCTGGCCCTGCTGCCAAGGCACCGCGCTGGCCCAGCCCAGGTGACGTTTGCGGTACCTCCAACGACTGGGGGCCCTGCCGTCATTGGAAATTCTCAATGTCAAAGCCTTGGCTGAAACATAACCTCTGGTTATGACTAACATAGCCATGGTATAGATGGCCCATAGAAATAGATGGTTTACCTATTAAAAATTGTGATTTTCCATGGCAACTGATGGTTAATGATGGTTTATGATGGTTTATGATGGTTACCCTCTGGTTATGACATTCACAGTTCGCCATGGTATAGATGGATGAAAATGGCCCATAGATTTATAGATGGTTTACCGTTCTTAATAGCATGGTGGATCTTTCCCTGGCAAACTGTGAAAGTCATAACCAGATGGTATCTGAAACTATCTGAAACTTGAAAAAGTGCTCCGCTGATTGGAATTGCCTTGGAACTGTCCAAATCCATCCCCGCTTGGGCACGCATCCATCACTGCTTTCCATTTTGCAGCTCCCGGGTGTGTATGGCTACCTCCGTTGGGGAAAATCATGGGCGTTGAAGCACTGGAATAAATAGGGTGCACAGGGTGCACCACTGACTTCTGCTGTGACCTGAAGACTTGATAAATCGCTCAAATTCTGCAGGTCTGCAAAGGTCATTTGGCTATTGGTCAAAACCCTGGCACCTAGTGCACCCCAAAATAGCTGGTAGATGGATGTTCATCCCATCTAAGAATTGATAATAATAGGTTTTGACCCACCCCCATTTCTTGCAACATCAAAATATGAGCTGCTCAACTCAAATATGTACAGATTGTGTGTGTGTGATTCTCCAAATATCTCCAAACGTATATGTACAACAAATATGAAGATCGGTTCAGATCTGTCATCAGGCAGCTGCTCTTGATGGTTCATAGACCTGCCACAAAATGATATCAATCTACTACTTTGCTGCTGGTTTTCCACGTTCTTTTTTTTAAGCCTGGGATTCACCCAAACTAGCAGCTTGCTATGGTATGGCATCCACCAATGAAACGGTGAAGTGCCCCGGTTTGCTTCATCAATCGCATCGTCCGAAGCGTCCGACGCCCGGGCCTAAGAGGCTCTTCGCTTGCCCTTCTGGGGATCGTTGAATTGCCTGAGATGATCCCCCGATCTGACTGGTTAGGAGTCTCCGAAAAGAGTTTACTGAATCAGAAATCAAGATTTTATCACCAAATACATCACAATCAGCCATGTATGCATACACATATATATATATATATATATATATATATTATATATTATATTACAGATATTCAAGATTCTATCACTAAGTCAAATCATCCACATTTTCTGTACCTTTTTTCTAAAAAATAACATGTTTCTTGGGGTCCCACATGCCAATCGCCTCGAGGCTCGCCTCGTAGATCTTCTTCGCCGCCAGAAAATGCACCTCCTCGTGCTGCAAAATCAACTTCCGCGAGGCCTGGCTGAAGGGAATCTACAGCAGAGGGTTGAGACCCCAGCAGAGATCAGTGTTGAAACATGTTAAAACTATTAAAAAAAAAAAAACATGTTGAATTGATAAACCATAAAATCATCTTCCAAGGCGCCTCATCGGTGATCTGTTCCTTCTGGGCTTCGGCGACTCGAACCTCGGGCCCAAGGATCACCAGGTGCCCATATCTATCTACCTGGATATAGCATAATATATCAAGTAAATATCATAATCAAGGTTATATTATATGATATTATATGTGTATATATATATGTGTATGTGTGTGCGTGTTTAATAATATTGGATATGTATACGTATGTATATATATATATATACAATACCACACACATCAGTTACTTGAAATGGCCTTGATTTTGCAGGGAATATGAAAATCAATTACTTCACTTAGAGACTTAGATGACCTGCAAGAAACGGTTTTGGGTTTTTTGTTGAGCAATTATTTGTTGAGAAATTACATCAATTGGATTGGGAATGATTGGGATATCCTGAGTCAGACGTTTGTGGGTTTGATGGTAAAACCATCCACATTGTTGATCCGGGGTTGACTAAAAATCCCATCCAGTGTTAATCCCGTCCTCCGTTCATACTTTTTGACACCCCCACGGTTTTCATGGTCCCAAATATGTGGTTTCATCCCCTAGTTTTTACATGTTTTTACCATGGTTTCGTTTGGGTGTTGAATATGAGCTATAGCTCTTTTTTCCTAAAGTCTAGTCATCCCTTGCCCCCGTATACAATTGCAGGTGATATCCAAACCTATGAAGATGGTCACAGATGCTTACCATAGTTATACCGAAAGTTTTGCCCATTAATAACCCCAACTGGGATTCTCCAGTTGCACTCATCAACTCACCTGAACGGCTGCGAGGAGTTTCGTGTAGTCCTGACGGCGTCAGGATGATTGGCTGATTGCGACGTGAGCTTGCGATGATTATTCCAGGACAAAATGCCATTCCATCATATTCCACTGTTCAGGGATCTTGTTCATTCGGTTGCCCTACTATTTGATGGCCACTGGGCGGTACATACGGTATACCCCATCTTCACACAAACCCAAACATAAATCATCATAAATTGACCTGAAGCAACAAAAACCCGGACCATGAAGACCATCGCGCGAATATACACTAAATAATATGTCTTCCAGAACAAGGTCCAACACAGTCAGAGCTAAATCTCACATTGCAACTCTAAAATTTCAGGGAAATGTTTGCCAAATTGAAGTGCCAGCCTCTTTGTATTTTTTTTGGTAGCTTTGCTGCCAAAACCACAGATTTTATGATGAAATCTGCCTCCGGTATCACTCGTCGCGCAAGCAACCTGGCGTCAGCCGTGAGGCGCCCTGTGTATATCATTGGTATTCGAAGCGGTGGTAACATAGGTAACACAAATGATAGGTAATACCAATATAATAATATAGGTATATATATATACCAATGGTAACACAAACTCATTCGGAAAACAGAAATCAGAGCGGTGGTACCATTCGATCAACTTGCTGCACTGCACAGCAAGATCTCCCGACATGGCAGGGCGCGGGGAGCAAACTCATGGGCTAAGGCAATTCAACCCATTCTCTGTCACTCTTTCACTGGAAGTTTTGTTCCAAGGCACCAGCTCAAGAGTCATGAGCAAAACAGTCGGAATGTTTACCTGTTTACCTGGACAAAAACTGGGACTCTGACTCTGTCGATAATACCGCGATAATAGTGGTAAAAGAATTCACGTTTTGGCACCATTGCCCCATTTCTAGTGAAAATTATAGATCTTCCATCAAAAATCAGATGCCAGGTGCGCTAGGTGGGGGCCAAGGCTTTGTCTGAAACCTAGGTGCAAAAAAAGAACTCCATCCACTGTTGATCAGTATCCCTATGAAATTTGCGAACCTCTGGAGTAGGTCAGTAGATGTCAGTAGGTCCAGTAACATTTTCCAACGTACCCAAAGGAACCCAGTCCCTTCGGTGGTCAAAAGGTCTATGGCATATATGGCACTATGGTCATCCCACGGCAAATCCAAACATAGTGACATAGTGGATATACAAATCCCCATTGAAAATGGATTGATGGTCATCATATAGGGAGATGGGTTTCCATCCCTAATTAGGGATTTCTATATAGTGTACTATCCAAATCCCTATGAACCCTCTGGTAATTTATCATAGCTATGGAAAATAGCCATTCTGAATAGGTCAATCATCAGTTTAGCATCGAGAAAATGGGCCATCTATGCCATACTCATGTTAAAGAACCAAGTCATGGAAAATTTATACGCATTAAATCACCATGTTGGATGGTCAAAATCTCATCATAGTCCTTCTGTAGCTTGGATTGTAACCTTCTGAAGCTGCAGCCAGGATTTCGAGCAAAATCAACTGAGAAGCCAGCGTGTCACTCAGAATTTTAGATTCGAATGGGGATATAAATAGGACAACCCACACCCCCAGAAGGAATCAAAAGTAAAGTCCTACGAAGTTGTAGTGGTAAATGATTTTTCGAACTTTTCGTGGTTTGCTATATTTTGGGATAGTACAATGAGTACAAGCATAGAATCATTTCGTATATCAACTCTTGACAACCACAAAATCTGGATGCGGACCACACTGCCACGGGCGCCAGGATGCACTGGATTTCTGGTCGTTTCTGGTGCCACAGAACCACCACGAATCAGATCCGACTACGATGATCGATGATGATCTTCATCTCGCACGGGGCAAAGGCTGAGCAATGTTGGTCGCGTTCTGTTCATGGCTCCCAAGTTCTAGAAAGGCAAAAATTCGAGTGGCAAAAAGTGATGATACAATCAGCAAACTGCAACTTATGTGTTGGACTATTTAATCAATGGCCATGCACAATGGCATAGTGGACACTGGTACTTATTATCAACGGCCATTTCAGGATCCTAGATTGGAGGTACCTACCATATATAAGGCCTATTTTTCAAGCCTATGTAAGGGAATATCCCCACAAAATATGGCCTAAAATATGGTACAGTACCATACAGTACCTCCATTTTAGGATCCTGGAGATCTCCCATTGATATTAATGTCAACCCTGGATTAATAAACCCCTAGATTGTTTAATTGGGAGGGTACCACAAAAGAAGTATCATATCATGACGAAAATGGAGGAGTACCCCCCTAATTTTCATAAACCATGGTTTATTTTCATCCGGGGTTGACATTAAGTGCTGGTAATTTAACGTAACTATGGAAAATCACCATGTTTGATGGGAAAATCCACTATAAATGGCCATTTTCAATAGCTATGTTAAATTACCAGAGGGTAAGTGTAGATGTGTTGACTTAGTTGGACACCATAAACTAAACACAAGGACTGAGCTGATTCAGCATCCTTCAGCTGCTCGCCTCGCCGCATGTCAAAAAATCTCTGCCCAAATCCTGACCACCTCGTCGAGTTTGGGAAACCAAAGGCCAACAGGAAGGCAAAAAATGAAATTTGAAAAAAAAGGATTCGAAAACAGAAGGCTTATAATTTATAATGATTTGTTTGGGATATGTTTGGGAAATCGAAAACTGCATTCGAAAATTTGCATCCAGTCCGGCGAAAAACCACCGTCCACAAGGCGAGCTGAGACTGGTCTGTCTCGGCTATCTTTGGCTTTAAGACTCTCACGGTTTGCGAGAAAAGTGATGACATGATTTGCGAACTCCAGTTGATCTCAGCTGCAGCTCGCACATCATGTCATCAGTTCGCAGCATTGCAACCTTGCATCAACTTGCATCAACTTGCATCAACTTGCATTTCAGTCCAGACCATGAAGACCCCCCTCTGATCAAGCTTGTGGTTACTTGAGTTCCAAGGGTTGGTGAATGAGGGGATACCTGGTGGAATTGTGCTAGAAACAAAAAAAAAACGACTCGGTAGGAAGCGGCTCAAAAATTCGCAGGGTATTGCGCTTTAAAGACATCAAGGCTAAGAGTGCCTTGAAGCACGGATGTTACATAACTGTTACATGGTGTTGCAAGTGGGTGCTACAAAACAACATGAAACGCGCAACATGAGGGAATAATGCCTACCTTGTAAAACAAAGATGGCAAGGTTACGAAAGGTTACCAAAAAGCAACTCCCGGAGTGCAAAACACACATCCACTATCATCCGCTGGTTAATATCAAGTGGTTTCTGCATTTTGATCGTGGTATCTTGATGTATTTTGTAGCAATTGTCGTTTTTTGGGTGAAACTTCGGTCCCCACGGCCCCCACCTCCGGCTCAAGTTACCAGCTTCGCTTCATATCGACTCCTCCCAGGGAACAGGATCGTTCTCGACCGGACAAAGATGGCATCCAAGGTGAGTTTTACGTCGTATCATGTCGTATCTGGGAGGAAGTGGAGCTGCCTCAAAAATCAGGTTTGGTTCAACACAACTGCCCTTTTTTACCACTCGTTTGATGTTGCTAATGCAAAAAGTTCCTGCTCAAAGAATGGGAGATTTGAAAAAATCCAAACCGCACATCCCTCCGCCAACTGCAAAATTGACGTGTCTGGGATTTCCAAGTGCTGACCGGCTCATGCTGGTGATCAGTCACAACGTCAAGTTGAAAAAGTTTAAAAAAAAAAAACGTTTCAGGCTCCTGGTTTGCTCAGGAAATTGAGATGGTCGAATTCAACGATACCAGGCACTGTACCTGTCGCTGAACTCGACCATTTCAATTTACTGCGCCTGACATTCTCCCCGGCGACAAGACTACCTTAGTGGACATGGTAAAAACATGTGAAAAACATAGTTCGAAAAAATGTTGAAAACGTATCTGTTCGCTCGCGTCTTACCAGCTGTGAAGAGCCAAATCTCATTCGTTTGCCAATGTTTTGATGAAGTTCAGAGACCAGTTGAAGCCCAATGGCACATGCTCTTCATGCCATTGGACAAAAAGGACAAAAGGGTACAAACTTTGTAGTACAAACTATGTCTCCACAAGTCTCTGCGATGCCTGCCTTTTGTGCCTCAAAAGGATCAGTGGGCCAAGTCGGCCAAGTCGCCAGGATCGTGTCAATCTTCCAGGCGATGCCTGGAAACCCCACATGCAATTCCATGGCAACATCCCTCTGACAGTGGGGCCGTGGGAGGCGAGCCCTCTGACAGGGCATTTCACGCGTGGGATTGTTTCCTCAAGGGAGTTATATATATATATATATTTTATATATTATATATATATATGTGTTCCCGAATAGAATTGAAAATGACAGAAACGGAACAAAGCAACTGCATCGATCAGTCAGCACCTTTTGTTATGCAGTTGGCTTTGCGGCTGTGTCTCTGTCAGATGC
>Ga0126342_10017297_pt1 | contig 12473 bp, 15 predicted proteins | sample Cyp1metagenome_FD_92528 | JGI IMG/M metagenome (GOLD analysis project Ga0126342, IMG submission 92528) | Coral microbial communities from Lord Howe Island, Old Settlement Bay, Australia - Cyphastrea 1 metagenome | ecosystem: Host-associated > Invertebrates > Cnidaria > Coral ...
ACCACTTACCAGTCACTGCAGACTTGAAGTCTCACCTCGGAAAATTGAAATGAGTGAAAACGAAACGCGCCGCGACGGCTGAATTTACCCCAATAACACAAACTCCTGTATTTTACAGGACGACATGCTGTCGAAGACACAAATGAGACCAGGTTAAATACCCGCGCGTGACCTTGTTTTTGCGTTGACATGCAACTTATGGTGATCATACTGCATCATACTCCAAATGAGTATGATTTTTTATAGAAAAATATGGGAAATAGTAGGAACTAAAGATTGAAATCCAAGATTTGAAGTAAAAAATCATGAACCAAGTAACCTTCAGAGATAACACAGGCACGAGTTGAGGTCTCCTTTACTATTCCAGCTGCTGAAGTGGATACCTACATCATGTTTGCCGCTCGGAGAACTTGGCCCAACTTGGGTGACCTGAGCAGGATTTGGAGTTTTGTTGAAGATCGCCCATTTTTTTCGCACAGAATAGGTGATTGATATATTCAAATTTATATATACGGTATATATATATATACAATATAATATATATATATATATTATATATTTAATTATTTATATTTATTTATATATACACATACTTAGATCCCCGTTGAAGTTTTTGTTACAGAATATCTCAAGGCCGGTACAGTGTATGGTTTTTGGATATATAGCAAAGTTTCGCGCCCCAAATCCGTGGACGTCATGCCGAATCTTTCTGCTGAGGTTCTGCACGATGGAGCTGCCAACCGGTGGATTAAACATGGACCCCATGATTTCGAGTTTGAGCTCCCTCGACACGAGGACGGATCATGGAAATTTATGGATTTTCGATAGAATCTCCAGTATCTTATAATATCTTCTATTTATCTATGGCTGGAAATTCTAATATCGTCCATGGCCATGGTATAGATATCCAATTGACAGCTGAACTTTGATCAGATCCCTGCGTATACGTAGGAGTGGGACCGCGCGAGAAGGGAAGCAGAAGCTCGAAGTGAGGAAGAAGCAAGACAAGCAGATGCAGTGAAGAACCAATTTCTGGAGGACCTGGGGTCTGAACCCTCCGGTGTTCGCAAACATGGCATAACATGGCGAAATTCCCAAGCTATGTAAGCCATTTTTGGGGGGGGAACAGCCAGCCAGCGTCTATATCAATGGGGGTATACAACTGGTATAACCAGCCATTGTGGACAGGTGTGTTTGATCATGGGGTCTCTATCTGACCATGTTGATAGGGAAAATAGTGAGTAAACTGGATTTGGGGATACCCTATTTGAAGACAAACCCATATATTGTGGTGTTTTTTTCTGGGTTGTTGGATGATGTTGAGATGCATTGTGAATTCAATTGCTGTTCTCTTATTTATTGTAACTTCACATTACATTTGGGAGCTATCAAGCCCAGATTGCCAATATATTATCATGCTATATCGATCAAAATCACAGGCTATAGATGGATGGTTCAGCCCCCCAATTCACATGATTTCACATGTAAATTCATGGCTTTTGACCCTTCCGCATTTCTTTCAGATGACGAAAAAAAACCAACCCCGCCGTCACGCCTCTCACCTCTCGCAGGGGCGGCGGCAACGAGAGGCGAGAGCGGATATCTCCTTTACCTCCTTCGCCTTGCAGGGTGCGCTGACAGCATCAATGGCTACTGGAAATGGCCATTTTTGGAGTGGGAACAGTATGGAACAGTGGGAAACGAAATGGTTTGCGATAGTTTTGCCCAACTCAACGGCTGGGGGTTTCGAATAGTTGATGCTTGACTCATTGACTCCGGGATTCCACTCCCTGCGAGAAAGCGAAGCTTCGCTGCTAAGATAAGTCACGATAGAATATGATAGAATTTAGATGATGGGTGGGCTAGCCAGGTGTAGGACAGGTCCACTTTTGACATAGCTTTTCGAGTCAGGTGCGATTTCCGTTTGTTGGTCGGACATTCGACCAAATTCCCATCAAACTCGACCATTGACCACATTGACCATGTTGATTCCTGGCTTGACAACAAGTGCATGCATCAAACCTGGCAATTACCAACTGTTTTTGAAATGTCCAATGTTCATGGCGTTGAATGACTACCATCCAAATGAACATCCAAATGATTTGCATGTATAACTGTATAACATATAACATTATAATATATGTATAATATTATATATATACACTATTATATAATAATATGCTTGTATGTTTGTATACAAATTGCACTTCCTGACCCTGCTATTCTCCCTGGCCTTGGCGAAAACCGAGGCGACTTTGGCACCATGGACGTGGCCTGCATCAGTGAAGGCGAGCACAAGGCGAAGGTCAGCGGCGGCTGCTGCAGCTGATTTGGGGATTTGGGGATGGATTTTATAAGGATTCATATGGATTGGTATATATATATATTTTCCTATTATATGAGGATTGGTATAAGGGATGGTGATTTTTATAAGGATTCAATGGATTGGTATAAGGGAAAAACGCCGGAAACCATCGAGGCTTTCTGGTGAAGATTTTCCCGAACAAAAAAACAATCCATTGAGGGATGGTGAAATTCTGTTGACCGAGGAAAACCACATGAATATCTACTGACTGTAAAATACTGTGTATATGTCAAATATGTACTAAAATAGTGATAATATGATAAATAATATATATGTGATAATGCCTTCTTTTTTAGGTCTTGTGGAGGCTACTGAGGTTACTATGAATCGACAGTCATAGAAGTCACCAGTGAACTCACGGTTGATTTCCTGAAATATCCTGGCTCCACCTTCTGTTGCAAAATACAGCTCGTTTGTGTATTGAAATTCGCCACCAGTCACAGAATCTGGCCATTTCTGCTCTTCACCATTGCAATTTGTTAAAGGATTCCCAAATGATTCTCGACTTGCTCCAATCATAGACATGTGTATAATATATATATATACATATACATATATATATATATACATATACATATATATATATAAAGTATATCTACTATTGTCGATCATCTCTTGATTAATGATATGCTGATTGTAGTCATGTAATCCTGTGCATATCAGAAAAGCTCAGCAAATATCTCCTGACTCGGCAGGTGGAGATCCGCGCCTGGTTGAATCCTCGTCTGGGCGAATGTTTGCTGCACTTTGGAGTTTTCGAGAAGCCACAGAGTCGACAGTGGACCTCCGTCGCTGGGATTTTTTGGGAATACGCTGTTTCCAGGGATGAGGAACGTATTCTGATGTATGAAAAGTGATAGCTGCTGCGGCATGAGAAAAAACTACAACTCATATGTTCTATCGAGAGTTGCTTTGCTATGAGTACTATGACTATGAGGATCACCCTGATGATATGGACTTTGATATTATGGCATGTACAAGTACCATCCAGACACTGGAATGTCACATAGGTTTCTTTTGATCAGTTTGGACAGTATGACCTGCAGTCTCCCGATTTCTCTTTCAAGGCTTTGAAACTTTACACGCAATTCTGTGGATCACCGTAGAAAAACTTCAACTATTTATTTATTCTCTGTGGGTTAAGATGGGAGATGTGGCGCTAAGACAACATCAGCATTTGGTGCTGACAGTGACACCAGACTTGCTACGAAAGTTGCATACCCAATAAAGCGGTGCTACAACTATTTGGCTCAAGATATTTGGGTCTCCCTTTTTTCCTTGGCATAGAGGCTTATAGAGGGTGTAAACGCTTCAGTCTTCTTTCAATGCTTCAAGCATAACTTTGGCAAGCGGTCGGAGTGAGATTTTGTGGATTTTGCAGGCCTCCAAAGTGCAGGACTTGAGGATTCTTGCCCAGAAGTCCCTTTGGACAAGTTTTCCTGAAACTTGTACCTGCCTCAGGCCAGGTTCTGGCTGATCATACAGAATCTTTGGACGTGGCATTCAAGATGGAGACCACGACAATTGCACTGCAAGACTTGCCACAACACTGGAACTGGTGGTTTCAAACATAATTTTTTTTATGAATTTTCCATAATATATGGGTTGTCATCCTTCCCATTGACTTTCATATTTTTCAGAGGGGTAGGTATACCACCAACCAGGGAAGCTTTTACTGGTGCTGTGGAGGTGACGGTCGATCGTCACAAAACAGGCGACCCAGGGTTGTTGGAGCTGACAGCTCTCACTTAGCCGATGGATCTGATGGATCTGTTTGCTGCTATCTTGCAGGATGGATCGGTCGTAGCTTGGGGCATTCCACATTTTGGGGACATCTCCAAAGTCCAGGAGCAACTTCGAAATGTGCAGCAGCTTCAGGCAGGTTGTGCATTTGCTGCCCTGGCAGATGGATCAGTTGTGACTTGGGGCAATCGCGATGGAGGTGACAGTTCTCAAGTCCAAGACCAGTTGAGAGCTGTGAAACAGATCCAGGGTACGAAACATGGTGCTTTCGCTGCCATCCTTAGAGACAGATCAGTGGTTACTTGGGGCAAACCAAATTCTGGTGGTGACAGCTCTGCAGTTCAGCTGAGGCATGTGGAGCAGATTCATGCTGCAGATCGGGCATTTGCTGCGATCCTCGCAGATGGCTCCGTTGTCGCATGGGGCCATGAACTGTATGGCGGCGACTGAACAAGTTATGCATTTGCTGCAGTTCTGGCAGATGGATCTGTTGTTACCTGGGGAAATCCAACAGGCTGCAGGTCAAGAGCACGAAACATAGTGCCTCAGTGCCTTCGCAGCCATCTTGTGGCAACAGTTTCAACAGCCAAAGTGTGCCGGTGGGCAGAGGGTGCAGGAAGAGGTTGTAACATGTTGTAACCTGAGGTTGATATGTTGGAACATTTCCACTTGACTTAGAAAATAGGTGTGTGTACATAGCCCGACCAGAATGCTTCTGGGTGATCGATGATTGCACCCGATCAGCAAGGGTTTTTAGTCAGTTTACCCTCTGGCAATCCAGTCGATGGAAGCCACACGGCTTGCCGTTTCAAATTACCCTCTGTTTATTTTGCATAGCCATGGAAAATGGCCCATTTAGAGATGGTTTACCATGTTTACCTATTAGAAATGGTGATGTTCCATGGCTATATTAAATAACCAGATGGTAGACAATTTATTTTTCTGCGGTTTGACGTTGCTTGGTGTTCATTTCTGGCGGCAAAAAGAAAATACTTGTGGTCAAGCTGAATCAAGCTACGTTCTTAAATATCGAGGGCAACCCCCAACATTGCAAGAAACCTCTTCCATCCCGTTCCCAAAATATTCTCGATTAACAGGTTCTTGCAGTTTAAATGATCTGATATTCTCTCCAGTCTTGGTGGTAAATGTTGCCCTAAAAAACGCACTGTTTGGAACTTTTGGGATGGTTTGGGACAGTTCTCATGGCGATATATATGCCACAAATACCAAGATGTCCGATTATCTTCTATATTTTAGGACCGTTATATAATGTTATATATAATATGATATATATTATATATATAAATACCTAGAACCCCAAACAAAACAGAGATAACTCCCCTTTCGTCAAGAATCCCTACATCACATTTTCGTTGTCGCTGTTCGAATCGAGGCAACACACATCAAAAGCGTTCAGTGGCCTGCAGATTTGACCAAAGTGGATGAGAAGGTGCCATGGGCATCGGAAATCATGGGGAAGCAAGCTGGAAGTGATAGGAAACATTTCTGAAACTACATGGGGAACCTGGAAGTTCCTGGAACATATTATGGAAATCATGGGGTACCGGGTAAAGATATGAATTCCTTATTTAAGTGATTGTTTGTAATCCCCAAATGGGATGATGGGAAGAGTCAAAGAAACCCCCATGACAAATGCCAAATGCGTTTGTTGCAAAACACCGTGGATTTTCCCTGTAGAGTTCCCCTAAAATAGATTTCAGAGATGAAAAACCTGGAAATCTGACGTCCCTACTTTGGAATTCCTTTACAGCACTGCAACTTCCCAACAAAATCAAAAAGTCAAATCTCCCAAAAAAAATCCAACATGCTGAACTTCGCGATTTGTTTTTCGGAGGCTTGTTGTGTACCAGCTGGTTGTATACCATCGGTGGAACCAGCTGAGGCTTGCCGAATGAAGCTGCAGAAAATGGAGGGAGGCATCCATGGAATTGACCTGGCCGTTACGGCACATGCTGAGAAGGAAGACTCTGAAACGCTGATTGAGCCAGATATTGGTGGTAGCTTGGATAGACAAAAACTGGTTGGTGGTTTGGAACATGACTTTTATGTTTCCATTCAGTTGGGAATGTCATCATCCCAACTGACGAACTCATATTTTTCGGAGGGGTTGAAACCACCAACCAGTTATGTTTTTCCTGTTTTTGTGGATGGGAACGGCATTGAATTATATGCTTCTATGACTTCTATGATTTAAGTGTCATCGATTAATTATCCTCAATTTCCTTTTTGGTCAAACAGAAATAGACAATGCTACTTAAATGGTACTTTTTTGTACTTCAGACAGATACTTCCCGATCCCCTGAGACAACGAATCACATCATTCGACTACTAGGTTTTGGTTTCGTCTTGAAGACCATGCACGGAGATACGTGGATCAAGCCCACAGTTTCTTGGTTTCGGATGTTTCGGTGCTGTCAGCGCGCCTGAAATTCCAGATGTCGTTAATACAGAGCGCATCAAGTGGTGCACGTAGGGGGGTAAAACTTTTTGTAACGGATCAAACTGTCATTTTGATCCATTCGATCCTATCTTTGGTGAAATGCGGTCATATGCCGAACCCAGTATTCCAGAGAGAATCTATTTGTTGATACCCCATGCCCCCATCAGATCCACATGATGATCCCAATTCCATTCTTACTAAAATATTCATATATAGTTTTATGGTTAGTTATATCACATTTATGACATCCCAATTATATGAGATGATATCCAAATTATAGACTAATTATATTAGTTAAATCGTTTTTATCCTCAAGATGTCCCATTTGACAATCATAGTCTCTGAATCCCCATCAGAGCGGTTATATGCTCAAAATATCCTCATTGACTTATGATTCTCTGAGGATCTCACCGAAGACTTCGAATTCAATCCCCGACTTTACTCCACTATCCTCGAAAAATTCACTGCCGATATTAGAGATGGTAGTTGCTGGAAAGTCTTTCTCTCGGAATAGTTCGCTGATGTTTTCCCCATCATGTCCAGGTGTCTAAGGTCTTTTCATGTCTTTTCCCTGCAATTTCCCTAGGTATCATCAAACATGTCCCTGTTGTTAGTTTGTTCCCATCATTTCCCTAGGTTTTCCTAGTTTTTTCCCCAGGTTTCCCTGTAGTTTCCCCAGGTTTCCCCAGGTTTCCCCAGGTTTCCAAGGTTCGCCTTAGTCGTCCCCAGGATGGAGGGGATGCTACCGTGCGCTTCTCCAGCAAAGGTCGCTGGAAAGGACCCTGGGCTCAGGCGGAGTTGGTCGCTTTTTGGATGGTTTTTGCGCGGGATGGTCCTTGAACTCACCATTTTTCATGGGAAAATCACCATTTTTCATGGGAAAATCCACTATAAATGCAAGCTTCAACGGTCATAGAAGTTGCAGTTTACGAACTCAAAGCATCTCGAAGCATCTCGAAGTATCTCGAAGCCATAGCCTTGGCCCACTTAGGTGGATGATGTTGGATGAGCGAATTCAAATTGATCGGCCATGACGCAATGTTATAGCACGAAAGTACCCGAGGGCAGTGGGGATTTCTATCCAAATTGATTCCAAATGGATCCAACAAGCATCCACACGCCTAAATGGTTTTGGGGCGCATGGCTGCCACAGTCAGATTTGGAAATTGATCATGAACATCTCAGTGAGATGCTTCATTCCGTGAACTTCAAAATCAGTGAGATGTGAGGTACCTTTTTTGGGACACTCGACTTGTTTGTTTTAAAGTTTAAAGCAATTCTCATCCCATTCATATCCATTTTCATCATCCATTTTCGTCCATATTCATCCCATCAGAGTCTACCCTCTGGTAATTTAACATAGCTATTGAAAATGACCATTTATAGTGGATTTTCCCATGAAAAATGGTGATTTTCCATAATTTTTTGTATGTTTACCAGAGTCTAAGCCATGGCTTGGGCGGTTCCATGGCATCTCGTGTCCTGCGAGGTGGCGGACAAAATCGTGGAACAGGAGACCACCTGGAACCAGATGTCCTTGAAGAGGAGCCACCGGAGGCTGATGTGACGAAGCAAAGGTGAGTTGGGCAAGGTCATTCTTACTATGCTTATTAAACTTATTATATATATATATATATGTATATATGTATTATATATGTATAATGGTGTTTTAATATGCTTTAATGGTGTTTGATGATGTTTGATGATGTTCGATCTGCATTTTGATTTCCAATATTTTGTGTTTTTTCTGTGGTTTTCTCGGATGCCATGTTCCATTGGCGAATCTCGACAGCCCCACGGTGGCCCTCGGCAGCGGTTCCAGGAGATACGAGAACTGCTTGGATTTCCTGGATCAATGGGAGAAGAACTCGCAGGGGCTTCAGATGCGACGCTTGGCGTCCTGGACCACTTTGGTGCAGGTGGACTCCAGCAAGGTCCGCAGTAACGATGCACCGGTGGTCAGACCATGGGGTGTACCCCTGCAAACATGGCTTGCTGGTAAATCCACCATTGATGAGAGGGCTTTTACCATTAAAACCTCCATGTATAAGGGATTTTCCATTGCCACGTTTGATGACCGGAAATCAATTTGTTATTATCCCTTACACATCCTTAAACATATTTAACAGATCAGAATGACAGCCATCAGCCATGACTTGACTTGTCCATTGAACGGAGGCGGTGTGGTCGCGAATGCCCTCGATGCCATTGATTGAGATGTCAAATGAAGAGGAGAAACTTGGCGCATCGAGACATAGAGAAACCACGGAGAAACCACGGGTTTTTTGTGATCCGATCGTACCAGTCCGAGAGGCTGGATGTGGCTTTGTCTCTTAAGACGATATCCTGGTCCTAAACATTTTTATAGGTAAATGATATTGATAGACCATGGGACTTCGGTGGCAAAAACAGGGATTCAGGGATGGCAGGATGTTTCCAGTCTTTTTACATCGGATCAAGTAGTGGCAATATCAACCAGCAACACATTTTTTCGATAGCCATCCAGCCATCCTCAGGACCAACGAAGAGTTCTGGAGTTGGATCTTCGTCTGGCAGCGCTTTTCCTTCCAGCAGCTCCTGACCTGGCAACGCAACACCTGCACGCAGCCGCGGATGTTGGCGGCCACCACCAACCAGATCACGCAACGCCTAGTGGCTCGGCGGCTGAGGTCACCAACATCGTGTTTTGGAGATGTTAACATGAGGATATCATTGGGATTGGGATATCATGGGATATCATTGGGATTTACTGGGAAATCTGGGATAAATATATGATATGATTAAACCAGATGATATTTATCAATGTCAATCACCACCAAATGTCTCCATGTCAATCACTGGCCATCTCGGTATTTTCCCATGAAACCGCCATCCATCCCGTGGTTTCCTCCCAGGCGGAACTCTGGAAGTCTACGGCCAGCTGTCGCTTGTGGATACGCTGGACCTTATCCACCATGGGACGTGGAGGCTCTGCGGGGCAGCAGATCCGCGATGAAATCCTGGTGATTATGCACGCGCACAACATCAAGGACAGGGAAAGAAAAACCGCAAAAATGAAATATCAAAAAAACATGATATGTGTGAGCAGCTATATACAAGATAAGGTTTGTGTATGATTATATATCATACACACGGCGTCGTATGGTTTTAAACAGTTTTCCCTTCATAGATGGTATACGAATATGTGGTTATCGGGTTTCAATATTTGACATAATGATTGGTTTCTCAGACATTTGAATGATGTAAATATCAATGAGGAGGGGACGGAAGCCACCAGTGCATGTGAAGGGTGGGTTGATGCGAAAATGGATCAAGGAGCTAAAATCTGACTTGTTTGCAGCGTATCTAAGGTTGGCTATGAGTAAAACAGCCAACCCAAAATGTTGCACATGATAACCTCCGATTGGTGTGCCTAAATAAAATGAGGGGGCAGAAGCACCTTTTAAAATAAAACATAATAAAATAAATGGGTCAGACCCCTGCATTTTATTTTGTGGGTGCATTTTATTTTTTGAGGTGCCTAACCCATCAAGTTAACTGACAGAGATAGCATGATAGCAAAGATGCACAGCTGTGAACGCTCTGATCATTTTGTGAAATGTTCCAGAGATTTGGAATCATTTGGACATTATGAATTATTATGGAGATTTATGGAGCATATGAACTGAAACAGCATATGGCAGTTGGGGAACAATCTATTCTGTACAGATCAGGGAGCGATTCGATGGTCATCTGTTGGCACGCGACAAAAGATTACATTTACTTCGCAGATGCTGGGATATGTTGGAGGTTGGGTCTTGCCATTTTTGGGGGGGTTTTCCTTCAAAGATGGTTAAAACCAATCAAATAAAGAAACAAGACTAAACAAGAAAATGCCGGGACCTGACGTCCAACAGTTGCCAGGTGGAGGGTGCCTGACGTCATTTAATTCTTGTACCTGTCCATTGTGTTTGCTTGGATTTTCCTATCTTACCTTATGCCCTCTCATTTTATTGGCATTTTGTCCTTAGGCGCCTGCATTTTATGTTATTTTTTTAGGGGCCTCACCCCCCCCTGGCACCAGACGGGGGTCATGATACCCTCTGGTAAACTAACATAGCTATTGAAAATGGCAATTTATAATTTACAGTACCCATCAAAAATTGTGATTTTCCATAGTTATGTTAGTTTACCAGAGGGTATACAGGAATGAATTGACTGACCATCCTGTTCAAACTGGCAGAAGTTATCTGTAGAAATGCCCTGCGGGATGCTCAGTTCGGCAGGAGATCCATGGGACCTACTATGCACCTTGGACTGCAATCTACTTGGTGAGTCGCAAAAAATCATCCCGTAATAGGGGCTGCATTCCACCAAACTCAGTGTTTTATAATATACTTATCATAGTTATACCCTAGTTATGTATATAACTATACTTATATGTATTATCACTGGGGTAAACGAATATGAATCATAGTTCTTATCCCCATGAGTTGGGATCCCAAGTTAGCTTCTTCCCATCCCATGGTCCAGTTCAGACCCAGTGCACGTGCTCGAAACACGGCTCGTCCCAAGGAACAGTGGCATCAGAAGTTACACAACAACACCACCCCTGCAGACATCGGCATTTGCCGAGCCATCATTGCATACCTGCGCGGCGGTGGTGACATGGGCTCTTACTGGAGAGTGCTTGGAGAGCATGGCATCACCAAGGCGGCCTTATATCGTGATGGGAATAATTAGATGGGAAGAGATGGGAATAGCTTCCAATTCCAATGGATTAGAAAAGCACTATCAAGATCTATATCCAGATACATATCAAGATATATATATATATATGTATATATCAGAATATGTATATATCAGAATATGTATCAAAAGATATATCAATATATATATATATATTATATCAAGATATATCAAGATTATTGATGGCCAAAAGAGAATCTGAATTTGGAGTGGGATCATGATCCAATTGACAGTCCAGCTCATGCTCAGCTGATAATTACGGCGATCGTGCGCTGGTAAGACGGAAGCACCCAACAGTTAACTTACTGGTTTTGCCAACTTAGCTAAAAGAAAACATGTCAATGGATGTCAATGGTTGTTGGTTGAATCTTGAATTTTGCTGCTTAATTTCCCTTTGTTATGTACCACCTGAGCAAACAAACTGCGGCACCACCCTGTGCCCACTGCTTTGGTGTCAGGAACATCTGACTTCCTACAGTCGACCCATTACCACCGAACCCTACATGGTTCAAACCGATGTGGGACGCCTCATCAACGACTTCGAGAGGTAACTGGTAGATCAGATGGGAACTGTTTTTTTTGGTTTATGGCCATGCCATCAAATAGCTCAAAATAATGACCAACCAAGAGATTTTGAAGTAGTCTATTTTATGATTCATCCATCTGCAGAAAATGTTGGGCTGAAGGTTGATCTTACAATTTACAATGAAAACTGGCCATAGAATTGGCAATAGCCAAGAGATCACCACCAGTTAAGAGAGGACAGGGACAAATCATGGGGCTTTGCTGATAGCTTTGGGGACGATTTTTTGGTGCATTTTGGCTCAAGTCAATTGGAAAGATCACATGCTTCAAGTCACCGTAGCTGTCCCAAGCGGTCGCAGTGAACAGTTTTCGATTCCACAGTCCTCCAAAGTAGAGGACTTGAGGGTTCTGGCCCAGAAATCCTGTGCATTTGCTGCGATCCTGGCGGATGGGTCCGTTGTGACTTGGGGCAATCCAGCTCACGGTGGTGACAGCTCTGAAGTCCAGGAACAGCTGAAAGGTGTCCAACAGGTTCAAGCAACTTCAGGTGCATTTGCTGCAATCTTGGCAGATGGGTCCGTTGTGACTTGGGGCCTTCAACCTCATGGTGGTGACAGCTCCAAAGTCCAAGATCAGCTGAAAGGTGTCCAG
>Ga0126342_10017298_pt1 | contig 12473 bp, 12 predicted proteins | sample Cyp1metagenome_FD_92528 | JGI IMG/M metagenome (GOLD analysis project Ga0126342, IMG submission 92528) | Coral microbial communities from Lord Howe Island, Old Settlement Bay, Australia - Cyphastrea 1 metagenome | ecosystem: Host-associated > Invertebrates > Cnidaria > Coral ...
AGGGGTTCTAACTGTGAGTGTGTACAAGGGCAGGAGCATATGTGGTATATGAAATGTGGGGTTCTAACTGCGGTTAATTTTAGCGCTTCTAACTCATGTGAGTAAGAACCCGGCCAGATGTACAAAGTCCGTTTTTTTTTCCAAAATAGGTTCTAACTCGGTGTCTGTCACTATAAGTTGTTTGATTTATCAGATTCTAGTTTCCTGATTGACAACAGGGATTGGAGCTTGCGGATTGATAGGGATTTTTCAGTTTTCGGATTCATAGGGACTCACGTTCGCAGGGTTTTTCATTGGGTTGGTTTAAGGGAAAATCTACAGGAAACCATGTTTTTTACTATTAAATATGGGGGTTTCCTGTAATTTTTCTCTCAAACCAATCCAATGAGTTTAGTACAAACATCATTGCTTTGGTGGCTTTGACCCTATATACAAGCAAGGATCCCAGTGGAGTAAATGCCCACAACCTCTGGAGAATTTTGCGGACCTGAAGCAGTTCATGTTTATTTTTCGGTACAGACAAAAGGGCTGGGAATATGATGATCCTATCGCTGGTGGGTACTTTAATACTCCCATCCCGCTCATAATTCCTAATAATATATATATATATACACACATAATATGGAAAGCACTGAAGCACCCCAAGTGGTCCCACATATGCGTGTATTTCCACTAAACCATGGTTTTCTGGGGATGTTTAATCATAGGGTGCAGGAATTAGAATATGTCAATATAAAATTCTATTGGGGTTCTCAACTTATTCATTCCGCCAACTGCACAAGAAAGTCTTCGTAGATGTCTCAACACATCAACGGACTGGCGTCGACAAAAAGGAAACCCAATAGAATTCGATTTATTGACATATTTTCTTATCCTTTCCCCAAGATATGACAAGTATCAGAAACCATGAGAAGGACACATCTTTGGGACCCTGGGCTTTTCACGGGCGTTTCCTGGGCTTTTCGAACGGAGACCCGGGCGGATCACGGAACTGCCGGAGGTCCCCGAAGAGAAAAGATCGGATCGCTCAGCCAAACATCGGCCGGCTCCCAGCAACTCGGTTTTTTTCTAGCCGGGGAAATTGGGATACCCCTATGACTTGGGGTTTCCCTCCATATACCATCGATGATCATAGAGGATTATGAAAATTATTAATGATTATTCATGATTATTGATGATTATTACCTAAAAACTGTGAAAAAATCATGGTGCAGTTGTCCATATGATTATGATTTTAATCATGGGGAAATGTTAGTTTACATGATTAATGTTAGTTTATGTTAAAATTGGGGAAACTATCATTAATGTTAGTTTATGTTAGTTTACAAGATTCCGTAGACATTGAAACACTAATACTAATATAGAGATATTGCAAGATACTGTAGACACATACATGAATGTAATTAGATAACTATGCATACATTGTGGGGCCCCATAAAATATAGCTAGCTTGGTTTACAACTACAACAACTAGGGTTTATGATACTTATAACTTCTTGTGACTATAGTTCCATGGGCTTATGAAATGTCACACACGGGGACCCAGCCGAGGTAATCCGACCTCTCCTTTACCTCGAAGTACCTCACGATCGGTCAACAAGGAGACCGCGGGGACCGGCCCGGTCAACACGATGTACCTATAAAATGGTGGTTTATAAAGCTATTTGGCTATGGGTCAATACCTATTAATACCATTTTTAGTGGGTTATTCACATCCATAAATCCCAGCTATTTTGATGTGAACAAAAAAGGGGTAAAAACTATTTACCCTCTGGTAAATTAACTTGTTGACCCTGAAAATCACCAATTTTTAATGGAAACTAGTCTTCCAACCCCGATGACTGCCAGGGTCTATGTTAGTTTACCAGAGGGTAACTTGAACCTACTAACTATACGATACTGAAAGACTATATATATATCAATTACATTCAATGATCAATATCATGCAATCTAGCCTAATATTAAGTTGCTGGTGCCCCCCTTCTTGGCGTTTCTTGGTTTATAAACCCATATTAGTTAGTTCGTTACACGCCCTCTTCCAAAGAAACTTCTTTAAACAAATTGTAAACCAACTTCGCGAAGTACAGGGCACCACGTCGTAGAGATATACCCCACTACGGCATTCCATTCGCCACAGCATCTAGATACATTTTGAGAATCGTAAATTTTTAAATGTTGGTAAAACAACAAGAAACCATCACCAATTTCACCATACATAGGTGGTATAAACCATTCCCAAATGGGTGCTTTATTATTGTTTTACCCACATTACTTTTGAATTGTTGCGGCTTCACATATGAGCAGCGTCAAAGAAATATTTGCTACAGTTACATAATGATTATAAAAAAGGCAGGTTGTACTACCCAATCTATCTGGATCAGAGTCGATGGGAATCCCCTCCTGAACTGCTCAGCTGTGTATCGACCTTTCAGGGTGGCAAAAAACAGTAGCCTCTGGTGGTCATGGCCATGGCCATGGAAAAATAATATACTGTAGAGTCACTGCAGAGGATTGTCCAAACTTAACTAAACCTTGATGTTGTAGGGATTTCCTAGCCAGCCATGTTTGATGACACCGGATGGCGGATGGTATCCACGGTTTCTATCTAAATTGAGCAACAGACCTCCCCCACTGATAGGCAACCGGCAACCCCAACCTCGCAAGTTGATATCATATCCCCTCAAATTGGTATCAGGTTCAAGCCCTTAACAATTTGAAATGGGATGAAATAACTCCTGCAACTGGTTTGTTAAGCGTATCGCTCAAATGGGGTCTGATCCAGTCATAACTGACTTGATCATGACCCCCCCGCGTCACAACTTGACCGTATTGACCAAACATGCAAATGGGAAAAAACTTCCCATAAGTTGATTCATATCTATAAGCCCTACAGACAGGCACAGATTATATTTCGTGATAATTTTTTGTTCTTTGTCCTTTTTTTTTGGCTGGGGGGTGCTATATCAATATCATTCCAAGTTTTTTGAGAATTTGAATGATTTTGAATGTATGGTTTTATCTAACTTGAAAAGATGTGTCGTTAAACAAATCCCATTTTATGTGACAAATAAGTTGGTTAATAATATGCACCACAAATCCAAGATATCCTGGTTCCAATTCCCCCAAGTCCCATCAGCTACTTGTCGCCGTATCCATATTCAAACCTTACACCGTCATGATCCGATCATAATGTCATACATTGACACCACCGTGGTCGTTAGTTACAACTTCAAATTGTATACCGTTGATAACCGTATAGCCTCTGGTTGCCATGAACATAGCTATGGGATGCTATGGGAACCATGAAAATAGATGATAGGTCCATGATTGCCTATTAAACATGGTGATTTTCCAGTTTGTTACGCCAGTCTTTGTTATATCAAGGGAAGCTGGAGTTTAAATCATAGATGCCAAAATCCAAAGTTTACCAAATGAATATGTGGACCAGATATTTGTGGACGGGTCAACACCTATGATACTATTGATACTGAAATTGGGAGAATGAACATACATAAATCCCAGCTATTTTTGTTGTGAACAGATCGGAAACCCAGGGTTTTGACTCGTTTGCTTGCATATCTTATCAGTCATACATCCCCATGATTGTTGGTTGAAGCTGAATTGGATACCAAACACGTGATTTAACTATTGAACTATTGAACATGTTCTTACCCTATCAAGCGTCAACTCAAGTCTTCTTATTGCTTATCCCTATCAACAACTGGTCATTTATACCATTATTGACCATCATGGCAAACAATCTGGCAACCCCGACGCCATAAGCCGTGAATTTTGCCATTTTTGGAGGGGTTATGCCATGCATTTCTAGTGATATTGGGGATAGTCTACTATTGTTTACCAAAATCTATTATATCTATCCCATTCTCTAGTTATATCCCATTAAGAATCGACAGTACTCAACTATTGTACATCCTAAGGCTATTTTCTCCAAACATCGCACGGTTTTTCAGCCCATCGATTGTGGGGGGCGCCTGCCCAGGCTGGGTCTATAGTGACTCCCGATGTGGACAAACTTATGGACCTGGCAAGGCGGTCATGGGGCTTCCCCAGTCGTCACCATTAACGTTTAACCTACTAAGTCATGGTCCAAATCAGGACTAAAGTCATGAATGATTTGGGGGTAGCCCATGGTGGCCCTAATTTTTGGGAAAAACTATGGCTCTGGGGTACATAAGTCTATGTATTTGCATGATTTTGCATGAATTATCCAACAAAATTGAGAATTTAACCAACAGAAATGCGACTGTAGTAAAATGGGGATATGCTGTGAAATAATGAGAATATAGTGGTATAATGTGGAATATATATATATGAATATATCTGGATGACTTGACTTTTTTTTATAACTTCAATCATCGGGTTGTTTTGGGATTAACTATAGTTATTGGGGGGTATGGACTATTTGATAACTGGAGAACATCTACCAAGATGAAGTTGCGAACATCCGGACCATGTGGCGGCAACATCAGCTTGCTATCCATTGAATTCAGGTTGAACATTTGAGTTTTAGGTCAGGAGGTCAAAGACCAGCCCGAGAAAAGTAGGGCAGTAGGGTTTTTGATGCTTTTTCGCCACATGGCTGGTGAAGTCACCATAAATAAGTTGTGATTTCCCAGGTGAAATCCACATGACTTTCCTGGTGAAATCCGAATGTTAAATCAGATTATTGAGGCATCCCCAAGTATGAGAAGAGCAAATTTCTGGTTAGTGAATTTCTATAATTCAGCCAGATATATGTTTACTTGAGTACCCGTTACCCATCAAAATGGGTAAACGTACTAGTTTTATGGGGTAAAATACCGGAGAGTCTAGGTATGTCTATATATGTGATATCTGACATAGGGGGCCATTCAATGTACACCAGATCATTGGTAGTTCATGGGAATCGTTTTTGTGGCTTACTTCACCCTAGTTGTAAGTAGGCTATTAAGCTTAGATAGTCCAGTTACAAGATGTTGCAAGTGGGGTACAACGGTACTGGGATGAAGCACCCAGTATTGTTTGGCTCATGATGTGGTGGGTGATCTCCATTGACTGATGATGGCGAATGTCTATTCGATTTTTGGATGGAACCTATATGATAGAACCAATGTTTATTGATATGTCAATACTGTCAATATGTGTAAAACCCACATCTAAATGAGGTTTACAAAAAAAAACACAGACGGCCAAACCACATTATATAAACTAAAACATAGCTCAAAATTCGTGTAGTATTATTGCTTAGCTTCAGCATATTGGAATTTCCCACCATCGCAGGGACCTGCCAGGGTGAACAGTGAGTAGCCCATTGAAACCGCTGCATTTTAGGAATTTTGCCAGGATCTGCTCGCATGAATGTGTATTGGAAATGGATTTCCGTCAAAGGTTTTTGACCAGTGCTTAATGTTGCAGAAAGTGGGTACATTGTAGGAACACATGATTGCTTCAGAAAGTGTGTGCAGCGTCACGCTGCGTCTTGACATTCATCAAAATTTGTTCAATATTTTGCGGTGTTGGACTTTTTTGCGGTGATTTTCCGCTGGAGTACGGCCATTCGATCTTGAGTGTCTCGAGGCAGTTTTGATGTGAGATACAGTAGATGACAATACATGCGGATCCAAAGATCGGAGAATCATTTCTGGCCTTGTTCGAACAAAGTACGTGTATTAGCCATTATTAGTCTAATTTGATGTACATGTCTTGTTCTCACAAACATTGTATGTAATATATATATATATGCGCATATACTCTATGATCATTATTTCAATTGTTATACATACACAGTAATTAATAATGAAAACATATTATATGGATAACAAAATAATATATAATCATGGATTTATAATATGTAACATCTGTGTATGGTTTTCATTAAACATATGTTTCCATGGTCAAAACATGGTTTCCATGGTCATCGGGACACATTTTCATGACGAACTGGACTCCTCAACGGCGAGGCGGTATGAAGCGGCGTTGGAAGTCTTTCAGGTGCCAGTGGCGTTGTAGTTCCAGAGGCTTCCATGGCTATATCAGTTCATCATAATTCATTATAGTTCATCATAGCTCATCGTAGTTCATCATAGTTCATCCTTTGCTATGATTTACCATTGGTAGATTTTTGGTCTAGAGTATTCAACATGGCTATTTTCCGGGATGCTTATCTATTCGGGTCTCCCCCCGAAGATGGGTTTGGGCAGGGTGGAACCCTGGGATGAAATGAACATTCGGGAGTCTGATGGATACCCTCTGGTAAACGTTTACGTAACTATGGAAAATCACGAAAGATCCACCATTTTTCATGGGAAAATCCACTATAAATCATCATTTTCAATAGTTTTTTGTATGTTTACCAGGCCGGGTAGTGATTTCGCAGCCAGGGCGCCCGCTTTCAAGAGGCCTACGACCTCGCGGAGGTACGGTCTTGAAAAAACTGAAAGATGCAGAAAGTCCATGAAAGTCCCCCAAGAGGAAAGATTGAGCAACATTGGGATTTTGTTTTGCCTCTGGACACCCGAAACCCCTCATTTTTTTTAGGGTTTTTTGGAGCAACGTACTGACGTAATTAATTAAGATATATTAACATAAGATTATCGATGTCACATGATTTAAGGTCAAGAGATGTGTCTCCCTGAACATGGGATATAGCCCCAAATAGCAAACGGATTATGGAAAATGATCATGAACCATTGAATTTGGGATACCCTCTGGTAAATTAACATAGCTATTGAAAATGGTCATTTATAGTGGATTTACCCGTTAAAAATGGTGATTTTCCATAGCTATGTTAGTTTGAATTTGGGATAACATATGTTCAAACAAACTCTAATATTTGTCGTTGACAACGAAGCACACATTTGGAATTAAAACTGACAATTGGATACTGGCTTTGCATTTATGTTGTGTGAACTACGGGGATTTGCACAAACCAACAGATCCAATGTTGACCGTCCACAAATGTGTGAAGTTCGTTTTCGAGAACGAACTTGTCACGCAAACCTACTCGTGAATGATAGGGAAAACTGGTTGGTGGTTTGGAACATGAATTTTATGACTTTCCATATATTGGGAAGAATAATCCCAACTGATTAGTATTTTTCAGATGGGTTGAAACCACCAATCAGATAAATAATGATAAATACATGCAATATGTGTCTTCCGTATCAAGGCATCCAAGCCGCTAAAGCCGTATTGTTTATGTTTGTCTTCTACAATATTCCGTAGTTGACTTCCGTGTGTTTCCATTTATCTTGTTTTTGTTTTTGGGCATGTTGATGATGGAGGAATCTTCCTAATATTGGTATGATAAGACACTAAACATTGTTTCATTTTGTGAGTCCGTTGGTACCCTATGTTTGAGACATTACTACCACATCACATTCGCATCACATCATCTCATCTCATCTCATTTAATATCATATCATGCTGAAACAACTGGTTCTGCAAGGTATCTGAGTTGAGTCATGTTCTTTTCTGGCACAGTCAGAACCTTTACAAAAAGATAGGCAGACTTGGGAAGCTCATGCTTAGACTTAATCCAAAGGTCACCCTCTTGTAATTGAAAAGGGCACTGGAAAGTCACCATACTGAATAGGTGAATCATGGTAAATTATCTATAAATACTAAATGAGGTAAATCTACACATTATCTATATGAGCTACAGCCAAAATTTAGGGTAATGGAGAGTAGTATTCGAGACATCGTCATTTTTTGGAAATTGAGCTGGGGCTTGGAAAACGATAATACACTCTTCAAAAAGCGAAAACATTTGCTTATATAATCTTATATCCAAAACCTGAAAAACGATAATACACTCTTCAAAAATTCATGACTTGGAGCAAAAAAAACAAATATTGACCGTGGCCCATATAATTGATCCATGTTTCATACATGTCAGCCATGTTCGTTTACTGGAGGCTATGTTAGTTCCGTATCAACTTCTGGGTTTCCAGGATTCATCAAAAAGGCAGTGCTACAGCCAAATTCCATTGGTGATGGCTATGATGGCTATGAACATTGCTATTAATTGGAGCTATACCGGTATACCTCATATTCAGACACACCCATTTATCAATATTATATATATATATAATTATATATATATATACCAGAATTGGATATATATATATATATATTTTTAAATATGTTGAATACAATTACCATTTAATTTAAGACATCATGGTAAAATGTTAATTAAACTACACTATACAATATATCGGATAAGGGAAAACACAATTTATATTGACAGTATCCAACATTTACATGTATTCCCTTTGCATTAAAACAATTAGCATATAGCACAGAAAATTGGAGCGGTATCCTATTTTTTTCTATCTGTTGTTTGATGTTGTTGTGTATCAACCCTTCGCTGTGAGCTGGGGTATGTACATCCACAATTGTTCCATGGATTTCCCCATAATGACAACTCATATGGGGTTTCAACAAATGGGGGTACTCCAAATCATCCATTTAGGCATTTTGCATTATAAACCATCCAGCTATTGGGGTACCCCCATGACTTAGGAACCCCCCACATATACCTTAGTATTGGGTTATATAATATTATAATGTTATATAGGCATCCTCTTTTTTTTTTACTTGGGAGTAGCGCCTGCTTCGAACGACAGGTGCTATTGCATGACTTTCCAGAGGATGAACCTACACATAGGCGTGGAAAAAACATGGTTCCACGAGTTTGCTGGAGGTTTTGAGAAGGAAATTGATGTTCAAGATATGGGTTTCAACAAGGAAAATATGTGAACATAACTCACCATTATTTGGACTTTGAGGCACCCTATTTTCAGACAAAGCCATACTGCTACTGGCGTGGAAATATATCTATGAAGAACTGCGGTTACGCTCACATCATAACCAGCATTATTTTGTTTCGACGGCAGGATAAATTGCCCATTTACTCGGCTAGTTCATCTGGACATATCTGGACCAATGGAACTTGGAGCATTCTGTATCTTCGGGGAATCCTGAACATGGTTTGGCAGTTGTTTAAGGGTCATCATAGCATCAAATACTCTCCCTCGTGCAATCCAAGTCAACGACGGGAAATTGCATGTTGTAATGCAAAATCATTTGCAATAATCACAGTGTACTTGATGTAAAATGATATAAACTATTACAGTATAAATGAGATTCATCTGGCATCACCAACATTAGTAGAGTACCAGAGGGAATTCAACTTGGCATGAGAAGTTTACCCTCTGGTAAACTAACATAGCTATGGAAAATCACCATTTTTCATGGGAAAATCCACTACAAATGGCCATGTTCAATAGCTATGTTAGTTTACCAGAGGGTACATCCATTGGGGGTAACACTGCTCTTCTACCAGCCGCTATGGTATCTTCCGCTGCAGGTTATCCCAGATTGCATGGCAAAAGATTCACAACCAGGCGAGACTCCGAGAAAAGCGTTGGTTGCTGGCGATCAATCTGAGTATTTTTAGTAGGATCATGAAAACCAAATCGTAAGTGCATAAAAACATATGAAAAAAATCTAGTTGTCAGGTTATGACCCCTGGTTCGTGGAGTCATCGTTTTTTTAATGTAAAACATTAGAATGTCTCAGAACTATCCCATTTTATAAATCGATTAGCATAATTAAGTTGGGTAGATCCTACAAGTCAATTATTTTTCATGATTTCAGATCGCCAATGGGTTATCTGAATTTATGGTGACTAAGAGCTTAGTGGTTAATAACGCTGCTGATCGTAAGTCCCCAATACAGATTCGTGGTTTGTCCCATTTATACATTTATATCATATAATTACATAATCCTAGTTACAAAATATCATTTGCTATATGGATTAAAATATATGATATAAAACTTTTACATAATCCTAGTTACAAAACTTAGTTGCTATTCATTTACAAAACATGGATTAAAATCAGTCCATAATCAGTCCCAAAAGGTACCAAAAGGATGGTTGCTGGCCCATCCACAGTATGTTCTCGGGTGAGTGGGAGGATCCCATTGAAGTGACTGTTTCCCGGAGATTTCTGAAAAATAGAGGACCAAAATCGAAAAGGATAAGTGGAGTGGAATATGGTAAAAATACACCATGTAATATGATTGTAGATGTTTTTTGTCTTAATAGTTATAGTAGTAGTATTATGTAGTATTCAGAATGCTTCGAAAGGTATTCCGAATGCTATTCCACTGTGTGGACTTGCATATACTTGCATATGTTTTGAATCCTAAGATCAACGCCCAAGTCACGAACAGCATTTTACGATGGATTCGATTGGAGTTGCGTTGAGGCATAGGATTTTTCTAGCATGAATTTCGATGGACCATGGACTCATGGACCGACGAGAGGAGACGGCTGCCGGCATTCAATGAATGGGGCTCGCCAGACATGGTATTTGTTTGTTCATGTGACTATGAATGAATCATAATTTTTGTCTCAAAATAGGGTACCTCAAAATCAAGTGTTTTTTCTTCCATTATTATCATTATTATCAGTATCATTGTTATATTCTACGATGCAGATCCGTATGATATCCTTATATTTCTGTTGGCTGTTCACACCCGATCTTCATGAAATTTCCGCCAGGCAGATGCTGATGTGGAGGAAAGCCTGGTGTGGCTGGGTGACCCCACGTAGAAATCATTGAAGAAAATGTTCATGGATTTCCTACAGGATGGGGCCCCCTAGTCATAGGTTGGTTTATAATCCCATCTAAACATACATAAGTATCACAGGCCCCCTAGTTATAAGTTGGTTTATAATTATTATATTTATAGGTATCATACACGATTGTTAGTATAGTTCCAAACGAACTTAGCCAACGAACTGGGGAAAAATCCTGTAGGTACTTGATTGTAGCAACTGTAACAACCACAAACACGATAGCCGAAACTCGGTGGAAACCTGCTGCATTTTCTATGGGGAAAACATCATCGGACAAAGATCCTGGTGGCACACGGCACTCGGCATCGACCGCCATGGGGCATGGGGTCGCTATACAGGAAGGTGTTTGGCTTCACTAAGGGCTTCACTAAGGTCCCTAGTCGCTGGATAATCCTTCGAATTCCATGAAGTGTTGCTCACGGGGTTTGTGCAACCTATTGACCTATACTCGTATTGACCATGGGACTGGGATAGGGCTAAGCGGCTTTGTTTCATGCCGAACAAATGGCATTTTTTTCTGGGGAATTGGCTCAAGATGATGGTTGCAGATGGTTGCTTTACCAGCGATTCATCCAGCATTTAGTGATTCTATTGGGACGAATGTGTTTAAAAAATATATGGCCCATGGCCGACTTAAGCAACTCCAAGGAGAACACAGCCCTTTTGGGATTTGGCTTTCCAATTCCCTTCATTTTTTAAATCCTAACATATCCCAATGGTGAAGGGTTATAATTAGACGCATGTATCATTTCAAAGGTTCAATTCCAGTCACTCACTGGTTACCCGGTTACCATGCCATATCCAAGCTGTTCCTCACATTCTCGTTGCAGTTCCCGCTATAAGGCGATATACTTCACCGCTGTTATGGTGTTGTATCCCGACGGTGGTTAAAGTCCCGTTCTTTTGATATGGTGGAGGTTTCCTGAAATGTGGATAGCCCTACATCATCCATTTTTATACATAGATTTTCCATTGGAAAATTACAATCCATTCATTTTGGGGTACCACCATTTATGGAAACAATATATTATTTATTCTTTTTTATCGACAATAATATATCATCCATATATAATAACATTATCCCATGATCCATAGATAAATATTGCTGTAGCCATTATTAGATCCATATAAAATCAATAATCATCATGGTTAACTGATCCATTTAACAATTTAACAGGGTAAATAATGGTAAATATAGGATGATGTTACTGATCATGGTTCCTTTTATCCATATTTATCATTATTTATCTATGAAAAATCACACTTCAGCCTGGTCACTGTAGAAGCTGCGTCAGGAACCCTTCAGCGTAGTCACTGTATCTTGGGCTATGGAAGGGCGAGCCCTGAAAACGGAAAACTCACACAAGAAAACAGCAGGATCTCACCTGGAAACAATGGATCTCACCTGAAAAGAATTGAATTTATTGGGAAAAATCGGATTTAAGACGGATTTCATAGGGATTTCATATAGATTTCATAGGGATTGTAATGGAATATCTTGGGATGAAGAGAGATGGGTCGAGCTGAGCTGGATCTCACCCCACTTGGTTGAGAATTCGTTCGGAGGTTCTACTACTTTCCTATCGACATAATAAATAAACCACCCATTTGGGAATGGTTTATACATGTTTATACCACCTATTTGTAGTGATTTGGGGGATGGTTTATTATTGTTTTACCCACATTATATATCATTATATACATATAATCGAAGGAAGTTTAGAAGTGAAACTTCCGACAATATGGACAGTTGAAAAGCAGAGGTGAGAAGAGTCAGAAGAGAAAAGATCAGAAGAAAGAAGATGCAGGTGCGCGAAAAGGTAGG
>Ga0126342_10017299_pt1 | contig 12473 bp, 14 predicted proteins | sample Cyp1metagenome_FD_92528 | JGI IMG/M metagenome (GOLD analysis project Ga0126342, IMG submission 92528) | Coral microbial communities from Lord Howe Island, Old Settlement Bay, Australia - Cyphastrea 1 metagenome | ecosystem: Host-associated > Invertebrates > Cnidaria > Coral ...
AGAGCTGGTTTCGGAACGGCTGTGGGTAAAGGTTCTGGTCACTCAAGATCAGTTGCAATGATGTGGAATTCACAATATATATATATATATACATATATATACATATATATATACATATATATATATACATATATATATATATACATATATATATATACACACACACACATATATATATATACATACACACGTATATATACATATACATATATATTTATACACGCGTATATATGCATATATACATACACACGTATATATATATATATATATAAATATTTGCATACACACGTATATATATATATATATATACATATACACATACACACGCATACACGGACACACACACATATATATACATATATATATATGTACATAATAGAGACACATAGGAACATTATATTGCAGACATAGATGCATATAATCTTACATTATATTACAATACATTGCACTACACTACATTACGTTACATTAGATGCCATGCCATTCCATTCCATTCCATCACAATCCACTACATTCCATTACATTCCATTACATTCCGTTACATTCCATTCCATTACAATCCCTTCCATTCCATTCCATGACAACATACATTACATTACATGACATGACATTACATTACATTCCATTACAGTGCAGTACGGCACAGTACAGTCCAGCGCAGTAGATTATTGCATCACAACTGCACTGTTCTGCATTGTATTGCGTTGCATTACTTGCACACCTATGTATGTATAATATATATATATATGCATGTATGTATGTATGCATGCATGCATGCATGTATGTATGTATGTACGATACCAGACCAGAAGTCAGATGATTCACGTTGTTTGGTGCAGATTTCAAGAAGGTTGCGGGCCAAGAGCTGTGGCCCACCAGTTTGATCCATTGTGTACAAAGGTGTTTGGCAGGCCATTGCAGTTGTTCGTAGAGTAATACTCCTCCTCACTTCTCACATCCCAAACCTTGAGCATACCTATGTAAATTGGACATTTGACATGGATGCTGTCAATTTTTGACGCACCTCACTTCAAAAACACTTCACTTGAAACTTGCAGACGGGTGGATGGCAGGATCCATTTCTGAAGACCTGCGGCATCGCGGAGTGGCCCACCGAGATGCACCGTTTGCACAGCCTGGAGGTGGCGGCTCGGACCATGGCACAAAACGTGGCGCTCAGGCCAGCGGGCCGTAGGGATGCAGAGCTGAACCGGAGGCATTTTTTTCTCCATCGCAAACTTTAACTTGAATGGAACATGTGGAATGATTTGCTGTTTTCTGTTTTTCGATTTCGTTTTCGGAATGAATACTCTCTCGTTAACAAATATGGCATGCACGAATTTGAGTGCCTTTGCGGATGGTTCACCCACACAGATGGCGGTTTCCGTGGACTTTTAATTGCCATGTTTGTTTGCTGGAGTCACAGACTGGAAGAATCCGAAAATGATCAGGAACCTCTATATTTCAAGGTAAAACACGGTTTCCCTTGGTTTCCTGTAGGTTTTCCCTTGAGCCAACATTGATGGAGGGTCACCCCTTTTTGTGGAAGAGCATCAGGCTAGCAGAGATTTTGTTGCAGCAGCTCTTCGAGTGGGCCGGGCCAGGACGGATTGGCAGCCTTGGCCGGGAGACCGATGTTCAATGGAGCCGGACCCTTTTGCTTTGAGAGCAGTGGCTGGCTTATTCCAGCGACTAGCACTGGCTGCCACGGTCTGCTAGTCCTTCAATTCTTTCGAGTACCGTCAAGAATAAAAGCACATCAGCGAACCCACACCCGATGTGTATCCGGCCGTGCGACATGGGGGCTTCCGATAGCCTGCCTGTATGCCCATCTGATATTCTTTAAGTAGCAATATATTGCAATATGTTCAATCTCAATCTATATGTCAAGGTTCCGACTTCACGCGCAGGGTTCTGACCTCACTGATTCACTGGTGTATCATCATTTTCCGCCCAACATTGGACAATTTTAGGCCATTTTGGACCGCATCACGGGAAGGACCCCTTGGTTTTTTCAACGCCACGCCAACGTCAGGACAGGAACGGCGCCAGAACGAGCAGCTGGACCCCCACTACGCGCAGGAACTTCGCCGTGGCTTTGCCAAGTGACCGGGCAGCAAACCAAGAATGGATGGTGGTCATTTCGCTAAAATTAATGATCCACAAAATATATCACCCCATATTATGATGTTGGATAATGGTGGGTTTATATACCACCCCATCCAGCAAACTAAAATAAGCATCAAAATGCTCGAATATGATCTCATGTATTGCTTGCGTGGTTTATCTTTGCAAGCCAGTGCGCTATGGTGAAGGCCTTTTCTTTTTGTGCAGGTTTTTGCTGGAATTCAAGCTGACAATCCCATGTGGCACAGTGCTGCGGCCAGGTACCACGCCTTGCCCACCAATCAGGGCTGGATGGCTTGGCGTTTCGAACATGAAGGCATCTGGAGCCATCGCCAATGGTCCCCCCTTGGTGGATCTATCAACCTCCCGTATACTGTACATCTGTGTACCGAAAAAGATGTAAAAGTATGTAAAAGTAATAGATCCTCCACCACTCCTTCGTTTCCAGGGGATGTTTCTGACTGAAGGAAATTGATTATATAGTAGGTTTGTTTCAAGTTACCCAAAACGAACCACTAAATCCTAGTAGGATATAGTAGGTTTGTTTCAAGTTAGCCAAAACGAACCACTAAATCCTAGTGCAAAACAGCATGGCACAGTCCGTGTACAAGCTGCTTACTAGCATTTACTAGCTGCCCCTTGGATCAAGAAAAGATCCTCATTCTGGGGGCCCAATATGTCGCAACATAAGCATATTTTGTGATCATAGGGGATGGATTGCAGAACGAGTTTTGTTTTAGCTGCCTGCCACCAACTTTCTGAACGATTGCCTGGATCATTCATAACTGACGTGTCACACATGTCATTCACATAATTTACATAAATCGATGTTTTATGAGTTGCAAAGGTGCAGTAAACCCAGTTCCTAGGCCCTAGGCATCACTATCCCCATGTCTATCAGTGGGACATTGGAAGCACAAGCGCCAGGCGAAGATCCGATGTCAGTGGAGATCTTTTTGCCTGATGTCAGTGGTCGAAACGGTGGCCACATAGTGTTGGATCGCTGTCTGAGCCTGGGTGGCACATGGTGGCACAGCAGAGCTGTGACAAGGGCGGTGAGATGTTTGACTACACTTGATTGTGATTTCGCATGATCTTACATCTAGTTGAGTTGTGTCTCACAATGTCTTGCATGATCTTGCATTTGCGTCGCTTGCTGCTTGCCACTCAGAACTATGATTTCCCCTCATGTTTCACATGCATGCGGCAGAATATGAGGGAAGATTCCAAAACCCAAAAATGAAACACGACAGTGTTAGCGCCTCTCTCCGAAGAATCATGAAGAATCCAAACCACGCAGGCTGTGGCCACATGTTTCCATAGTGGTTCAAGCTCGCAAACAGGCAGGGCAATGCTAGTTTTGTGATACTTTGTTCTCATATCTAAAGGTCCGGACATGCACCAAATTTTCGATCTTACAGCGCCAATAATTTAGGGATATTGGGTTCATCTTGGCCCGGAAAGCCCAAGCAGTAATCTTCGTCTTCTCTCATTGCAGCAAATACAAAGGCACACCACCACCAGGTCCTCCCATTGGTCGACTGCAGAGGTTTCTAGTTTCTACTTACCCACTCTTACCCGCGATCTGCGTTGGCAACATCCTATTTGCAATACCTAACCTACACTAACATAATACAATAGCCTACATCTCCACAACTATGGGGATGTTTCCCCATGGCCGATTGCGCCGAGGAGCCATTTGTTGCGCCACTTCCAGCAGCTGGGCATGCGCTCCGCCAGCCACGCGGCCGCGAGTCCGGAACCGAGTCCGGCGCCGAGTCCAGAGCCGAGTCCGGAGGAGGAGAGCCTGGAGGTGGAAGGAGAACAGCAGGCGCAGTGGGGGGTCCACAGTGGGCACAGCTTGGCAGTTTTCCAGTTCGACCCTCGCAGATATTGATTGGATGACTGAGCCACCTCTCAGGATAGTATTTTAGGAATTTTTAGGACATTTTAGGAGGGTCCATGGAAGTTTCTGGCAGGGTTTCATGTCAACATCGGATGCACAACCCTGGTTGTCCAAAGTGTAATTTATTCAAGTGGAGGGTCCCATTTATGAGTGGAAATACAATGAAGAATTATCATCGCTTTTACCTTGCGGGGGCGTGGCAGGGAAAAGCATGTAAAACAAAGCGCAAAGGGGCCCCCAATGAGATTTTATTAGTCCTAGGTCCTAGGTCATGGATCTTTTCAACCATCTGGCCAAGTTCTACAGGAGTCACCTGTGGAAACCAAATTGCGAGTGGCCATGGCATATTTGCAGTGCTGGCTCCACAAGGCCAGGGAGATCCAGGTAGATCTCAGTGATGGTGATGGTGGTGGTGGTGATGGTGATGGTGATGGTGATGATGATGGTGATGATGATGATGATGATGAGGCTGTGGCTTTTGGTGCCTTTGACGCATCTGATATTTGTTACACCTGCTACACATTACCATTCCGAAAACCTTGGCCTCAGGTTGACCAAGTCTTGTGCCATGCTCTAGATGCACGGGCTGGGCAGCTGTCGAGCATCCATATTTGTGTGGCAGAGAGACTTGCACTGGGAGGTCGAGAGGCACGGTCCTGCCGTGCAGCAACCGCTTCCTGAAATGAATTATTCCCCCATTTGGATCTGCTTTCATTCTTTTTGCCAGATAGATGACATTGTGAAGCCAAAACTACTGCCAGGTCGACGCTCACTTTGCTGAGCTCATGCTGTACATGGCGCAGCCTACCGATGAGACGCGCTTGCGCATCCTGAGGGCAGCTGTGCAGCAGCTGCTGCTGAAGGCTTTGGCTTTGACGCCACAGCAGGCGACGTGATCATTTGCCTGCTATTGGCAGTCTGACTGGAGAGGGTGATGGAGAGGGGGGACACATCATGGCACGAGGGTTTCTGTGCACCAAAAGTGACACGTTGACGTACATCGATTAGGAGTTGTTGATGTTTGATTGAGTCGCAGGCCCCCATGTTTGAGGCATGCCGTAGTTTCCCCTACTACAATACTGGAAAGGATCCACATTTCCGGCCTTCTGGCCTTGATCGGAGCGAAGCCCTTACCACTGCAGGCAGCACTTGCTGAGAATCTGGGCATCGAGGTTCTCACTCGCTTGACTGAGAGTCAAAAGCCTGGGCTGGCAGCCCAGCGAGTGCTACAACACTTTGGCTTTGATGATTCGGATCCAGCCCAGCTTCCACTGACCTGGTGGTTTCACCTGCCCCCCTTGGAGCTGGAAGATCCAGAACCTACGCTAGCACGCGGCTCCGCTGGCGGCCCGCGCCGCCGCTGGGGCCCTAGCGCCATTGCTCGCCAGCCTGGTCCCAATGGATGGATTGCGAAAGGCGGTTCTGGAGCACCTGCGATGGGCCATAGCCACGGCCTAAGCCATGCTCCCATGGCACCCCAAGCAGCTGAAGAAGGCGACCCGTGGGCCAACTGGGTGGGTCTGTCCGCGGAGCACGCCCCACTGTTGCGCGAAGCTGTGACATTGGCACGGAGAGCGGGACGCCCACATGAGGGATTGGAGGCGCCCTGGGCTGACCGAATCCAAAGAGCTCCCACTCCACAATTATATTAATATAGTTGTAATTATTGGGGTCCACTTATTTGCTATAGGCTATATATATATATTTAATTATATCGTTTAAACCTTTCTTTGGTGGTGGGTCAATGGGTCAATTTAAGGTCACCCAAGGTTTGCCGTGACTATCGAAACTTCCTCGCGCAAGATGTGCAGGCAACTTTACTGTATCCCTCCTGGTCTGCCGTTTAAGCTCTCGTTGCACTTGTGCGTTTGGAAGTTCCAAGCCAATAAATGAAGACCACCTTCTACAGACATTCCCAGACACTCTCCATGATCCAGAAGAAAACAAGATTGCCTTTTCTTGCCAGTTGGGCGGAGCAGTTTTTCTACTGGCTGTCCTTTTTACCCCATGCTCAGCTTTGTTTGGCCACCTCCTCTCCCAATTGAGAGTTTGACGGCTTGACATGGACTTGTGCTGATTAGGAGTTTGAGTTTCTGGTTTCAAGACCCAGTGGCTATCTTGGCGGTTTGTCTCCTTTTCTTTCAAAAATTCAATCCTTTTTCTATGCCTTTCTATTTTTCCCAACCTGCCAGGTGAGGGTCCGTAGATTTTAACAAAGGTGCAACTCACTTCTTGCCCCGTTCCTTCCTTCCCCCCCTCCTGTACCCTTGCCAGATGCAGTGGAGGTCGCCTGGACCTCCAAATCATCAGCCCAGGATGCTGTGGAGTGTGCCTGGACCTGAACGCATGCCAGAGAGAATGCCAGAGAGAACGCCAGATAGACAGAATATTAGAAAGAATTGAAAGAATGCTGAATAGATCCAAATAGGAAAGAATGTCGGATAGAATGTCGGAATAGATGCCAAAAAGAATGCCAGAATGTATGTCAGAATGGATGTCAGATAGAAGGCCAGAAAGAGTGTCACATAGAATGTCAGAGTGTATGCTAGAAAGAGTGTCAGATAGACTGCTAGAATATATGATGAATATATATATATATACAATCACATATATATATATATATGTATATGCCATCTATACTTTCAGATGATATGTCAGAAACATATCAGAATAGTGTGCCAGGATGGGGATCACTCGAAGAAAGTAGTTTATTCTTTCCATTCATTTGCTGAGCCTGACATAGGCCTATGCCGATGAGCTTGAAGCTTTCGCCCGCTGCGGTGCCTCTGGTGGCCACAGTGGCCATGCTTCAGGCAGCGGTGAAGCCCATGGCCAGGGTGGCCTTGGTGGCAGCGGTGCCCAGTGGGCCGAACGAAGGGCTCGAGAGGTGGAGGACTTTCTTGCAGGCGCTGTTGATTGGATGTTTTTGTTGGGGCGTTCCCATTGGTGAACTGCGGATGTTAATTGGTGCGGGGCTCCCATTTAAGAACGTGGGAAAGAACAAAGAAGGGGCAATATGAACCGACGAGGGGTGCTGACCAAATCAATCTGAAATGATTTCTTGCGCTGCCATCACGTGCGTTCTCAAATCAAGGCCTGGGCCCGGATGATGCCAACAGTGACCCTTGGCTCAAACAGAAAGGGAGGCATGATGAGTTTTTTTTTCTCCCTATGTTGACCAATGTTGACTACATCCCCATCAAACCTTCAATTTTATGGGCGTATCAACCCAAACAATCAGATATGCACCTCAACTAAAATTTCTGGAAACACCCCCCCCCAAAAAAACAAAATCATACACAATCCCTTAGATTCTGAAAACAATCCCTAACATATCCAAATACTTAGATCTTGATGATTTAAATATTTTAAATGTGTGTTGATTTTCATGTAAAAGTTCTTGACATCCAAACAAGATTGGTTGGAGACCCATTTTCCTGCGGGATTGGCCCTCAGGTGGCTCCATCGTCGCCCGAGGCCGTTTTCCACCAGCTCCGCATCCATTCCGCCCAGCTGCGTGCCCTGGCGGCCCCGGGCGCCCTGCCTGAGGTGCCTTGGTGGGAGTGCTATGACTGGTAAAACTGCAGAGAGAGAGAGAGAGAGAGAGAGATATGATATATATATATATATATATATTATAGAATAAGAACATGTGTCAGGATTCCACGAAGATGATTGGATAATACAAATTATAGGGATTTCATGTAATGTTTGATTCTAGTATCTTTAGGATTTTAGGGGGATGCACTTGACTTGTTTTTCTCTTAAACGGGGCAAACCATGCAACACCCGATTTTCACACTAGTTCCCTGGGATCCCCAGAATTGATTGGTAGGAACATGTACAAGAACCCCCGGAAGACAATGGTTTTCAGTGGTTTTTCACTTCTATCACTTCATGAAGCACTAGTTTCCTGGAAATCTGTATGTTTTCCCTTGCCTTCCGGCTAGCCCAGCACAAGATCCCAGGCCAACCTGCCACCAGCCGCCGAAGCGGCCGCAGCAGCGGCAAATGCGACCGCGGAAGCAACCTTCCTGGCATTTGAGGCCAGGATGTATATCCCCCAAAAAATGGGAGAAACCAGGGTTGGATTGAATAGAGCAACCCCCGAAATAGATAGAAATGTTGGACACCTGGAATTTATGGGGGGAACATTGTGACATCCTGGAACAATTTTCTGTCCTTTTTGGGTGAATATACGGTATTTTTTGACTTGTTGTCATACATTGGGACCTAGATCGAACGTTACACTAAAAAGCTGAACAACAATATTTATATAAGTTCTTTTTTGGGACTGACACGATGGACTGGGGAACCCATGGGAACCCTATATTCAGACAAATCCTGAAATGAAATGATGCTCAGTTTCCCCTCCTGTGCACATCGCACACTTGGACTGGAATCCACTGAAATGGCGTATATCCCATGGGGTGTGTCTCTGTTGGTCACGGTTTCCGGATGACCTCAATCGTTGCAGGCCCCACCCCAAAGTTGTCGGTCCAATTTGGGTAATTTTTGCGAAACCGAACTCCAAAAAGGTTATCTTCATCTGGTTTTTAAACTCATCTGGTACACCACCGGGATTTATACTTACCCATCTAATTTTATAATCATTATAATCCCCTATATAGAATGCATCCATAAATCTGTTGCCTGTTAATCCCAGTAGTCCCTCTAGGTCTATCCAGCCAATGGGGCCCCAAGCCCTGCTCAGCGTGGCTCAGGGCGACTTCCACCTTCAGCAGGGGTGCCCTACATTGAAATGGTTCAACCACGTTTTTACTCCGGGCCAAGTCCGGGACATGAAACCGTGATATATAGTGAATTTCTGGCTCTACTTGAGGAATCCGTCGCTAGTTGCCAGTGGCAATTGGGCAGCTGAAAACAAACTTGTGCACCATTGCGAACATTTTCCCATTGATTTTATTTTTCGTTTATGCGTGGGTTGGTTTCAACCTTCGCCTAGTACCACTTCATTGAACCTTGGCTGCTGGCAAAATCAGCCAACTTCAGGTAGCATTTCACTTGCTGATTTCAACCAAAATTGAACTTTCAATTGGGATCAATTTACCTCCACCCATAGTTGGCTTATAAAGGGGGGGGAATCAACTCCGTCCATGGACAGCTGATGACAGCTGTATTCCTGGGAATGTTTGGCAAACATCAGCCATCAGGTACGCCGTGGATGAGATGGAGGCATTGGAGGAGGATGCTCCCAACGACCGGGCGTTTCCCACCACAGGCAAGACCTTGGCTAGATGTGCAAGTTGGGATGGCAAAAATCTCACTTCACGTCACTACAGGTATATGAGCCCCAAAAAGATAGAAAAAGTGAATTATCACTTTTTTGGTAGGCTTTTACTTTTCTGTCTTTTTGGGGGTTACTATAGCTACAAAAGGCCAGTCATGGTTTTTGGAGTTGGATCTAACCTTGGCCTTGGAGCCTTGGGGTCTCGGCTCGCAGGACGTCTATCCCCAGAAGAGGAGCGACAGGTGGCCGAGTGGGGCGAGGAATGGGTGCGGGGCTTAGCCGAATGGCGAGATGATCCATGGATCGATGTGGGTACAAGCCGTGCAGAGATGATGTGCAGAGATGCCCTTCTTATCCCTTCTTCATTTTGATGATGCTGCAGCTTTTCCTTCAGGCTATTCCTCGTTGGGTTGGAAGTTCAAAGAATCCACAGCTTTATGGGTTTCCAGCCTTGTCCAACGAATATATATATATAAATAATCTATCTCTCTCTCTCTCTCTTTTTCTTTATCCGTTTTCTATGAACAAGGAATGAAAAAAAACAAGTACTAGCTCGGTGTCTCCATCCCGTGCGAGCGAGTCTCTCTGCGCTCTCCCACCAGGCTGCGCGGCTGAGGTCTTCAAGACGTTGGTCCGGAAGTATCGAGAGCGACCCGATGCGCCCTGGGCGCCACAGATTCCCAGATTTCTATAGATTTCTGGGGTAGAAATGGTGATAGGATTGATACAATGTGCAGTGATCATCAATTATCATCAATGATCTACATTGTATTCCCATGGATGAATCTGGCGAACCTCGGTGATGGTTGTGTTTCTATCCTTGGATGGGATTAGGTGAAAAATGGTTTGGTGTTGCAGGAGCGGCTGCCCTGGAAACTCACAACGAGGCTTTCATATTTTGCACCTCAGGACGAGCAGGGTCACCCACATTAAAAAAGGCAAACACCTACCACGGAAATTTAGCCAATGAAGGCCCGGAGGCCTCCGTTGTGTTCGCAACCAACTGTTTTCCACTGTGCCAAACTGACTCCCAACGCGTCTCTTCCCAAATGACATCGTTTGACACACTCCACCACCCCCACACTCACAAGACAACACGGCAAAGCCCAAATTTATTGATCAGGGAGGGAGCGCCCCCAAAGTTGTATCATGTTGTTTGATGGAAACTGAACGGTTCAGAATATGATTTTGATATATTTTGATTTTGATCTCATCAATAAATTTCACATAATTTCACTCTATCTCATCGTAAAAATCTAGAGAACATGATCAACCCAGGCTTTTCTTTGTACTATTTTGTACTGTGACCAATTTGGGACATTTTGGAACCGAGGTGCGAGTCCAATGGCTGAATCAGCAAAATGAGCAGTTCGACTTCTACGACATCGCCCTTCAGTTCCCGCACGGTCGACAGGAATTCTATGAAGTGAAGACCACCGTGACAACAGACAAGCGCTTGTTGGAGGCCGAAGCGACGATGGAAATCAGTCCTATCAAAAAAAGAGGTGTGGAACTGTTGAACTACACGATCTGTTTGTATTTGCCAACCGATTATGAATGGTACAAGTAGTCAATTAATTAAGTACTCAAACTACTCAGGGTCAAGGGACTTCCTGCACAGAAGTGCTTAGAATCAACGGCTGTGAAATCGCCCCAGCCTTCTTGGAAAACAGGAAAACTCCATTTTCTAAAGTGAGCTAATCATTAAAAATCAACAAAGGCAATATTTTACCAGTTCTAGTTGCCCTTTTAGATCGCCACATATTGCCTTTCTTTTTCCTGCAACGCTTGTTGAATGGTAGGCTCATCATTTTCCCCAACATTTTTCGGATTTTCGGCGGCCCCTGGGGCGACAGGGCTTTCCCACAGGTGTCAGAGAAGCAAGTGCTTGAGGCGTCCAAATTGAAAGATCGTTTCAACATCGTTCGTGCCTCTCAACTGCAGCCTCCAACTGCCAAAGTGGAACAGTGGAGCTGAGCATTTGTGGGAACCTAACTCAATGATCCATGACACACTGGAAAAGCGCAACAGATCCAACAGATCCAAGGTGAAAAGCCCACAAACCAGCAATTCTGGGCAGGAGCAATGTAGTATTTTTCATGGCACTTTCACCCATTTTTCCACCATTTTTCCACCATTTTTGTCCACCATTTTCAGGTCTTCGGGGCTGGCAACATCGGCTGTGCCCGGATGTTGCTGGTGCCCAATCCGTCGGAGAAGTGTCGACGAAAGGCTGCCACGGGTAGCTGGGCGATGCAGTGCATCAAACATGAGAAACATGGGGATTTAATGACATTTAATGATATTGAATTGAATATGTTTTTTTTTTTCTCTGGGATCTCGAAGCGCCAATTTTTGGGAGAATGTGATAGTGCTCAAAGCCCTTATTGATCAGCCCAATCATCCATGAACTGGGCCCTTCCTGGGTAACACTGCTTATTTCAATTGATGTCAACCATCCAAATAGGTGGATTCAACCAACAACAAAATGCTGGAACCATGGGGGTATAATGATTTAATGGGCTTATCTGAAAAGAAAAATGCAAGACACTCCCTATAGATCTATAGTTTGTGGGGAAAAGCCATAAGTTTCCGAATCCGTTGAATGCAGCTTTGGCCCAACCAAAACCAACCCAATCGCCATTTTCACCACAACATGTGGGGATTTCTCTTGCACAATTGGATGAATCATGTACTGTATGTAATAAATCAGCAGTTCAAATCCTTGCCAGTTTTTGGTGCAATGGGAAATCCACCATTGACATGGAGGGGCCAGACTATGGCCGTTTCACGTGTCAAAGGCTTCCAATTCTGTTGCTAGCAACGCCTGGATTGCTTTTTCCATGATTTCCTCCACCTATTCCACCCGGTTCAGTCAAGACGTCCTGTGCTAAGGCATCGAGCTTCTGTTGAAACTGCCCTAGTGACTTGCCACCAACCCATGAGCGCCAACTTGGGATATTTGGATATATTTGGGATATTTGGGGTATGCGTCAGAAATTGAGGGACGCAATGAGATCTTACCTTGTACTGTGGTTTGTCGGCAATTTTTGTTCATTTATATAATACCAGTAGTACCGCACAAGGCGGTGGCGGAAGTTTCAAAAATAGGAAACCTATAGGAGAGGTCGGTTGTTGTGAATCAGGGATGGCAGAGCGAAGCCACTGATGGACCGAAAGGTGCTTGAG
>Ga0126342_10017300_pt1 | contig 12473 bp, 11 predicted proteins | sample Cyp1metagenome_FD_92528 | JGI IMG/M metagenome (GOLD analysis project Ga0126342, IMG submission 92528) | Coral microbial communities from Lord Howe Island, Old Settlement Bay, Australia - Cyphastrea 1 metagenome | ecosystem: Host-associated > Invertebrates > Cnidaria > Coral ...
ATATATATATATACATATCATCAAAAAAAACGTCATGACATTTTTTAAGGACCATGGCCTTCATGGGCACCTCTCAAAACTCTCATTCCGTTGGCGCCCGGGCTCTACAGTCTCGGAGCTGATGCTTTTGCTCGAGATCGCCTAGGCACCGAGGGCTTCACCAAAGGAGGATAGGAAGCTTGGAGGACATATAAACTATATGAAGTATTGGAATATATTGGAATATACTGGAATATTTGGATTATACTGGAACTATATAAACTATTGGAACTATTGGTACTGCTTAGACCTTAAATTGATGGAACTAGACAAACTATTGGAATCGTTGCAGGATGTTAGAAAGAGGCATTTATTGGGTATCTTCTCCGTCAATCCGAAAAACTTCATGAACGAGCGCGGGTTGGCACCAAAAAACAGCCCATAGACATTGGGTACAGTACCCAAATGATTGAGTGAGAGTGCCCATGTATACATATGTATATATATAAATAAGTATATATCATCTGTATCTGAACATGTATATACATATATATATATATATATATACAGATATATACAGATACAAATGATATATATAAATAAGAATCAAACATGTATATTATAGTATTATATATAATGTATATGTATATGTACATATGTAAATCTACATGTATATATGTAAAAAAAGTTTATGTAAATGTGTAAAACATGCATATATAAATTATAATATATTAATATATATAGAGAAATATTTACATATGTATATACATATGTAAATATATTAGATGTAAACACACACATATATATGTGTATATATATACATCTACATATATATATATGAAGATAATGCTCTATAAATTTGAACATCCCAAGTCCACTCCCCACTTTACTCTTCCGAAAAAAAAAAAAAATGTTGGTTACGTTCGGTTATTCATATACACATAAATACCCTCTGGTAAACTAACATAACTATGGAAAATCACAATTTTAAATGGATAAATCAACTATTTCTATGGCCATTTTCAATAGCTTTTTGTATGTTTCCCAGGCCGGGTATCATAAATGAGTGCCCTTACCCTTTCCACGTTGATTCACCATGCAGTTCCTGTACCTTGGCATCCTCGGTGTAGCTGCCGAACTGCTCCGATGCTTTCAGGGACTCCACCTGGTGCCGGTGCCAGGCGGATATGATGGGAGAACATGCATGGGAAATGAATGGGAAATATCTTGGAACCACTAAATATACATGAAAAGTCGGTCGAAATATGTTGAGGAATGGGAATATGATGGAATATGTTGAGACACCACATGAGATATGTACCAGCAATTTTGCTTTAAATGATACTAGTAATTTTGATGGCAGCTGAGACACCAGCTTGAGATGACATGACCTTGTGGATCACCCCCATTGAAAATCATTGAAATCAGTAACCGTTGGCTGCCGTGCCAATCTCTGGCAGCAAATTGAAAGGGGGGTGTTTTGTGAAGGCATGGTGACACTTGACACAGATGAACACATGTAGTATTGTAGCTGGTTCACTGGATTGGTTTAAGGTAAAATTTACAGGAAACCATGGTTTTTACCATCAAATATAGGGCTTTCCTGTAAATAGTCCAATAATCCAATTCTATGACTGGTTGGTGGTTTTAACCATCTTGAAAAATATTAGTCAAATGGGATTATATTGTTCCCAACATATGGAAAAATATAACATGTTCCAAGCCACCAGTAGTGTATTGTATAGATACCAAATGGCCTCCCCCCTTTTTTGGCTGATCTTCGATCGAAAATTCACTCGTCATCTCACCCGACAAGCCCTTTTTGAAGGCCACCTTGCAGGACCGAACTCCTTTTCCAAAGCCTTTTAGTTGTTTGTTTGGGGGTCCACATGGGTCATTAAATGTCCCCATTGAACATCACCCAACCATTAGGTATATGGTCTACTAGATGGCTACTATAAGGTGATGTCCAATATACCCAAAATGGGACAGTTACCAACCCCTGGTCCATGTTTTATCACAGCAAATCACAGTGTGAATATGTGTGAATTCTGCAATACTCTCAACGTACAAATAATATCAAATAATGGGATGCTTCTTCCAAATCTCAAAACATCAACTCACAACATCCAAAACATGCTGCAGTTTCCCAAATATGTCGACTTTGCCGTTGAAGCCGTTGGCATCGTTGGCTCGCCCTCATCGCTGAGCTTCCTACTGTGATGCTTCGCAGGCCGTCGTGGTCCCCACTGGCTGCATAGCCGCGGAGGAAGTTCAAGGTGGCCGCCGAGTGCCAATAACCTGGCATTCGCTTAATGAATGGTCCATTGGTCTATTGGTCCATTGGTTGATGAAGGTGAATCATTGGCAAAAAATGGATTCATGGATCTGGGAGATTGAATGTGTGTTTCGATGTTTTTTCCCGAAAACTGACATCGCTAAGGAAACATAGCCACCATTGGGGATTCAGTGGGGTTTCCATGGGATTAGAATGGTATATAATGGTACATAGTGGGAATATAACCAGCAATACCATCTAGCAATAAGTAACATTTTGCGACAACCAACCAGAAAAAAAAAATATTGCAACCTTAAGCATTTGATGAGTTTGATCAGATCAGATTGACACTGATTGTCGGTTTCACAAAGCCACCCTGCTTGTGTACAAAACATAGCTCACACTCCGGGTGTCTCAGAGGTGGTCATGATGAGCGTAATGTCCAACAACGCATTCAGTTGCTTTGATGACAACCTTTTCTCCCATGAAAAAAGGCCAGTTGGCTATATCCATCCGAGAAACGGGCACACCCCATTCCGATTGATCACAATGTTAGTACAGCAAAAAATGATCCACCCATATTTTGATGGTTGTATTCCCACCAAACGTGATAAACATTGTAACTTTCAGGATGGTGGATCTTATTGCCTAACATTAATAGTGGAACCCCTTTAATAGGCAAGTTGATGAAGATAACTCCAGTTTCACTATGTTTTACGATACGTACTCTATTCATGGGGTGAAACTAACCAAAAAAAAATCCGTGAGATCCCATCAAGCCTATGGGTGGATGGGTGAAACTAAACCAACTATAACCAACATAGACAGATATATATATAATCTCTATATATATACGTATATGTAGAATCTATATATATATATATATTGAGATCTATAGATTGGGAGGTTATAAACCACACCAAGTGTGGGGCCCCAGGGCCCCAGCTGCACCTAGTAGCAGCCTCTCTGGGTCCCACTTGCGATCCTTGGGGTCAAAACCTGGGCATGACGGCGTGCGGGCAATGTAATTACAAAGATCCAAACAAATATGTAAAACAAAAATAAACACACACACACACACTGCACATATATATATATATATATATACAGTGTATATATATATACAGTATATATATACAGTATATATATATATACCACTAAATAAACAAGAAAACAACAAACACATTAACACAACAACTTTAGAATTTTTACTTATTACGCACCCGGGCCGTTGATGTTGTCGCCCTTGAAACTCATGATCTCACCGAGGCCTCCCATGGTCCAAAAAGGGGCATGGAACTCGTTCTGCGCATGGGGAAAAAGGTCCACAGAAAAATCTGTGATGTTCCTGGTTTATGATGGTTAACCTGATTTATGATGGTTAACCTGGTTTACCGATTATATAAATTATATATACATATAAACGTGGTGATTTTTCATAGCACACCGTTGAAAAAAAACCAGAGGATAGCATGAAAAATTGCTGACATTTTTCGTATAGAACTCCCAAAACGATAGAGAGAGAAACAGAGAGAGGTAACATCCTACTAAAATAGTCACAAATCATGGTGAAATGCATTCATATCTCTTCAAGGGGCACTACGCCTTACCCAAAAAACTGCTTTAGTGGGATAGGTTCCAGTAATGACAACCAAGTGGCTACAACCATTCAGCAAGATTTGCCCGCTGCGGATATAACATAGATCCCCCCTTCGAAATGACCAATCAGTCTATACCCCACTGCACCTGAAACCACCGTCCCATCGATGAACATGATCAAGATCACTAAGTCACCAAATCCACTCATTAAGAAGCAATTAACATCACTTACCCTTTACCCACTCAGTGTAGCAAGCCCCTAAAAGATACAAGTTTCAAAAAATCGGCCCATTAGTTGAACTTGGAGGTTGCAGGGTTACTCACGAAACTTACCCTTTGGTAACATAGCTATGGAAAATCTGTATTTTCATAGCTAAATCATCAAAATAAATGGCCCACAGAAAAATATGCTGATGTACATATTAAACATGATTGATGTTCCGTAGCTGTGTTATATACGTATACATTATGGCTGACACAACAATTAACAGATATAAATGGCCTGTTCCAATAGGTTAATCACATCACCAATGTCATTTATGTAGTATAATGAATATGTATATATATTAAATTATATTATATATAATATGGTATACAAGGGGGTGCCGTTTCACCAGCAATCGCCTTCCACCACTTCAGTAGGTTTGGACCGGGGCTTGCCATATTGACCTACGCGTCTAGGGCCGTGACTTGGGGATGGAAAATACATGGAATAGCAGTTGGTGGCAGCTGATGGTTCATTGGGATTAACGAAGATTTTTACTTGGTCAAGGATATTTTTCTGAGGATATGATCAGACTGTGCTTTGCAGGTACGATTTTAATTTGTTCTATGACCCCCCGCCCCCAAAAAAAAAACATATGGGCTATACTTCCTCACATCCAATTGAATAGATGCTGACAAAATTGTTGGAAATGGCCCGCTTCCAGAAGCGGCCATATTATAAGTTTTGCAGATGGGAATATGGAGATTAATCTAAACCCTGGCACGCGAACATCGAACAGCAAGCAAATTGATGTTAATATGTCAATGTCAATCAAGAAAAAACATGTTTCGAGCCATGCCCCATATAACTTTGTAATCTTTCTCCAAACCGGTGAGCATCCCATTCATTGAGGATCATCATGTTCCCTACTAGCAATCGCCAAGCGCCGGGAGGCTACGTCAGCATTGATTGGGAGCGCCTGCAATGCGGCAAATCTTGCCGGTGGGCCTCAGTACTTTTTTTGGTCGTGGAATGTCGTGGCTGGTCTGTGCTATGAAGATGGATTCTTTTCCGAGAAAACCAAAGAAAGTGTAGATCTACGGTGCTTCAAACATCAATTTTCATTTTTTTTTGGTAACCCGTTATTAACATGTATTAACATTTATTAACATTTATTAACACTTATTAACCATATATAACCATATCACTTTATTAACCAGTTATTTCAAATCACTTTATTCAATCCACTGGTTTGATTGAACAGTGACTCAACCACAGGAGCCACCAGTTTATCGATGGGGTTGGCCGTGATGAATCACTGTCATCAAAATTGGCAGTTGTCCCTAGCTATAACAAAACAGGGCTTGATTGATCTTGGCTTATTAATCAAACAGCTGGGGGTTGGTTAGAATTGGACCTGGATGTCCCAAATACGACGTGCATCCAACCAAGACTTTTCAAACAAACTCTATGGCTTCTGCTGCTTTTTAATTTCGACTGATGCACGGCGCTCATGACGGCATCTTTGAGTCTGTGGCTTGCCGCTGATATGCTCCACAATCATGCCTGCGCATGAAGCGGCGGCGCGCCCTCACCGACTTGGACGTGCATCCCACTTAGAGGTAATGTAAACATATAAATGCCAGTGTTTATCCGAAAGAAACTCGTTTATGTGGTCAGTACCCTCCAGTACATGTACATTTAACATATGTTCACACACGCAGCATTTGCGGATCATTTATCTGATGGGATTTCCATATCTACCCTCTGGTAATTTAACATAGCTATTGAAAATGGCCATTTATAGTGAGTTTTCCCATTAAAATTGGTGATTTTCCATAGTTTTTTGTATGTTTACCAGAGGGTATGTCCATTCTAAGTCCATGAAAATCTACCACAATTCCCTTATCCCAAGCCGCATCCCAACCCATCTGCAGAATCAGCTTCAACTGTGTCTCGAGGCCTCAACGGTTTCGACAGAGGAACTCTCTGAAAGTTTGCCTTTTTTTTTGCAACTCCCAAATCAGCAGAAATGTCAAATCCTATTGGAAACAGTGGCAAACATATGACTTTTCCAACTTTTTGGTGTTCCTATATACTCTACATTGATAAATGTTGAACTCACACCTCTCAGGCATTCCTGTGCCCCGAGCCCTGCTTCGATGATGTAAGCCAACACCAGACCAGCTTCTGATCATCTGACATATGCTCTGCAAAATTGCAAGTTTAATCCCATGCATGAATGATTTTACCCATTGGCAATGATGATGTTCCAATATGTTCCGTAGCTATGTTATATAGTACCAGAGGGTACCTTTTTAAAATGGCTTAAAGGAATTCAGCCCTGGATTGATAGACCTCGGCCCATCCGACTTTGATTATTCCTGGGTTGGTTTTGCCCATGTTTTTGTTGGGTGAAACGCCGCGTATTACTGGCGAATCCGCACCTTTGATGGATAAGTTCACATGGATTTTGTTCAACCCATGGCATTTGAATATGTGTTCAATGGATCATGAATCATGATATAATGATAGATCCACACTTATCGTTGTTTGTTGTCCCTACTTTGCATGTGCATGAAATCATGAAATACCCTCCACTAAACTAGCACAACTAATGCACAAGTATCGAAACCATGGCCCATTTCATTGTGGATTATTTACCTATTAACATGGCGATGTTCCAGCTATCTTAATTTACTGCAGGTTAAATCATCGCTTTTCTGGCATTCCACTGGGGCCGCACACGGCCACCCTCGCAGTCCAGGAACCGTTCGGCCTTGGCTACGTTTGGATGATTTTGGGGGACATGTAGGCAATAGGTAAATAACTATAAGTTCATAAGCCTACAATGTGGGCCCCCCCAGTTATAAGTTGGTTTGTAAACCCCAACAACACTATAGTTCTAAGTAATTCTAAGTACGTATCATAAACATTCATAAACCACAGTGAAATTGGAGTTGTATTCATCAACCTAGTGATTTCGTAAACGTCTGTCCCACTTTGTAACTATATGGCAATGGTAAGTCCATTGAAGACAGAACGTGTTTCCAGGATGATAGTTTGATGATATGTGTAATTGCCTCAGACTCATATCGATTTTCTCTGATTTTCTCAGGTCAACTTTCGGCATCTTCATATAGGGGTTGCTATGGTGGATCCTGGTTGTCGAGCCCCCGGTGAAAATCTCAGCATCTTTGGGGATCCCTCTCTCCGGGAATAGTTGAAACCACACGCAAAAAGAAGTCACACATTAAGACCTCCAGGTTACCCATTTACCGTACAGTACCCATCTGTGCATTTTCAGCTGTCGTTTCGAAGGGGTTCCCTGGCGCAGTCACCGCCCTGCACGATAAAGCGCTCACCGCGGCCTGCCTGACACTTGGGGATGATCGTTAAATCCGGTAGATTTTAGCCAGAAAAAAGTTGGCCTTCACCTTCACCAAGCCCAAACGTTTCAAATCTCTCAAAACAGAACTTTAAATCCAACATCCAACAATTAACAACATGAGTGATTTGTTTGACTAATTACACAAATGGAGGATTTCAGAAAGAAATATGGAATGTAAGTGCTAATAGCACTTGGATTTTGGACCAAACATGAGGGATTCAATGATCTTAAATACAACCAACCTAATGACCTAATGCTGGATTTTCCTGCATGGGCTGATTGTGCCGAAAAATTGAGGTTTCCCATTGCTCAAGGCAAATGATAATCTATCCGAAAGACCCCAACCTGATGGCTCATTGTTTGACTCTGATTCCGATTCCCCTACTTAGTAATCTTTATGTAAACCAAATTAAACCTCTGGATTTCGTCGAAAATCCGGATGCACCCTCAAGTAGTTTTTCTGGTTTATATACGTTGTTTCCTCGTTCAAAGTCCATAAACGATCTTGGCATCGTATAGCGAAGGAGCTTGCCCCGAGGGCCTCTGCCAGAAGCGTTTTCAGGCGATCGCATTCCTTCGGCTGAACCTGGGAGTTGTGGATCTTCCTCTGGAAGATGGGGGATATAACATGGATATAACATGGATAATATATAACTGCACATGGTAATAGATAATATGTGTGTATATAAATATATGGATAATATATTATGCAATGTATATATATATATATATAATATTGATGGATAATATGATATAATATGTGTATTATTTGGATAGTAAATGATAGTAATATATGGATAATACTGAATTTTAACCAGCAATGGTGAAGAATGGTAACTTACCAGGAAGGCATAAGTTAGGGGACTCTTCTGAATGGAACCCTGGGGATTCACCAGCAAATTTATGGAAACATTGAGGATACAACATGGATATTTGGATAGTAACGGACAATATCTAGCACTATTGAATTATGGAAACTCATGAGTTTTAGCCAGTTTTTTTTTTCACAATCCGTCGTATGATAATATAATTATAGTTATAAATATATTATATTCACACCCGAAGACATGAAAGGAGGCAAATTTCAACCTCAAAGAACTTGAACAAGCTCAGGCTCTTTACCTGGTGGGGTACCATTTTAATAGCATGTGACATCACCATGTGGGGGGTACCCCCAATTCTTAATTCACCAGGGTTGATCAATCCGGGATTGACATACTGAAATGAATTAAACATGTTAACATGCTGAAATATCCATCCCAATTCATGTTTGTTAGGAAGGCCCTCCTTCCATCATCTATCTTTCAATCATGCTGATCTATAATCAGGGCAGGCCATGGCAATCCTTCTGGTCCCCAGGGGGGGTCATCTTGAACAAAACAACTCAAGAATGATCTCGTGGCCAATCCTTGAGAACCAGGGCTAGCTCCAAAGACCACAGCTACAATTTGGAGGTATAAAAATTGGATAAATGATGATAAATACATAGAAATGACCAATTTATAATAGATACATATTATATATATAGATAGACCAATAAAATAGATACACATATATATATATATGATAAATTTATATATCCCTCTTCTGGCTATCATTTCCCATGAGGCCATGGGATCTCGCACCAAAGGGGGCAGCTTTTGCAACTTCGCCAAAACCTCGGTTTTATGTGAAAAAAACCGATAGGTCGCTTATCTATCCTGGGCTAAACAGTTGCCTCTGGTTATGACTAACATAGCCATGGAAAATAGCCCATTTATAGATGGTTTACCTATTAAAAACTGTGATTCATCTAACTGTTTAGGAACCCTAATAACATCAAAAACTGTTAGGAACTGTTAGTTATGTTTAGTTCCTAATCGTTATACTAGGAAATTAATCTACAAACACTGGCTTTTCCAGAGTTTTGTACGTTTACAGATCGGGTAACAAATAACGCCTCCAATGTCTTGACCGATATATTCCGAGAATCGGATGAATGGAAGCATTCTGTTGCTCCCTAGACGGTCTTGGGAAGCAACGTTTGGTGTGCACTTGTAACAACTCTACAACGGTTTTCTGTATGAAACTTGCACTTTGTAGGCCAAAGCAGAATAATGCGTACGCTTTTATGAGTGAAGTCCCCATGTTGTCCGATTATATTTCCACTATATCTAACTTTAGATGAGTTTAAATCCACATTTGTTCACTAGTTCACTAGTTCTGTGAGCTCCTTATGGCTTAAACATGCTCAAAGCAACATGTTTCAATGCCCACAAAGGCCCCAGATTGTGCAAATGGCCTTGCTGGCCAAGGCTTTGTCCTCCCACTCTGCCATCTGGTGCTTGGGAAGGGACCTGGCAATCTGGAGGAAACCCATGGGATTTTCCCATGCCAATCCATTGCTGGGTGAAGTTTGTCAAAGAAACTGATGTACTGATGTTCATCCGGATATTACATATATATATATATAAATATATGTAAATATATATATATATGTTTATATATATATATATATGTATATACATATATATATATATATAAATATATGTAAATATATATATATATATATGTTTATATATATATATGTATATACATATATATATATATATATATTTCTATATAATTAATTATAATTATATATAATATATATAATATATATATATATATATATATTATATATATATGACATTCCGTTGGCAGCCACTCAATCGAATACTAGCAGGATGTCGCAATGTAGCAATAATCATCAACCCAACGAGTATATAACATGTATCATCAACCTGGTGTCTGAGCAACTCCCAACAAACACACCTCCCAGCCGCCCCAAGTCCCAACTGAACCTCCATGATTCTGGGCTCCAGGGAGTCCTAGGATATGAAATGCAGAAGTTTGAAGGCTTGAAACCATGAAGTACATGCATGTCATGCCTAAGAATTTGATAATCAGCCATAGTACAGCCATTTCTTTGGGCCTGACCTGACCAAGGATTTGTGTGGCTGGTGAACTTTCATATTATCAGTTGTATGAAAACTGTGGGTCTTCGTTCGATATTCATCTCAGTCTCAGTCAGCCGCCGCAAGACTTCAAATCCCTTCCCCATGACTTAGGCTTTGACATGGCCAGCACCAAGCTCACAAAATCCTTGCCAGCCGGTCAAGGGTCAGCAACCATGCCAGGAGTTATTTACATTTCAATGATGGGTCAAAATCATGGATGATGCACCAGCAAACTATGCATACTTATGGATATTTATGGTGGGCATGACGTTTAATTTTGTTGGACCTTGTAACTTTGGAACAACACGCATAAATGGGGAAGGGGGGGGCCTTCCTGTGATCGGGCCGGCCACGATGAACCCCGCGCGCCCGGCGCGCGGATCAAAAATCACTTGGGCCAAAGCCTGGAATTCACGTCTTGTTCCAAAATATTGGCTGGTTGGTGGTTTCAACCCCTCTGAAAAATATTAGTCAGTTGGGATGATTTTTCCAATAGATGGAAAAATAAAAATGTTCCAAACCTCCAAAATATTGGTGAATTTTCTGAGGGAAACCGTAGGATAACAATATGTTTGGGAAAACCTTCCCTAAGTGCAGTCTTACTATGTCTGATTGGCATTTGCACATCTAGAAGAGAAACCATGTCGATGAAATAATTCGTGCTGGGAATCCTCAATGTTTGGGGCTAAAAAACTTTTGTGTTAATTACATAATTTCCCTGATATTGACATAGCAACATTGTTTTATGTCACTGCATACTCGGTTAGGGATCATAGGGGCGATTGGTAAATTTGAGGCACATTAGAATCTCAACTAGGAGTAACTAGCATCTGCAAGACAGCCGTAACCCACAAGTCAAATTGTGCTTCGGAGTTTTTTGGAATGGCAGCATTCAAAGTTCCAGAACGCAAGCCACTCTTATCATTGACCACATGTGTCCTGAACTTTTTGGGGGATTGCCCAGAGAGAACCAGGTAGCATGCACAGCCAATTCCAAGTGGGCCATCAATAAGAAACCTGAGACAAACACATAGAAAAGACTAGACCATGAAAAACCTGTACCTCCAAGTCACTTTGGGATCCAAACCAACATGTTTTTGCTGATTTTGTGTCTCCCCTCTTTCTTTTTGCGGAACGTTCTTGCGCCCAGCACATCTTTTTCCTTCCCCGCAAGGTCCGGCCTTTCAGCCTCATGTTGTTTTCACTTTACGCATGGAAATTTGAAGCCCCGATTCCAAAGGGGCACGGCACAGCTGACGCCTCCCAACTGGTAGTCATAGGACGCCGTTGGATCGGCCTCGCATCTTCAGGACGACTTGGAGCGGAAGTCCGTTGGATCTGCTCCTGCCGGTGTCATCAGCTGGCTCTAAAATCTCCCATCCAGCTATAATTCAAGGATTTTTCAAATCAAAACCCTCCAGTGAGTTTGGGGATTTCCCAGCCATGTCCTTCGAGATCATCTGATAGTGCTCGTAGACAAGAGTGGGGGGCTCCAGTTTTGTCCTCCGGAGGCTGCGATGGGCTGTCCACTTTCGAACTTACAACGGATCTATAGGGGGATTCATTCAAAAACAAATATGAAAGAGACCAGTGATATGGAAGCCACGCAAAATGGATCTGCAAATGTCTGCAGGACGATTTGCGGAAGAAGAGCTTGAAAACGGCCATTGCGGGCCTCTCAAAATCCAGGAACCTCCTTAACTCACCGGTCGGCTGCGGAAAATCCACTCATCGCCTGCCGAGAGATGGTTGAAGGTGTTCGATGGGAAAATCATTGAGGTACATGGGTACTTTCCAGCCATGTTTGCTGATACCCGCGGGCAAAACACACATCCGTATATAATATTATATATATATACATATGCATATACATACACACACACACACATATATATATATATATATATATATATGTATTGTATGTATGCATGTATGTATGTATGTATGTATGTATGTATGTATGTAATGTATGTAATGTATGTAATGTATGTAATGTATGTAATGTATGTATGTATGTATGTAATGTAATGTAATGTAATGTAA
>Ga0126342_10017301_pt1 | contig 12473 bp, 11 predicted proteins | sample Cyp1metagenome_FD_92528 | JGI IMG/M metagenome (GOLD analysis project Ga0126342, IMG submission 92528) | Coral microbial communities from Lord Howe Island, Old Settlement Bay, Australia - Cyphastrea 1 metagenome | ecosystem: Host-associated > Invertebrates > Cnidaria > Coral ...
CAGTGATGGTATTGGTATATAGATGGTATATACCAATGATATTTGCATAGAAAATCCTTCTGGGATATGATCAATGGGAATTCCAGGATCCTAAAATGGAGGTACGTTAGTACCATATTTTTGGCCATATGTTGTGGGGATATTCCCTTACATAGGCCTGAAAAATAGGCCTTATATATGGTTGGTACCTCCAATTTAGGATCCTGGAATGGCCATTGATAATTGGTAATGGGACTAACCTGGGATTACCATCTATGTACTAGTGATGGGTTAGATGGTATATAGATGGTATTTCTACCAATGATATTTGCATGGTATAACCAGATGGTAATACCAGTGATGGAAAAATCATGGGATTACCATCTATTTCCCATTGATGCTGGGTCAAATCCACGGTTCCTGTCGGAGTCCGGAGTCGCACCTGGATGCTCCAAGCTTGGCCTGATCGATTCAGATTGGCTTATGATTAAAGATTAAAGTATAGTCTATTTGTAACTAGCTCCATTGTATATCTACAGATGTATTGGAGTTATCATTGTATAGAAAAATTATCTACAATGTAACTACGCATGGAATTATCATTTGGTACAGTATAGTTTGTAATCAATGTTAGTTTAATATCAATAGATCATCGTATGTTGAAAAACATACGTCACTAGTAAGGCATAGAGGGCATTCGGGAAGAGGGCAGAATCCCAACCATAAAGACCAGCATCTTACGAGGGGTTAATTGAACTCTTGTTAATGACCAACCACTAAGGCCGTGTTAAGAATCTGGTATTTCGGTTGAATCTGTGGAGAAATTCCAGAGTTAAACCGTGCGACAAGGGACATCCCGAAGATTGTGGAGTCCAGATTGTAGGTGATTGTTGATCCCTGAAGATTAATCATTGACCTACAGTGATCCATACCATAGTGGTGATTGTGGAGTTCACAAATCATTGTGTTTGATTTTCCGGCTCCCAGGTTGGAACTTTTAGTGGGTGGTGAAATACATTTCGTTTGATATCTCCCAGTTGTGGCTTTTGCAGTTGAAGACACAAAGTAATGATAATGATAAACTATTGGATTTGGGCGTAGCCCATCTTTAGAGAAACTCATATACCCTCCACTGGACTAAGATAATATGGAGAATCCACCAATTGTAGATCATTGCCTAGGGAAACCCATGGATTTCAATAGCTATGAGGCTGTTTTTCCCTGTTTCTGCAACTATGGACAGCAATCATATGGTTGTCTTGGCGTCGGGGGCAACGTCGATCAATGATCACCTGGTTGGTGGTTTCAACCTACCCCTCTGAAAAATCATGGAGTGAAAGTCAGTTGGGATGGGATGATGAAATTCCCAACTGAATGGACAAATCCATTAAAATCCATTAAAATCAATTAAAATCCATTAAAATCCATTAAACCACTATAATCCCCATGATTCTCAATATGATGGGAAAGTCATTTTTTCCATTCATGTTCCTTAAACCACCAACCAGTCACACTCTGCTTACCCGTGCGTTACAACAGTAAATCTCCTTCAAGCCGTCCGGGTTCTCCACTGCGGGTCGAATCACCACATTTCCAGATAAAAACATCCCCTCTTTGTTGGCAAAATCAACATCAACGAACCATCAACAAACCAAAAATCATACCGTTGATCCATTTGTCATAGTGAAATCATGGTCGCAATCAGCTCTGAGATGGTCTTTGTTCACAGTCAAGTTTCCAATCTTTGGTAGTCAGCAAGAAAAGACTACTACAAATATGTCTTTTTAGTTGGTTATGATAAAGATGAATTTCATTGAATCCCCATACTCCCCATTTGTACTGCTCTCATTTTATCAACCCAAGTTCGGTGGCATTCTGAGCGAACTAAAGCTCCATGGCTGGGCAGGGATTTTCCAGTCACTAACTAATGTGGTAAGGCAAATTTAAAAAAAAAAAACCTACCATTTTGGCATTTGTTCAATCCAAACAAAATGCTGATTTGGGAAATGGTTTACTGTTTTATACCGTTTATGGTTTATATCACCCATCCATTTATTGGGTGTACCACCTTTTATAACCCTGAAAAAACATCTATAGTTCATTGATTTTTGTGGATGATACCATGAAATATTCTCATCTTCCCATACAGAAAATCGTGTGTGCATAGTTACCCTCCTATAGTATTTACTACTAGTAGCATTGATAAATGTTGATATTTTACGATAGAAAATCATGCCGTTGCTATGTTATTGATATTCCCATATACCATTACATGGCCAATCTTAGATAGATACCCTGCAAAAAAATGAATTCTTAGCTGGTGAACGTAGATAATCCCATTGATACCAAAAGACTAAAGGATTAGTTTCTACCCATCCAAGATTGACCTAGTAATTTCATAATCTTTGATGCTTAAACATGCACCATTTCATCGTTAAAATGCTTGTGAATTGATATTCCCATAATATCGTTCTTGTGTAATATATTGATATTCCCATATACATATCTGGTTGGTGGTATAGCTACCCCTCTGAAAAATCATGGAGTTCGTCAGTTGGGATGATGAAATTCCCAACATATGGAAAGTCATAATCCATAAATCCATTCATGTTCCAGTCACCACCAACCAGATAATATATATTCATATTCCATCATATTTCCCATATACAAGTATACCATATCCCATAGGATCCATGTATGTAACATTTACCATTAATATACCCCAAATGTTAGCATATATACCATACATGGATCCTATGGGTTATACCATCATCATATTCCCATACCATCTTAACATTCCCGAATCTTCCCATCGCGCCTGCGCCGCCGTGGCCTTCTTGGCACGTCCGGCGGTTGACGCGGTTGACGTCGGCGCGCGGGAGGAGGTCGAGGGCTGGGGCCTCAGGATTTCATGGTGACATTTGAAATGCGGGAACGAATCAGATGTATATATATATAATTATACATAAATAATATACATGTATAATATATAATATATAATATTGAATACATATATATATATATATATATTATATATATCGGTATATATATATAATGAATATTGGCAGTATGTATATATACATATATACACATTAAATACATTAAATGAGTGAAACTGACTAAGATTTGATGAAGGGAAATGTGGATTCAACTGAGAAAAAGACTTGTGATGTATCACATTTACTGCAATCAGTGACAACTGGGGAATTCGATTTAGCCAGAAAAAAATGAATGTCTTTCGTGAGGGTTATTCCGTTGGCACAGATTGCAGAGGTCTTAAAAGCTGACTGGGGTATAGTTAAAAATTCTACCATGCTAGAAAGAGTAATAAAAAAGAACCGGTGCTGGGTTGTTTATCTGTATACAAATTCAGTGATCCAGACACAAGAACATTCTTGGCTACCCAGCAAAAAAACAGTAGTGCGGTATTTCATGTGACCTTCATTTCCTGCTAGAATCAATCCATTAGCCAACCATTCACCAATACTGTTTCCCCAACAAACAACCCAACTATTGACGCCACATATCCCATTTTGTATGGTGTATACGACCATCTCAACCCACAAAAAAAGCACCAAACCAATCCATTTGGAGGTACCCGACCAGCCATGGCAACCCCCAGACGCCATGGCAACTGGCCATTTTCAGATGCCTTGGTTGCGACTGAACTCGGTCTGCAAGCCTCTTTCAGGCAGATTGCGACACGTGCGCGAGCGAAAACGCGAGTGGATCACGAGCGGATCACGAGCTCGTGACTCGTGACCCGTGACCCGAGACTACTTTCGGCATTGGCCAAGTGATCCAGTCGTGATCTGAGATCCGAGTCGTTCTGAAGATCCATGCCGAATGCGGATGGTTAAAGAATGTTGAAGATCAATGGGATTCAATTGGGATGTTTCCATGCGGACATACGGAGTCATACGCTTCTAATCATACGTTTCTATACGTTTCTAACATGTTCTAACCATTTTTCTAACCATCAGAGAATGGGTTTTTGCAATTCCTTGGAGATACACACTACCTTGCAAGCATGAAAGTACCTTCCATAGTCACATAGTCACTGGAACCCCTCGCCAGTGTGATATATTTATCTGTTCTTCGGGTTGCAGCACCATTTCTGAGGGCTAACTATGGCATTTCTTGGGTTTTCTTGGTCCCTGTTCCTGGTCCGCTTCTCTTTTGCCACTTCGCCATCTGTACAAACTCTTCATAAACCTACATGAAATTTGCGTCCTCCTTTCCGAATGGCGGAACGTCTGATCCAAGACCCTCTCGCGATTCATGTTTTTGTATGTTGATAAACCACAACTTGTGAACCGAATCAAACACGATTACCACACTGCTGATGCCAGTACTATTCAAAACCAAGTCTGCAACTGAAACGGGCTTATGACCAGGAGTTGACTTTGCACAACAGCGGGAAGAGCGCGCTAGCTGCTGTACCGTGACCGACCAGCCCTCCTACAAGACATGCAACTTTGAAACACCCAGCTTGCATCATTGCATCAAGAATTCGAAAACTGGGAAAAAAAGAAAAAGAAAAAAAAACAATGTGATTCAGTTAAGTGATGTTAAGTGGCTATGAAAAACTGCTCTTTCAGATCAACAAAAACTGCCTTGGTCCCTGAGCGCCTCGCCACTGGCTTATAAAAAGCCTGGACCAAGGCCCGTTGGACAAATGGTGGATGAACCGCCAAATGCTTGGCTTAAAAAAAAAAATGTAGTTAATTAAGGACTATTCATTGCGTTTCACTGCTCAACATTTACTAAAATGGCTAAAATCTCCTGCCAGCAATGTTTAGAGATGTTGGTCCTCTTCAAAATGGCTTGGAAATCCCCGAAGTGAACTACGTGGAGGTTTATAGCTGGAAAAAAATCCGTACACGCTAGCGGTCACGAGCTGAGCAAGCCGCGCAAGCCGCAAAGCTTGTGTATTGATAGGGCCCACTGCCCACTGGGGAATGATCAAATGATCGAGGTGTTAAGGTGTCAAAATGTGTGTTGCCAACCGTGGTTAGCCTCTGATCATCAGCTGACCGAAAAATCCCAGCGAATTCGATTCTTGTCCCCATTGAAATGGCCATTTTAACCATGGGATTTCCCAGTGCTACGCTGGATTACTGGAGGGACTTCCTGATCTTGGACATAATTAGCGAGGTGCCCCCCCCCCCGGGCCCCGGCTAAGGTGGTTTTTAGGGTTAACGCTGGTTTATGGCAAATGGAGATAATGTGGGAAAAACAACGCCATAAACCACCCATGACTGGGAATGGTAAACACACCACCTATAAAAATGGTGATTTGGGGGTTGGTTTGTGGCACTGTTTTACCCACATTATAGGTAAATGGATGTAAATGGGGTGAACATGAACGCACACAACTGGGGGGGGCACCAAATCGTGGTTTTATTCCCGAGCCGCGACCATAAGAAATCAGTGTTGTGCACTGGATGCATCCTGCATCCCTCATATCCCCCTTGGGTCCCGTTTGTTGTTGGATATTGGGTAAAAATTACATAATGTAATATTCCTCGTTCTTGTGAGCAGCCGGCCCTGGATCGAATTGAAAAGTTCTCGCTGGGAGATCGATTGAAACACCTGTCAACCGGCCATGCGTTTGCTCGGAAAAAACATCCACAGCTGTTGTCCGGAAAATGGAACGGAACTGTGGAAAAGTTGCGGATCCCTCACATCACTTTGTTTGGAAATGCATCAATCGTCCCCTGTAGGGGAGAAAAACAATCATGAAACTGTCATGGTTGAAGTTTTGTTGCTCTTCGAGACTAGCACAAGTTGGTGTTCGACATGTCGCTTGCGTGGGGTTCTTGTGCAACAGCAATCGTCTCCAAATGTATATCAGAATAATTATTCTTGGGATATTCTTATAGAAATTCTATGGAAGTGCATATATTAGTATATATCGACTATATTCGGGAAATCTGATATATATCCCATAGGATCCATGTATGGTATATATGCTAACATTTGGGGTATCTTGATGGTAAATGTTACCATATATGGCATACATGGATCCTATGGGTATTATACTACGTATATCAATCTATATCCTATTGTTGGGAAATTCTATTCGTAGCTCCTATTGTGGCTCCCATCCTGAATAGACATCCCCAAGGGGCACTTAAGGGTCACTAAGATGACTAAGATCTGAAAAATTATAGGAAGATCACATCAATCTCCTTGATATCAAAAAAAATGTGATATGTAAAAAAAATATCATGGGATTGTGGGGATATAAGAAATGATATAAATGATATAAAAAATGTGATATACCACATGGTCATTCACAATCCCATGATTTTTGAACAACCTTGATCATCAAGATCCCATTTTGAATGGCCATGTGGTGTATCACATCTTCAGACACAAATCGTTGCCAGAGGCATATAATTCATATAACAACCGATATGGATCCATATGGGGTGTTCCTAAAATGGGGAATACACCCCCCAATAGCTGGATTTGTAGTGGAAAATCCCCCCAAAAGTGGATGATTTGGGGATACCACCGTTTTAGGACACCTCCAAATTATTGAAATTCAGCCATTTTGAGGGGACACCCTACTTTCAGACACAGCAAGTTGTCTCCAGAGCGTCTCGAGTGAAGGTTTACGTGGTTGGCTATGTTTGCCCAAGCGCAATGTTTAAAGATGATACAACAGTTGAAAAAACTAAATACATAATAATACTCAAACTCATGATACTGCAAACAATAATTATCATCTTAATATTGGTAATAGGATATAATAATAGCAATAATAGTAGTACTGTAGTAATAATAGTAATAGTAATAGCAATACTGATGATATAATCATACTCATCATGATGATTAAAAAATTAACAACATCTCAAAGTGATGGTTTGCCACTAACACTATGCACCCCTTTTCATCTGTGGGTCTTGAAACCCTGAAGTTTTAATCCATGTCAATGTCAAAATGAACAAATGAATGTCATCGTGCGTAGTTCTGAAGATCACAGGTGGACAGGCGTATCAAGCGCACTGCTGTGTTTTGAGCTAGGGGAAAACTGCTGCTCGCCACTCTCAGGCCGTCTTTGGCCATCTTTGCAAAACACAGATTTTGTCCAACTTCGGTTTGGGTCAAAATTGGCTACCACAAAACACGACATGGCCATAACTTACACCAATGATTTTGATGGATTTTGTTCACCAGCTAGAAACCGTCGGTTCCGTTTATTCCAAGTAGGCGCCGAATCGGAAAAAGCGACTTGGAAAATCTTGCCCCAAAACCACTTGGGTATGGCCGAAAATTGAGTGCCTCAATTATTAGATGGTTTCTACTATAAATCTGTGGTCCAGGTCTTGAATTTTGACCCAAAACCACTTGAAGATACTTGAAGAGCTTAAGTTTGTCTCACTGAACGCGCATCTTTTTGGAAGCGAAGTTCGTCACCCGTCTTGCTAACTCACAGGTCTCGCCACCGCCTGCGCGCATTTTGCCGTGGGCATTTTGCGGTGATCCATGTCCATTGCAGGACGTACCATCTTGGACCAACCAACACCTTGAGTGGGGGCAGCCCTGACTATCCCAAAATGAGCATCTAACCAGCAATTAATCGACTAAAACATGGCCTGACTCTAACCAAAAACTGGGTGTGTACGTAGTACGCGTTAAATATTGTCTAATTTATTTCAGTATACACCTAGAGTGGGCATGCAAGGACTTGACCCAAGTGTATGTGTTGTTTCGTTGTTTCAGAAAGTGTCGAAAAGAAAAACTCAATCCAGTAGAATCAATCCAAGAGCATCAAAAGTTGCTAAGCCCGTTCACGGGGATTTAAAACTTCCAAATGTGACAGCCCCAAATCATGGGTGGCTTTTTTCGCCAGGGATCCCCCCTTTTTTGCCGCCATTTTCAAAGGGAAAATGAGGCAAAAATGTCCATGGTTGCTTCGGGTAGCCTATTTTCAGACGGAATCCCACATCTGCGGATGCCCCCCCATTTTACAGGTTAGACACTCGGACACATTTCTTGGTTACACGCCAATTTCGTTAGTCAATTTTCTCATGATCGAAGTGAAACACCCCAAGTTAAACGTTGGTTCAATCGGTGTGACTTTGTCAACAGCATCGTATTCTTGATCCAGATCTGGAATGTCATGGCCTCAGACAAGAAAAATTAGTTGTATTCTTTGAAGCTTGCAATCCCATCGTCCTTGGGAGGGTCTTTGTTAGGATGGATTATAAGTAGGAATCCTAACATATCCAAGCAAATGGAGACAACTTGGATGTGCAGGACCTCAACCCTGTAAGTGGAGTGGGGATGTCACAGTCACATAAAATTACCAGTTACTAACAAAAATAAGCCACAAATAGCAACTGGATGTCAGTAACTGGAGTAACTAAAATAACCCACTAAAAATTGACGCAAAGCTGTCCTTTTGTTTGCCCCCGATGTTCGATGTGTGCGCCTCGAGTTCATTCTTCAGCTGTTCTTCGCGATCCAGCCTTGGTGGCTTCAAAGGTCCAAAGGTCCGTTTTTGGTCGTTGAAAGATCTGGAAAAATTCGAACAAGGCTGGACCAACAAGGCCTCAACAAGGCACAAGTTGTTGATGAATCTCACGAATCTCTTAAGTTCTTCAAACATGTGGAGACTCGTCCCATCATTAAAGTTCTTGTTGGAGATTGTAGGACGAGATGGGTGTCATCCAACCATCTTGGGCACCGCGAACGTCGCGACTAATCACCATACCAATGACTCTGGAGAAACCCCCAGTTTTGACATGTCTTCATTGGTGGCAACAAAAAAACGATGGAAAAACAACCACCAAATGCTGCGATTGCAGTGCCAAACGAATGAACCCGAAATATGGGCTTGTCTGGAATTATGGTGCCAAATTGTGAGGGCTAAATCATCAGTTTCCCCATGAACATGTGCCATATCTGGGGGGTTTTGCTGGTCTACCCAGCTGTTGGGCGCTTTTGGTATCCTTGGGTTCTGGTCAGCCAGAGCCCAGAAACATTTGCATAGCCAAGGGACTCAGATTGGATCTGTTTCAAGATTTGAAATCTGAGACATCTGAGACATCTGGACTCAGATTTATTTATTATCTGATGGTTGCAAATTGGCCCCGCAATTCTATAGAGAAAATCTCAGATATCACTGGAAACTGCCCAAAAACGGAGCCAATGATCAAATCTGAAGCAACGAAAGATCACAACCGGTGGTCACCAAGCTAGCTATTGTTGATGATCTCCAAATATTGTTGGTGAACCCTCACATTGCAAACTATGCTAAATTCCAACCGTTTTTTGCAGTTATGGCCCGAAATACCAGTTATTTTTATGGGATTAGAAGTGAGTTCATCGCAAAAAAAAACGATTTTTTAACTCCTGGAGGGTCCTAAGGTCTAAGATTATCATGAAATCATCCCATAGCCGTAGATAGCTGCTCAGCTTGGCGACGAGTCTTTGAGTTCCTTCATCAAGGCCACTTCCTGTCGCTGAGGCATGGAAGAATGGGCAATATGTATAATTATGTGTAATATATATATATATATATATATATATGTGTGTGTGTAAACATATTATATGTATCATATATATATGTATTAAATACATTGTCTACTGGAAAAAAAATGTATGACTATATCAACTATATGGGAAAATCAACAGACATGTGGGTTTTATGGCAAACCGACGACGACTTAACCAGCAGAGAGTGGGGGTTAACGGAAAATGAACACTTTCTAAAAATTGCAATAATCCCACTTCGAAACTTGCAAGCAACGAAGGTAAGCCAAGTAGTGTCAAGTATCCCACGTGTTTCCCAACGATAAATGGGATAACACCACGATTCGTTGTCAGCGTTCGGCAGGTTCATGTCTTGGAATGATCCCCCAGTACGTCTAGGTGACAAAAATGCTCATTTACGCTGCCTAATAGTTCTAGGATGTAACCCAACAAGAACGGTCTTTAATTGGTCTTTAATGGTCTTTAATGGTCTTCAAACCAGCTTTAAAAAAAATAGGGCTTGGTAAATGTCCTCAGGTGATACGGCATCTCCAACTCACAATGGAGCAGAAACAGCAACTCAATCGTGGGATGATGAACGAGGGATGATTGAATTAAGGAATAACCTCGTTCATAGGCCCCTACTTGCAAATGAGGTCAGATACGCCAGATACGTGTGTGTGTGTGTGGGGTGAATGAATGCATATATAATTGTATGTAATCATAGATTTAAGTGTGTAAACGTGTAATTATATTATATATATAGACTCAAGCGCTCATATCTGATTGGTGGTTTCAATGCCCATGAAAAATGTAGATGAGACAAAGGAGACAAAAATCGGATTCCCATCCGTCGGAAAAAAAAAAAAAACGTCCAAACCATCAGAGCCATTATATCCCTATATATATATACTATTGCCATTGTATCATGATTTCACGAAATGTCCATAGTTGTATTCCTCATTCCCATGAAATATCTGGGCAAGTAGTAATTCACCAACCTGAAATAAGGTGATTTCGGCATACGTCCCCATATATAATGGTTTATGGGAGAACAGTGAGGTCGTTATAAATTACCCTCTGGTAAACTAACATATAGCTATTGAAAATGGCCGTAGAAATACTTGATTTTCCCCTGAAAAATGGTGGATCTTTCCAGTTCGTTATATAAACGTTTACCAGAGGGTACCCAGATGATCTTCGCACTTCCCGTGGTGAATCCCCGCTACAAGAATCATCCAATGCCGAGCGTCATGCTTTCGCGAGGCCGTCAAGTCTGCTGCCACCTGAGAGTGGCTTAACTTGAGGTGAAGATGGTGAAAAGCATCAAAAGTTGCGACAAGGATGGGATTTAAGCACCATTTTGATATTTTGTCATGGTGAAGAATTGGATGTCAACTTCAAAAATGATCAAAAACCATTGGCATTTTTTGGTATCTGACATCAAAGAAAGGGAAAACATGGGTAGCTAACCATTAGATAACGGATTTTAATGATTTAAGCGTTCTGAATTTTTGCGCAGATGGGTCTGTCTGAAAATGGGTAAATCAGGTATTCAGCCAACTCTTTTTTGGTCATTTCAATTGGGACAATGATAATTAAAGAATAAACTTGGAGAGGTACCCTTTTTCCAAAGCAAACCCTTGCTATTTGGTTGAAATCATCAGAGGGCGATACCCAAGTAGCCAAGGCCTTACCAACCAAGGGAGGATTACCAGCGTACCATACCGCTGTTGTGTGAGCAGCTGGGAGGCCCTGCGGTGGTGGCCTTTCTCAGCGTCTCATCCAAACGCTCAGCCAACTGTTCCTGGCTACGGATTGGAGGTCTGAAAATAGAGGATTTAGCCCCCAAGAATTGTGGTTTCACATTGAAAATAGAGGATTTAGCCCCAAGAATTGTGATTTCACATCAAGATTCAAGCATCAAAGATGGTGAAGACTTGGATGTCACATGATTTAACCATCAAACGTTGTGGAGCACTGCATCAAAAATGGTGGAAACCTTAGGATTTAACGATCAAAAAGTTGGACATTTAACCAATGCATAGATGGCTTTGGTTCATATGGAGGATGGACCTCCATGAATCCCAGCGGCTTATCGCTGGAAAATCATATGGGCAGCAGGGTGAACTGAGCCATTTTTTGAGGGACCTCACGATCAACCGATGTTCATCGGGGCCATGAGACCAACCCATTTTTGTTTTGGTCCATCTCGATCGCGCTGCCGCACGGCAAAGCTGTGCTTTTTTACATTTTTCAGAACGTGTCATTTTTGCGGGTGGCAGTCATGTCAAAGATTCCAAGAATATTAAACGGAAAATCAACAGGGATCCCCATTCCCCTGGTGGTTTTTCCCATCGAAAATACCGTGGATTTAAGGGGAAGTGATGTGAACGACACACGCTACGGGTTGGTTTCAAAAAAAGTGCCCCAATACCCGAGGGTTTATCATCATTTTCCCTATCAAAGATGTTAAAATGATTTAAACTTGCTATAACTTAGAAAAAAAGTAGGCATCAAATGTATACATATGTATATATATATATATATATTGGCTATATACATGTACATATACAGTCTCAGGATGCCAAAAAAAACATGTCGAACCATGTCAAACCACCACAATTTTGCTGGGAAAAAAACAGGTGTCCCATTCAGAAAACGATCTACATTCACGATGGGTTAAACAACATCTATGAGTAATACATATATATATACTCTATCTAAATTATATACTAGAAGTCATTGTCTAATCAAATTGTTGGATTTATAGTATTATAAATCCCATGAAGTATAGTGATATACTAGTTCTATACCCCATAAACACCAATCTACTTCAACAAATTGTAAATCGCTATTAAATATCATTAAATCCTAAATGAATCCGGGTTGACATTTGGGGGGAGACCTTGTGCAGGGACTTTGTAGCTACAATCCAGCGGGTCACAGGGTCAGATCCTACAAAATGGAGTCCTGGGTAGCAAATAAAGACCCTACAAAATGCA